>Ga0302286_10003093_pt1 | contig 11295 bp, 9 predicted proteins | sample III_Fen_E2_3_FD_198765 | JGI IMG/M metagenome (GOLD analysis project Ga0302286, IMG submission 198765) | Peat permafrost microbial communities from Stordalen Mire near Abisko, Sweden - III_Fen_E2_3 | ecosystem: Environmental > Terrestrial > Soil > Wetlands > Permafrost | place: Sweden: Abisko...
AACGAAATAAAATCCATTTCCTAAACTGGAATTAATCGAACTTGGATTTCGGTTAAATGCATTGATTGATTTTGCAATAGTACTATTCTGATTTATATTTTCACTTAATCTGTAAGCAAAAAGCGCGGTCAATGATCTAAATCTCCCGATAAATCCGGTTATTGAAGGAACGGCTAACAACTTATTGGTTGTAGTTTCAAGTTGAGAATATGCCTTAGCCCTTTTCCCTTGTTCAGGTTTACCATCGACTAAATGAGTTTCGAGATAATCACTCTGGCAACTGGTAAGTTCGCAACAAGAAAATACAGAATTGTCAATGTCATAGAATATGTAATCGCAAACCTTTTCATGTGTGATTTGAGTGAGTTCAAGAAATCTCTCGTAAGATATTATTGCGATTTCAAAAGCATTGTTGTTTTCAATAATTAGATTTTCTTTCTCCTGATCGGAACAAATTATTTCATCATGGTCATAAATTGCAATTCTATTCTCATGTGAAGTAATATGTGGAATATCATTCGGTGAAATTTTTATTCGAGCTGGTAAATTATAGTGTGAGCAAAAATCAGCAGTAAGTAATACTAACATAAATGCTATAAATTTTCGTAGTTGTTGTAAATGTCATTGATCGTCTCTGATAAATCATAAGTGTTGACAACTTTTTCTTTTGTTGTTTCATCAACCGAGACCAAATCTTGCAGTTTTCCTTCATAAAGCCTGTAAACAGCTAATTTAGTTGGATCAATTGCCGCATTATCAAATAATTTTCCTCTTTGGTATGCCCTAAGCAAAACATTCAGCTGATTTATAATATACGGACTATGGGTAGCTATTGTCATCGTAATTTCCCGGTCTTTCACATTTGAGATAAAGCTTTGCTCTACAATAAAATTTATCAATTTGCATTGAGCATCTGGATAAAGGCTCAATTCCGGCTCTTCAATGTGTAAGTGAATTTGCTTATTCATATCCGACAAATTGGTCGCCTCTTTAAATGATGTTATTTTGTCAGTTTGAAGCAAATACTGAATCACTGAATTTCTGAACGCAGCGCTGTAATCAAAGTGTTTGGAATAGTAATTAGCAACAACGGCTAATGGAATCGACGATTGCATTCCTGATGAAGATTTTTTAAATTCTAAAGCCTCATAAGTACCTTTCCCCATAGATGGTTTGAGATAAAACTTTTTGGTGTTGCCAGATTTTTTAACACTAAATTCCATTCCAATAAAGTCAAGTTTCAAATCTGAAATGGCATTCGTTGCATCATCAAAAGCCCCATAACTTTCATGAAAGTGAAAATTCAAATAGCCTCCGGCAAATCTGGCACCTCTATCAGCCCAATCAGGAATAATCACTCTCATTTCAGACATAAAAGCTATTTTCTGATAGCTAATGTCTTCTTTATCTATAATACTATTAGTTCCTTTTAAGGATTTATCGCGATACTCTATTGTATAATCGTTCCCATTTATTGAATAAGTATATTTTATGATAGTATCAGACTTGCAGTAATCGAAAATGCCACTGTTTTTCAGGAGCGTATTTGAAACAAATCGAAATGGAGACTTGGATATGCCAACATTTTTGAGGTATGACCTTATGTTGACCATTTTATTTAACCAACGAAACAAAGCGATGGTTTTGATTAATGTACTCTTCCCACTTCCAGAATCTCCAATAAAAAAAGTAATTGGCAATAAATTATTTATTTCAATCTCGTTTATCGGCCCTAAATTTTTTATATAGATATATTCTCTTATATTATTCATATTCATTTTTTTTTGAATATTGTAAAGATAGATATTTATTCAGTTGGTTCAATTTCGCTCTACTAAACAGCATATAGGTTTTCCTGCAATTTATAAAAAGCGTCAATCAGGTTTTGAGCGCTACCAAAAACCGTTGCAGCTTCTTTGGTAGTTCCCAGGTTATTGAGTTCGATGAGCGACGAAAGCCGTTCGCGTTTCAGTTCTTTGATGCCATCCGTTTCGTAGCGTTCGAGAATAAACCGCAAAAAATCGCGGGCTTTCAGGTTGCCAAATACTTCGAAAAAGGCGTTGTCGTCTTTTACATGGGTGGCCCGCTGGGTGCGGGTAATCAAACTACACTCGTATGATATGTGCAAAAGCACATCAAAGATGTCGCTGTTTTCGGCTTCAAAAATCTTCTTCAGGATGTCGAGTTGTTCTTCGTCAATTCCCGATTCGGCCAGTTTGATCAGCAGTTCTTCGCGGGTTTCAGGCTTTGACCATAAGCGCCGTAATTCGTCTTCGCTTTGATATAAATCGGGGACAAAACCGATTAGTTTTTCGAGGAATTGTTGAGTTGTTAATGGTTTGCCACTTTCGTCGATGTACCGGGCTTCAATATCCAGCACTTTCAGTTTCCTTCCATTCGAAAGCTGAATAACAATTTTAGGAGGACGTGGTGGTATCGGAAGCGGAGGTTCTTCACCGCCTCCGGTGTTTCCGCCACCGCCAGTGTTGCCTCCTGTTCGTGTGCCACCTTCGCCGGTTTCACCTTCGGGCAAACCATCCCAGTCGGGATCGTAAAAATGGTCGGTAGCTTCTTCCGAAAAGTCGATAATGGTAAAGAAGTCTTTGCCTTCAAACAAACGGGTGCCTCGCCCCACAATCTGTTTAAATTCAACTATCGTCTCAATTTCGCGAACGATGATAATGTTCCGCACATTGCGGGCATCAACTCCGGTAGTGAGCATTTGCGAAGAGGTGAGGATGACCGGGATATCGCGGTCGTTGTTCTGAAACAGTTCCAGTAAATCGCGTCCCGTGGCACCTTCGTCGCTTGTAATTCGCACACAGTAATTCGGATCGGACACTTTCTTGAATTTATTGATGGCATCGCGCATGTTCAGCGCATGGGTTTGATCGACGCAAAACACAATGGATTTATCCATCGGGTTAATGTTGTCGAGAATGGCCTGTGCCACCAGTTCGATTTGTTTGGGGATAATGATCACCCGGTTAAAATCGCGCTTATGGTAAACCCGCCGGTCTTCTACAGTGCCTTCCAACACCTTGTCGGCATCGGTATAAATATAACTGTCGATATTGGTACGTACCTTTTTAACCTTGTAAGGACTCAGGTACCCATCGTTGATGCCGTCTTTCAGCGAATATTCGTAAACCGGTTTCTTGAAATAAGTATAGGTGTCCACATTGTCATCACGTTTGGGCGTTGCTGTTAGTCCGAGATGAACGGCTGAACCAAAATAATCGAGTATTTCGCGCCACGAACCTGCTTCGTTGGCGCTTCCACGGTGACACTCGTCAATAATAACCAGGTCGAAAAAATCTTTGGGGTATTGCCTGAAATAACCATCAATATTTTCTTTTTCGGCAATGGCCTGGTAAATGGCAAAGAAAATAAACGCATTGGTGGGGACAACTCCGTTTCTTGCCCGGACTTCTGAACCATCAATTTTAATCAAATCCTTTTCATAAGGATCATTGAAGGTATTGATGGCCTGATCGGCCAATAGATTGCGATCTGCGAGAAAAAGGATTTTCGGTCGTCGGTCGGCCTTGTCCAGATTCCATTTCACCGTCAGTAATTTGTGTACAATCTGAAAAGCGATAAAAGTCTTTCCCGTTCCCGTGGCTAATGTTAATAATATGCGTGGTTTTTCATCGGCAATGGCTTCAACTGCTTTGTTTACGGCTATTTCCTGATAATACCTTGGCTGTTTGTCGCCCGATAAATAAAAGGGAACAGCAAGCAATTGTTGTTTTAAGGACGTGAGATTATCTATTGATTCCTGAAAAAGGATTTCGGGCGAAGGAAAGTTCTCAATGTAATCACCGGTTCCGGTTTTCATATCGAACCGATAAATTTTCTCGCCATTGGTTGCAAAAACAAATTTCACCTTAAGTTTATCGGCATAGTGGATAGCCTGTTGCAATCCATCCGTCGGATGTTTGTCTAATTTTTTGGCTTCAATAATGGCGAGGTTGGTGTTTTTATACCGGAGCAGGTAATCTGCAAAAAGCCGCTGGCCTCGTTTGCCCCCCAGAAGTTTTCTTCCGTCGGTAAAATAATGCTCGCGAATGACAAATTCTTCCCAACCACTTTCTTTAAGCTTCGGATCAATGAACTTTGCACGGGTATCAGATTCGCTGAGATGCATCTTAATTTTCAGTCTTTTAAATAAAGCTACAAAATACAAATAATATGTCAATTGATTCTGAAAATAATACTTTTTGATACATATTTTGAGACTTCAATTTCATTTTCCAACACTCCGATCTTATCTGCTGCCCCGATCACATTTCTTTTTCTAAAATGTAAATGCTTATTTCTATTTCTTATCTTCATTTCTCAAAACCTGAACTCCTTTCCTGTCGCGATCAACTCAATTTCCAGACCTTCAACTCCCTTTTCCAGACCTTCAACTCCCTTTTCTGATGTGGCGATACCCTCCGCACGGGGAACGTATAGGTCCGCTGGCTTAACGACTGCGTCCGCTGGAAGAATAGGTGTGTCCGCGAGCAAAACGACTGTGTCCGCGAATGCGATGGGTATGTCCGCTGGCTCATCAATACCCTTTTCCAGCGGTTTGATGGTCTCCGCTGAGGGAACGGGTACGTCCGCAAGCGAAACGACTGTGTCCGCAAATGCGATGGGTATGTCCGCTGGTTCATCGGCTATTCCCGCAGAAGAAACGATCCCGTCCGCTGGTGCGAAAGGGGCTCCCGCTGAAGCCACTACACCGTTTATTGACCAAGCATGTACCTCCTAAAACAAACTGATCCGATGATTCATGGTCATCGGATCAGTTGAAAACAGTTTCGCGCTAAAAACTGTGGTTGTGAGCTCAAACTATGCCGCCGGTGGTGTTTCCGCCGGTTTGTCGTGGTGGCTCGTGGCTGGTTCAACAACCATGCGCGACTGAACATAGCTGTTGTAGAACTCTGCGTCGCTGGTTTTAAACCGAAGCATCAGGTTGTCGAGTTGCTGGGTAAGAAGATCCTTCGTTTCTTTGATCAGAATTTCCAATTGGCTGGTTGCCGAAGAACCCTGAACGATGGTCGTGCGCGGTGCGCCAACTAACGCTACAAATTGATCGCGTGTGTTTTCCACATCGGCAATCATTTCTTCGGTCAATTCATAACCAGCCAGTTGTGGTTGTAATTCACGAACGAGTTCCAGAAAAGTTTTCACATTGGGCTCAATGTCGGTTTCGCGCTTTTTCGAAAACCCATTTGCAAGAAGTTCCACTTTCTTTACCAATTCGCTCATTTTATTGGCGTAAGCATAAGAAAGTACGATACCTTCCAGAACCTCAAGTTTAACTCCAAGCAGTTCTTTCAGTTTATCCTTGTTGGTAGTAACCGGATTACTACTGGAGGACGACTTCTTCTGATCGTACCCTTTGATGGCTCCAATATTCTGTGCCAGTTTGTCTTTAATCAACACAATGGCCAAAATATTCATCCATTTAACCTGATTTAGATTCATGCACTCGTCAGTTGCAGCGAACATCCGGGTGTCTTTTGACTGTGTTTTATTCATCTTTTATAAGATTTAGAAATTCCAGTAAAAGTTACGAGGAAATATATATTCAAGTCAAGGCCTGTTCTATTAAAAAGCATAAAATATGTCCTAAAATATAATTTAATTGTTTTTCGACAACCTGGTTAAGAGCCTATTATGAGCTAAAATACCTGAATTTATTGCCATTTCCAGCCCATCCCATAAATGGGTATGAAATCAAATATTAATCTTGAATCTTTTCAAAACCGTATTTTTTCATAAATTCCTCAGCTTCTTCATTCCAGCTAATCTTGAGATGATGCTTATCTTGGTTTTTAATGTAATTCCTTACTCTGTCAACATGCGAATGACTGACAGAAACAGCAAAATAATCATCCTGCCATGAAAAATGATAAGGAAGAACTTTCAGATTATTGATCCAGAATGAACTTTCGCCTTTCAGGTATTGCATGATTATCGAAAGATTTTGTTGTTTCCCCAGATTGATAAGAGCATGAACATGTTCTTCTTGAGCATTAATGTAATCCAACATGATGTTCTTCTCTTTTGCATTTTCTCTGAAATGAGTTAACAGAGCCGGGCGAAAAGAAAAAGGTATGATGCAATCCCTGTTTTTGGTACTCCATACGCAATGAAGCCAGATTTTGACATAAGACATACTAATCAAATTTTGATGAATACACTAAATTAGGAAATACAAACCAAATTGTTGACTAAAAGCTAGCGATTTTTTTGAGATTTTCGCTGCCAATCCCATAAATGGGCCTGCATTTATTGCCATCTCTGCCCGTCCCATAAATGGGACGGCAAAGGATATCGACATTTCAATCGAAAATTTCAAAAGATTTTTTAGAACCCTTATGATATAGCTACAATATTCAATAATTGCTCTGATATCCTTTGCCGTTCCGCTTTAGCGAACGGGCATAAAGACAAATAAATAAAAAAAATGAGCCCTGATCTATTGGATAATTTGGGATGAAGCCTCTATTCAATAATCATATATCAGCCCGTCCCATAAATGGGACGGCAAAGGATATTAGCATTTCAATCAAGAATATCAGTATTATTTGCTTCTATGCTTTTGCGAACACAAAAAAGGGGCTAAAGCCCCTGTATTAAAATACAGAAAGCGGGTCCCGGCCCGCTTTCTTTTTCCACCCCAAATGCACAAAACCTGAGACTTCAAGTCTCGACATTCTATCTTTAGCTTAATAACGACTTTACTTTATCAGAGATTTCCTTTCCATCGGCCAGACCAGCCAGCTTTTTGGAGGCCATTCCCATCACTTTTCCCATATCTTTTATGCCAGTAGCCCCAACTTCAGCAATGATTGCTTTTACGGCTTCAGCCAATTCGGCATCCGACATTTTTACCGGAAGATAGGTCTCGAACACCTTAACCTGGAATATTTCCTGCTCATACAGATCGTTGCGACCTTGTTCTTTGTAAATATTCGCAGAATCGGTTCCCTGTTTGGCTAGTTTCTGAATTATTTTCAGGCATTCCTGATCGGTCAGTTCGCCGGTTGCACCTTCAGCTGATTTGGCTTCAATCATTACTTTTTTAATACCACGCAAAGCTTCGAGCTTCTCTTTTTCACGGGCTTTCATAGCCACTAGAATGTCTGCACTTATCTGATCAAATAAACTCATATTCAGGAATTAATCAACGTTATCGTGTAAATAGGAATTATTGTCCCGTAAATTTACGCTATTATTTTCATCCGGGGAAATAGAAAATCGCGAAAATTTCTCATCTACTTTTTTTTTAAACCCAAAAAATTTCGAATTTTTCCTGCGATAGGCAGGAATATTTTCAAGTTCATCAACAGTTTCGTCCGATGTTTGAGTAAAATCGACCGGTTCAGCGAGGTCGCCCTGTAAATCTTTTTTCGAATGATTCGTTCCGTATAATTCTTCAAACTCATCGTAGCCACCCGGATTGATCTCGAATTCGAAGGTTTTTTGTTTTACATTTTTCGGTCCGTAAAGCTCATTTTCAGCCGTAGTTTTCACTTCACTTTCAGTCATCGGGATCGTATCCGAAGTATCATCCAGCAAGGTATGGTATATTTTTTCCTGATTATTATTCATCATCATTTCAGGAATGCTACTGGTGCTAAATCCGGTTGCAATGATGGTAACCGAAATCCTATCGCCCATTGATTCATCAACGCCATTACCCCAAATCAGGTCGGCCGAATTTCCGGCTTTCTTCTGAACAAAATCGGTAATATCGCCAATTTCGTCCATGGTTATTTCGTCGAGTCCTGAAGTAATATTTAGCAGGATGTTGCGGGCACCCATGATGTCGTTGTTGTTGAGCAAAGGCGAATTTAAAGCCTCTTCAACCGCAACGACAGCCCGATTAGGACCCGAGGCAATGCCTGTTCCCATCAACGCCACTCCACTGTTCCGCATCACGGTTTCAACATCGGCAAAATCGACGTTTATATAACCCGGAACGGTAATGATTTCGGCTATTCCCTTGGCTGCGGTGGTTAAAATATTATCGGCCTTGGCAAAAGCATCCGATATTTTCGAATCGCCATACATTTCGCGAATACGTTCGTTGTTGATTATCAGCAACGAATCGACATGGGCTTCCATCGCTGTAATCCCTTCGACGGCTTGTTTGATGCGTCGTTTTCCTTCGTTCCTGAATGGGATTGTAACAATACCTACTGTAAGGATTCCAAGTTCTTTGGCGGCCTGAGCAATAACTGGAGCGCCACCGGTACCGGTTCCACCGCCCATTCCTGCCGTAATAAATACCATTTTTGTATTGTCTCTCAGGACTTTCTTTACATCCTCAATATTTTCGATAGCCGCATCGCGCCCGGTTTCTGGTTTATTGCCAGCGCCGCGACCTTCGGTAAGCGACGATCCCAATTGTACTTTATAAGGAACCGGACTATTTATCAACGCCTGAGCATCGGTATTGCAAACCATAAAATCAACATCGCGTATCCCTTGATAATACATGTGATTTACGGCATTTCCACCACCACCACCTACTCCAATTACCTTAATGATTGAACCTGAATTCAAGGTTAAATCAAAATTCATGATTTCGTTTGACATGGTCGTATATTTTTTCGTTTATAAATTTTTAATGAAAATTACTCTCTTCGGTTATGGACATGTCAGAGGTGTCCATGTTCTCTTTATCCTCTTTTTCCTCAAAAAACTTAGTAAACTGCCTGACGAACCAGCTGTCGACATTCACATTTTCAGGATTCGGTTCTCCGACAAGTTCATTTCTTACTTTTTTTGCCTTCTTTTTAGATTTGGCTGAAATTACCTGCGATTGTTTCAAGGGTTCATTAACTGGTACCGAAACTTCGGCCTTTTCGAACGAACTTCCATCCTCCAGGTTGATCTCAAAATCAAGATTTTCAGGTTGTAGTTCAACTACTTCAACCGGAGCCTGGAACAACCGGTTCGGGTTAATATCAAATCCGGTAGCAATGATGGTAACACTTATCTGTTTCCCAAGTTTATGATCGGTTCCATTTCCCCATATAATTGTGGCATCCTGACCTGCTTCATCCTGTAAATAATCGATAATTTCGCCGATTTCGCTCATCGTTATTTCTTCGGTTCCTGAAATAATATTAAGCAGGATATCTTTGGTCCCACGGATGCTGCTGCTATCGAGCAATGGTGATTCGAGCGCCTGGTTGACTGCGCTCATGGCACGATCAGGACCTTCGGCATAACCGGTTCCCATGATGAAAACTTCGCTTCGGGCCATAACTGTGCTTACATCGGCAAAGTCGATATTTATATTTCCGTGAAGCGTAATGATTTCGGCCACTCCCTTTACCGCGGTAGTTATAATATTGTCGGCTTTTTTAAAAGCCTGTGAAGCCGGAAGGTTTCCATATATTTTATGCAGTTTCTCGTTGCTGATGACGAGCATACTGTCAACATGCTCTTTTAATTTTTCGACCCCTTCGAGCGCCTGATCGAACCGCCGTTTTCCTTCCGAACGCGAAGGAATTGTTACCACCGCGATAGTGAGAATATCCAGTTCACGGGCCAGCCGTGCAATTACCGGAGCGGCACCAGTTCCGGTGCCACCTCCCATCCCAGCGGTGATAAACACCATTTTGGTTGTACCTTCGAGCATGGCCCGAATATCATCCAGGTTTTCAATGGCAGCCTGTTCACCTTGTTCGGGCAAATTGCCTGCTCCACGGCCTTCAGTAAGGGTAACACCCAGCTGAATCCTGACTGGAACCGGATTGTTTTGCATGGCCTGTGCATCCGTATTGCAAACCATGAAGTTAACGCCTTCAATGCCTTCTTCAAACATGTTTTTGACGGCATTGCATCCACCACCTCCCACGCCAATAACCTTGATAATGGAAGAATTGGTACGCTCTAATCCGAAGTTAAGTATTTCATCGATCATAAGGCAGTCTTAATTATATTAATTCTTAAGTCATTTCAGTATCTGCAGGATCTTCTTCAAAGAAAACAATAACCCTTTGTTCAATATCGTTCACTTTTTTCCCAAACTTTGTTTTTATGTTGGTTAAAAAGCCAGGACCTTCCGGTTTTGCCTTCACTGACTTTCTTCTTTTCCTCTTTACAAATTGCCCGTCTTCGGCAGCAGCCATTAACAAGAGGCCCAAAGCAGTCGAAAAAATCGGGTTGTCAGCTACCTTTCCGGCAGCAAATGCATTCATATTGGGCCGCCCAACCCGTACGTCGAAACCCGTATGGAACTTGACTAACTGACCCAGGTTACACAGCAAGGACGTGCCACCGGTAATAACAATACCTGCGCCCAACTTCTCGGCATAACCTGATTTTCTGATTTGATAGAAGAAATGAACGATTATTTCTTCCATTCGGGCCTGGATGATATGAGCCAGGCTTTTAAACGAGATTTGTTTCGGTTCCCAGCCATTTCGCTGAATGGTAACCACCTTGTTGTCAGGAGCAAAATCGGCAATTGCTTGTCCAAACTGTCGTTTCAGCGATTCGGCTTCCCTGGCAGTAATCGAACAACCTTCCTTGATGTCCCTGGTAATTACGTTTCCGCCAAATGGAACCATCGAGGTAAAGCACAAAACGCCATCGCAGAATATCGAAATTTTAGTTGTTCCTCCACCGATATCAACCAAGGCGACACCTGATTCTTTTTCATCCTCGGTCAACACAACTTCCGACGAGGCAATGGGATCGAGAACAGCCTTCTGAACCTGAATTGATCCACGCTCCAGGCATTTCGAGATGTTCCGCTGGTAGGAATCGGGAGCCACATGGATTTTAAAGTCAGCTTCTATTTTTTCGCCAATCGTTCCAACCGGAGTGGTTGTTACAGCTTCACCGTCGATGGCATAAAATTCGGGATTAATGTGATAAATGAACATTCCTTCTTCCAGATCGGTCAGGCTGGCCTGTTCCATCATTTGGCTGACATCTTTTTCGTTGACACAATGATCGCGCCCCAATGCTTTTTGTTGCCGAACGGTCAAGGTTTCCAGATGCTGCCCCGAAATGTTGACAAATACATTATCGAGCTGTTCTCCGCTGTCTTTTTCTGCCAGTTCAACAGCCTCGCTAATTGCCGCAAAAGCCTCTTCCATGTTCTGCACAATTCCACGATTGACACCTCGCGAAGTACTCTGGCCTAGTCCAATGATCTGAATTTTACCTTCTTCATTCTTTTTTCCGGCAAGGGCTACAATTTTGGTAGACCCGATGTCAACAGCTGCAAAAATTTTTTGATTCTTATCCATAATCTACTTTTTTGTACAA
>Ga0302286_10003094_pt1 | contig 11295 bp, 13 predicted proteins | sample III_Fen_E2_3_FD_198765 | JGI IMG/M metagenome (GOLD analysis project Ga0302286, IMG submission 198765) | Peat permafrost microbial communities from Stordalen Mire near Abisko, Sweden - III_Fen_E2_3 | ecosystem: Environmental > Terrestrial > Soil > Wetlands > Permafrost | place: Sweden: Abisko...
ACATCTATGCGTTGATCTGATGAATGACATCCAAAAAACAACACAATTAAACCAATCAATAATTTATTCTTCATATTAATTATTATTTTTGCAAATATAATGATTTTAATTTAATCTTAAATCGTATTAACATCACTACTCATATTTAGACCATATTTAATGCAAGCCTTACATTTAGATAAGATATCGGAACTGGAATTTAATCAAGTATTTAATACTGAAGATAAATGTCTTGAATTTTTAGCCAATAAAAAATGGAAAAAGGGTTTTATTTGCAGAAAATGTAAAAACACAAACTTTTGTTCTGGCAAAAGCCCCTACTCTAGACGTTGTACTCGTTGCAAACACGACGAATCGGCAAGAGTAGATACCATTTTTGAAGGTTGTCGATTCGATTTAACAAAAGCATTTTACATTGCCTATACTGTATGTCATTCAAAGGCTGATTCATCACATGAACTTTCGCGAAAATTAAATTTACGTCAAATGACTTGCTGGACATTTAAGAAAAAATTATCGGAATGTATTAATCAAAGGCAAGATATATCGCCAGAAGTAAAAATTAAACTTGAAGAAATTTTATTGAGTCGTTAGCATTATTTACGAATATCCCTTATTTTACATGCTTCAACTTTTGAAATAATTATTCTCATAGTCAGTCCTTTCTTCGTTTGAATTAATGTATCGTTTTTAGTACTTATGTTATTACTTTTCAAACCTGATGTAAGATTGTAATCATAACCACCATCGGGATATAACATCAATTCGAAATTATTATCAGCAACATATTGAGAATAGTAATTACTTGAACTAGATTCGCTCCTATTTACCCAAATTTCAACTTTAGCATCATATGCATCTGTTATAACATGACTTCCACTATAATAATCGTATTCATAATGTACTGTATAATAGCCTGGAAATGATTTATAATAAGTATTCCAATTAAAGTTTGATGGAACAATACCATTAGCATCTACATAATCGGGTTCACGATCGCTCCAATTTAATCGGACATATGCATTACCATTGTAAAATCCTTGAGGATAAGGTTGTTCATAATAAACACAAGATTGTAAACAACTCATTATAAAAAGAATAGAACAAACATAATATATCTTTCTATTTTGGTTAGATCTAGTTTCGGTTTTCATAATTTCTATTTTTGAGGTAATACAAATATTAGAATTAAGAATGATATAACAAACCTTATGCCAAAATTTACATAGCACAAACCTCTAAGTATTTTACTTACCTTAAACTACGAATTACTCTGCTGAAAAATCTTTTTTTTTACTATTATTTCTCATTTTCATATTAATAAATAAAGTATTTACTGCAAATAATTGGAATCTACTGCGAGAAGTACCTATCTTTACTAAAGAAAGGCAAATTAGTTTTAATTTTTAACAAATAAATCAATGAAAAAAAGGGGTAAAATTTTATTATCGACAGTCGGCTTACTGATGCTTTCGTCGCTGAGTACATTTGCAGCAGCTGCATCACCAGTTGACAGTGGTTCTACAGCTTGGATGCTAACATCGACAGCATTAGTATTATTAATGATACCAGGTTTAGCAATGTTTTACGGTGGACTTGTTCGTACAAAAAACGTAATTGGAACAATGATGCACAGTTTTGCTGCAATGGGTGTAATTGCAGTACTATGGATTGTAGTAGGTTATGCTATGAGTTTTGGAAAAGGAATTTTAGGAGGCTGGTTTGGATGGAACAGCGATTATTTCCTTTTAAATGGAATTGACGAAACAGTTACAAACGGAGTACCAGACTTAGTATTTGCAATGTTTCAAGGTAAATTTGCAATTATAACACCAGCACTTATTGCAGGAGCATTTGCAGAACGTGTTAAATTTAAAGGATTTTTAGTTTTTATTGCACTTTGGAGTTTAATAGTATATTTCCCATTGTGTCATTGGGTATGGGCATCTGATGGTTTCTTATTTAACATGGGAGCAAAAGGAGCAATTGATTTCGCGGGAGGAACAGTAGTTCATATTGCATCGGGTATTGCGGGATTGGTAATAGCACTTTATATAGGTGCTCGACGTGGATATCCACAACAAGTAATGCATCCAAGTAATATCGTAATGACAATGATGGGAGCTGGATTACTTTGGGTAGGATGGTTTGGTTTTAATGCTGGTAGTGCAATTGGAAGTAGCTTATTGACAGCTCAAGCACTTACAGCAACTCAAGCAGCAGCAGCAGCAGGTTCATTAACATGGATGATAATTGAATTAGTACACAACGGAAAAGCTACAGCAATTGGATTTGCTTCGGGTATTCTTGCAGGACTAGTTGCAGTAACACCAGCAGCAGGCGTTGTTCAACCGATAGGAGCAATTTGCTTAGGTATTTTAGCATCATTTGTATGTTACTTTATGATTATTGCAAAAGGTAAATTAGGTTATGACGATAGTTTAGATGCTTTTGGAGTTCATGGAGTTGGTGGTATAGTTGGTTCATTAGCTTTAGTATTTTTCATACGCAAAAGCTGGATGGCTGATGCAATTACAAAAAACGCAGATTGGGGTGTAATGAAACAATTAGGAGTACAAGCATCTGCTGTAGGTATTGCAATAGCATATTCGGCAATAGTTACTCTAATACTTGTTTTCATCATCAATAAAACAATAGGTTTTAAAGCTTCTGAAGAAGAAGAGATGAAAGGTATGGACGCTGCTTATCATGGTGAAAAAGGTTATGGAATGTTAAACCCTAGCTAATGATTAACGGTATAAATAATAGACTTTTAAGAAACTTTAAAATAGAAAAGAAATGAAACTCATTACAGCAATTATAAGAGAAGATGTACTCGATCAGGTTCGTGAAGCATTGATCGAAGCAGAAATCACGAGAATAACCGTTACTCGCGTATCGGGACATGGACGCCAACAAAGCGAGGAATATTATCGTGGGAAAAAAGTTGTGCCAAATCTTATCCCTAAAATTAGACTTGACATAGCAGTAAATGATGAATTTACCGATTTAACGATAAATACAATTATTAAAACTGCAAAATCGGGCAATGTTGGAGATGGAAAAATATTCATCACAACGTTAGAAGAATGTATAAGAATTAGAACTGAAGAACGTGGTGGACGTGCAATTTAAGCACTTTTAACAAATTCATAGATAAATAAAGAGAGGATAAACCGAGTGTTTATCCTCTCTTTTTAATTTTATCAGTATTATTCGCACAAAACGAACAAAATTTTCAAATCACATAAAACTGAATACAAACAACTTATAAAAAAAGTGTATTTTTTTTGAAAGAAAATAAAACAAACACTTGCGTGATTCCATAAAACTCGTATATTTGCACCGCAATTCAAAAATGCCAACAACAAACGCCGATGTAGCTCAGTTGGCCAGAGCAGCTGATTTGTAATCAGCTGGTCGGGGGTTCGAATCCCTCCATCGGCTCTTTGAAATTTTAGAACAAAACAAGTTGGGGAGATACCAAAGCGGCCAACTGGGGCAGACTGTAAATCTGCTGGTGTACTCCTTCGCAGGTTCGAATCCTGCTCTCCCCACTAAACACTTCGAAAGAAGTAATACCAACATAACAAAAGCATTATTGCGGGAGTAGCTCAGTTGGTAGAGCATCAGCCTTCCAAGCTGAGGGTCGAGGGTTCGAGTCTCTTTTCCCGCTCTAATTAAATAAAGGCTTACAGAGATGTAGGCCTTTTTTGTTTTTATTCTGGTTTAAACATAGTTTAAACAATTGCCCTTTATTTTTTCACAACACATCCATCTTTTAAAGATTATAAATTAAGTAAAACAACTATATAAATACTGTTTTATAATTGTATTTTTGAATTAATAATAAAGGCTAATCAATAAAAATAATTATTATGAAATTAAGTGCAAGAAATCAATTAAAAGGAAAAATCCTTAAAGTAGAAGAAGGATTAATTACAGCTAAAGTAGTTCTCGATTTAGGAAACGATAATATTATATCAGCAATTATTTCAAAAGATGCTATAGCTGATTTAAATCTTAAAGTAGGAGATGATGCTTTTGCTGTAATAAAATCAACTGAAGTAATTATTGGTATTTCTTAATTTACGAAAAATATGATTGAAGTCGATTGTCATATTTCAATTAAAAAAGATGGGGTCTGTTTTTTGGGCCCCATTAAAATTGAATTACTTCAAGAAATAAAAAAATGTGGTAGTTTGAGTCAAGCAGCCAAAAACCTAAAATTCTCTTATCAATACGCATGGACGATGTTGGATGAAATGAACAAATCGGCTCCCGAACCATTGGTAATTAAACAAAGAGGAGGAAGTAATGGTGGTGGTGCTGAGCTATCGTCTTACGGTGCAAAGATTCTTACCGATTATTTCCTTATTAAGGATCAAATAAACAAATTAGTTTCACAAATTAATGTTGAAATTAACCTTTAATTCATTTCATTACTCTTTTATATTTCCTTGTATTTTTTAGTATCTATACTAAACTTATCCTTTTTAATATAAGCATTCTTAAATATAACAGAACTTGTAAAAATCAGTTTCAATTATCATTAAGAATATCTCACCTCCAATACTTATATTTGACGTTTTGCCCCCTATATTTTTGCTTTTTCACAGAACTTCCCTATCCTACCTCTTGCACTCCTCGCCACTCTTGAAATAAGAACATTAAAAACCTACATTTTTGTGATTTTAAACCAATAAACCAACTAAAATGTAGGCATTCTGAATATCTTTCTTTTTGATTACATCTATATATCAACACTTTACAAACTATAATTCTATTGGCACATTAATTGTGAATCTATATATCGTTATCTCATTTGAAATATATCGAAAATGAATTTTATAATTTACAGATAGAAAATGAAAAAGTATATTTTAATAGTTAGTATTTGTTTCTATACGTTTGTTGTTCATGCAAAACAAATAACTGACATGGCTGGGAGAACAGTTAAAGTACCCGACCATATAAAAAAAATATTAGCATACGATTCCAAAACTTCGATAATGATGTTTCGCTGTGCTGGAAGTAAACTTGTTGCCAAAGGAATGTTGCCAGGGAAAAAGACTTATTCATTGATATCGAGTGACTATACAAAAATACCCGATGTAGACGTGAAAAACCTTGAAGAAATTCTTGCAATAGCCCCCGAAATAATTATTATTGGCGTTTATCTTCCCGAAAATCTTGACGATTATACAAGCCTCCAATCTAAATTAAATATACCTGTTGTCTTAATCGACTTATCGATTGAAAAACTCGATAAGACCTATACCTTTTTAGGAAAATTACTTGAGAACGAAGTTGAATGTAAAAAGTATTCGAACTATCTCTCAACTATCTATACAGATATTCAATCGTTGATGAAGGCTAAACCTCTTTCGGGAATTACAGCTTATTATTGTTTAGGTGTAGATGGATTAATGACCGATCCAAGTGGATCGAAACATACCGAAGTTTTCGATTTTCTTAAAATTAAAAATGCAGCTAAGGTCGAAATTCCATCGGGTGGACATGTAAAGGTAAACATGGAACAAATTTTAGTTTGGAATCCCGATTACATCTTCGCAGCAGAATTTAAAGGCGAAACAAATCCATATAAAACAATTCTAACAAGTCCAACTTGGGCTGGACTTAAAGCTGTTAAAAACAAACATGTTTATAAAATTCCAAGTCAACCGCTTACCTGGTTCGATCATCCACCATCGATAAACCGTATTCCTGGTTTGATTTGGCTTTGCGAAATATTTTATAAGCAATCACCCGAAACAACAAAGGCAAAAATCATTGAATTCTATAAGCTGTTTTATGGATATACATTAACAGACGAAGATTACAAACAATTACGAAGTTAACGAAACCTCCATTGCTTGTTGATTCTTAATCCGAGGGGAACAAAGTTTGAGGCAACATGGAGGTTTTACAAAATATGTATCAAAAAAAACAAAACAATGCAATCTACAAAATCGGAAATAGTAATAATCGGAATGCTTTTGCTAACAAGCATTTGCGTTGCCATTATTTCTTTACATTTTGGTAGGTTTACTATTGCCATAAACGATATTTTTCTACTATTAAAATCGTTCTTTGATAAAAATACCCTTTACCCTGAAACGGTAAAAACGGTGATTTTAAACATTCGATTACCACGAATTCTCGCTGCTTTTTTAGTTGGAGGTACATTATCGTTAACGGGAGCCGCTTATCAAGGAATGTTTCGTAATCCAATGGTTTCGCCATCGATTCTAGGTGTTTCGGCAGGTGCAGGATTTGGAGCAGCACTTGGCATTTTACTGGCATTGCAAGGATTTTGGATTCAAACTTTATCGTTTCTTTTTGGTATAGGAGCAGTGTTGGTGGTTTATTCTTTAAGCCTTGTAACTGGACGTAAATACGATAAAAACCTAACACTCATTCTTTCGGGAATGATAATAACAGCAGTGTTTACAGCTTTAATTTCAATTCTTAAAATTGTTGCCGATCCAAATAACACTTTGCCAGCAATTGAATATTGGTTGATGGGAGGTCTTTCGGGAGTTCAGCTGGGTAATTTGCAATATATTGCAATACTATCATTTGCTGGATTGTTGTTTTTAAGCCTTTCGGGATGGAAACTTGATATCCTTTCGTTTGGCGATGAAGAAGCTAAATCGATGGGAATTAATGTTCGCCGTTTACGATTTACCGTTATAATTATTGCAACACTTTTAACGGCTTCGGCTGTTAGCATCAGTGGTATTATAGGTTGGGTTGGATTGCTTGTTCCGCATATCGCCCGAATGTTGATTGGCCCTAAAAATGTTGTTTTACTACCTGCTTCGTTTTTAATTGGAGCAATATTCTTACTTATTGTTGATGATTTTTCGCGATGTATATCGAGCATTGAAATTCCACTTGGCATTACTACAGCCTTAATAGGTGCACCGTTTTTCATTTTCATTCTTTTAAAAACAAGTAAAAAGGTATGATTCAATTGCAAAACATACGATGTGGATACGGCAAAAATGTGATTCTTTCTGATGTAAATCTGACGATTGATCATGGGAAGTTGACATGTTTGCTCGGAAGAAATGGTGCTGGAAAAACAACATTATTCAAAACAATTCTTGGAATGTTACAACCATTTGAAGGAACGGTACTATTACATAATAAATCGCTTCATTCCTATACACACAAGGAATTAGCAAAGAAAATAAGTTATGTACCACAAGTACATGGTTCGCCATTTTCGTTTACCGTTCTCGATATTGTTTTAATGGGTCAATATGCACATATCGATAGTTTTTTGGGAATCCCCAATAAGAAACACAAAGCTATAGCACTCGATTGCATTAAAACGTTAGGGATATATAACTTAACACATAAGCATTTTTCGAAGCTTAGTGGTGGCGAAAAACAAATGGTACTAATAGCCCGTGCAATGGCTCAACAACCAACGTTTATTGCAATGGATGAACCAACATCAAATCTTGATTTAGGAAATCAATCGACAGTAATGCAATTGGCTCATTTACTTAAAAAGCAAGGCTTTGGAGTAATTATGAATACCCATGCTCCCGAACAAGCATTGAACCATGCCGACCATGTTGTTTTGTTACAAAATGGAGGAATAAAAGCGAGTGGCAAACCGTATGAAATAATTAATTCGAAAGTAATATCAGAAGTATATAACACAAATATTGAATTAGTTACAGCACAAGCTTCAGACGGAAAAAGTCGATTAGTTTGTGTACATATTTAAAATAATTAATAATCTGTTTATGCCTTAGAACGTGATGTTGCCCCTCTGAGGAAGTGGTTAAGCCTTGGAGGGTGAAGGCAAAACAATTGAATTAATACATTTTTCACTAAAAACGAATACCATGGCAAAGATCATTTTTTACGAAAAAACGGGATGTAAAAACAATACAAAACAGAAGAAAATTCTAACGCTTACAGGCCATGAGGTTGAGGCAATAGATTTGATTAAATATCCTTGGACAAAGGATGAATTACTCAGTTTTTTCACAGGAATTGAACCTAAATATTGGTTCAATCTTAACGCTCCAGCATTTAGCGAAGGCTTGATAGAACCAGAACAGTTTGACGAGGAAACAGCAATTGAAGCTTTATTGAAAGACCATATTTTAATAAAGCGACCACTGTTAATTATTGGTGATATCAAACTTGTTGGTTTCGATGTTGAAAAAATTGCAACACTCATTGGGATAAATAAAGAAGCACATCCATCGATAGAGATGATGCTCGTTGATATAAACAAAGGTTGTCCAAACAAAAACAATAATGGAATAAAGTGTCCATAATTTAAAACGCAACGATATATGATAACAGGAAACGACAATATCCAATCGGTAGCCGAAAAAGCTCCAAAGCTTATTGCTGAATTTGAAAAACATGGAATGGGTGGTTATTTTAGACCCGAAAATCTAAAGAAAATTGGGCGGTTTATTAAACTCGAAACAATTCTCAAATCGTCGGGAATTGATGCGACCCAATTTATCGATGCCTTAAATCATCAATTGGCAACACAAGAAAGTACAACGAACGATACAAATCAACAATTGCATTTTATGGCTATGCTACCTTGTGGTTTACAAAATGCTTTTAAAGATTTTCTGGAAACTTATTTTACCGAAAACAAGGAACAATATCTTGGACTTAATTACTTGATTGAGGGAAATGTAAATCACGAATTGTCGTACTATCCCCTGCTCGATTCGATTAGTTCTATTGATGAACTTCCTGATGTTATCATTGCATCGGATATCAATAACTTTTTTCATCGAACATTTAGAGAAAAATATTTAGATAAGGGTATTTTCCAAACATATTATCCATTTACACCCAATAGTTATTTGAACGATATTGGCTATCCCGATCCAACAAACAATTACACAATGCTTACAGCCAATATGCTCATAATGGCAGTAGATAAATCGAGATTAGGAGAACGTAAAATGCCACGTTTATGGGTAGATATTCTGTCACCTGAATTCGAGAATGATGTCATAATTAGAGGTGAAGAAAAGTTTTTTTGTAATGCTGTGATGTTGCCTTTGTATAAGGATTTTGGTTTTGAAGGAATTAGCCTTTTGGCACATAATGTGAAAGCAGGAAAACATCCTTCGCAAATGGTTAAACTTGCTGATGCTAATACTGATGAATCGGCTACAATTTATGTTATGCCTTATTTCTTTTCGAAGAATATTAAAAACCCAAATGTAGAAGTTGTATTTCCAAAAGACGGAGCAATTTTAAGTCCCGTATTTATGTTGGTTAAGAAAACAGCATTCGAAAAACATAAATCATTACTCGATTTTTTAGTATCGAAGGAAACGGGCGAAATGTTAACAAAACGCTTATTCCCAGCTATAAATCCTGACGTTGATAACAGTATGTTCCCCAAAGCATTAAAATGGTTGGGTTGGAATTTTATACAGAATAACGATTTAGGTAAACTGAAAGCAGATATTCAAACAAAGTTTAAAGAAGAGTGGAAAAAGTAACATAAAAGTCATGAGTCATATAAAGCTCGTAACGGTTGCGGGACCGCCATCGTCGGGCAAAACTTCGGTAATTATTAAAACAATCGAGAGCATTGCAGGTTTTAAAGAACAATGTGGTGTTATAAAATTCGATTGTATAAGCTCGCTCGACGAGGAACGATATTCGCAATATGGTATCACATCGAGTACTGGAATTGCTGGGAATTTATGTCCCGATCATTATTTTGTGTCGAATATCGAAGAATGTTTGCAATGGGCTAAAAAAAAATCGTTTACAACCTTAATAACCGAAAGTGCTGGATTATGCAACCGCTGTGCTCCACATTTAAAAGAAATGTTGGCAATTTGTGTTCTCGATAATTTAAGTGGCATAAACACTCCACAAAAAACAGGTCCGATGTTGAAACTTGCCGATGTAATTGTCGTGACAAAAAGCGATTTGGTATCGCAAGCTGAACGCGAAGTTTTTCGATTTAAAATTCAACAAGTAAATCCCAAAGCACGAGTACTTTTTATAAATGGCATTACGGGTCAGGGAGCTGATAAATTGGCAAGTTATATAACAACATCAAAGGAAATAGAAAGTGCCGAAACCTTAAAATTGCGGTTTTCAATGCCAGCAGCATTATGTTCGTATTGCTTGGGCGAAACCCGTGTAGGTAGCGATTTTCAGATAGGTTTAAACAGAAAAATAAAACTGTAAGAAATATGAAAACGCACGAAATACTCCATAAATCTCTCATTAAAATTGTTGACGATCAACCATTGGTACTTGACTTTTTTAAAATGTATGGTATAGATAGTACAAATAATACAAATTCGTTTTTGCAAACAATCGACGCTTTTCCACAAGATTATTGGGAAACAAATGGAATAAGTCAAGATGAATTTACCGATGTTTTTGTTGATTTTATGAACGGAATGCAAAATGCAAAATCGGTTCAAAAAATAGAAACACTTGAGGTTGTTGCTGGCTATGATAAAAACAAAAATCCTGAACCATGCAACTTACTATTAAAGCCTGGAGAAATAATTTGTATAGTAGGCCCAACGGGTTCGGGAAAAAGTCGATTGCTTGCCGATATTGAATGGCTTGCCAATGCCGATACACCAACCAAACGTAAGGTTTTGCTCAATGGCATTTTGCCCGACGAAGACATGAAAAATAATTTTGGTGGAAAGCTCATAGCCCAAATAACCCAAAATATGAATTTCGTTTTAGACATGGATGTTCAGAGCTTTTTGATGCTTCATGCTCAGAGCCGATATCTTGACGATGCAGAAACAAAGGTTCAAGAAGTAATAGAATTGGCCAATAATTTATCGGGCGAACGCTTTGATGTTAACACTCCTGTTACATTTTTAAGCGGTGGACAATCGAGAGCTTTGATGATAGCCGATGTAGCCTGTATTGGTCAAGCTCCAATTGTTTTGATTGATGAAATAGAAAATGCTGGAGTAGATAAAAAGAAGGCACTTGAATTACTTATAAGTCAAGAAAAAATAGTGTTGATGGCAACGCACGATCCATTGTTAATTTTGCAAGCCGACCGACGAGTTGTAATAAAAAATGGTGGAATGCAAAAAATTCTTGTTACCAACGAAAACGAAAAAGCATTTTACTCGGAACTTAAAAAGCTAGATGAAACAATGCAAGCTGCTCGGAACTTTTTTAGAACTGGGAATGAAATGACAAGCAAAGGTTTTTCATAAAAAGAATAAAAAAGCAACAAATAATTATAATCCAACAAAGTTTTATAAACCCTAAATTATGAATACACAA
>Ga0302286_10003097_pt1 | contig 11293 bp, 11 predicted proteins | sample III_Fen_E2_3_FD_198765 | JGI IMG/M metagenome (GOLD analysis project Ga0302286, IMG submission 198765) | Peat permafrost microbial communities from Stordalen Mire near Abisko, Sweden - III_Fen_E2_3 | ecosystem: Environmental > Terrestrial > Soil > Wetlands > Permafrost | place: Sweden: Abisko...
GTCCCTCTTTTTTTTTCGGTTTCCCCTCAAAACCATAGGGTTTACCCGGCTGTTCAATTATTGTGTTTTTTGAAGAGACAGAATCAACAGGAACTGGTGTAAAACTCCAGAAGTTGAGTGTGTCTCCATCTGCCTGATAAATTCCAGGATTACCTGTATAAATATTTACACTCAGGTCACGGTCCTCACGATTAATCTGAACTTCAGCCGATCTGTAGGTTTTTTCTTGAGGTTTTGCAAATGTCTGCTTCCCAACAGCCGTTTCGACTTGTTTACCTTTGATTTGCTGATGGTATCTTTCTGCTGCCTGCAGGATAGCATCCTCTTCCCTAATGGGTTTCTCACTGCGAAGTGATTCTTTGGTGGAATGTACCTCTTTTATTGCGCTTTTTTGCTGAACCGCTTTTGCTCCCCGATTAGAAGCCAGCCCGGAATTGGCTTTTGCAACAAACAATAATGACGTGGAGAAAAGCTGCATTGCTCGAATAATATTGACGTACAAAGATAACAAAAAGAGATTGAAATAGCCATAATCCGGCGCGCCAACCCGGAGGATATCCTTCAGGATAATTCATCCCGATGTATCGGAATTAATATCAACTTATTTATTCTTAAAAGTAAATATCCTCAAACCTGCGTCGTATGTTCCAATTAAACCATCTAATCAATATCTTTGCAACATGGAAAGTAAAGCGCTATCTGGTATCTATTTTGCCCCTTTGCAGGAATCAACAGATTTTGTTTACCGCAGGGCCCATGCCACCCATTTTGGAGGCATTGACAAGTATTTTTCTCCCTATCTGCAGGTACAGAATGATGGTGGGATAAAAAAATCACACTTGCGGGACAGTGCTCCTGAAAACTGTAAAGGGTATCGGTTGGTCCCGCAAATCATGGCCGGGAATACCCGGGATTTTCTTTTTCTTGCAAAACACCTCTCGGAACTGGGTTATGAAGAGATCAACTGGAATCTGGGATGTCCTTATCCCATGGTTACCAGGAAAGGCATGGGTTCAGGGCTATTGCCCCATCCAGAAAAGATCAGGGAGATACTCGACCATTCATTGCCTCAACTCAATTGCCGTATTTCAGTTAAAATGAGGGCCGGACTGGTCTCATCAGAGGAGATTTTCCAGGTGCTCCCTGTGCTGAACGATTTCCCGTTATCAGAAGTAATATTCCATCCAAGGATCGCCAAACAGCTTTATACCGACACCCCGGATTGGGAGCTATTTGAACAGGTATCCGGATTGATCAGTCATCCGTTGGTTTACAACGGCGACCTCTCAACACCGGATGATTTCAACAATGCCCAGGATAAATTTGAATCTGTAACGACTTGGATGATTGGCCGGGGATTGCTTAAAAATCCTTTTCTGGCATCAGAAATCAAGGGAATACTGCTTCCCGGCAGGAATGAAAAGATAGCAGTGCTGGAACAGTTTCACAACGAAATATTGAGCAGTTATGCCTCCCTGCTCAGTGGACCAAGCCATTTAATTACCCGGATGACAAAGTTCTGGGAATTCTTTTGCTTTCTCTTCCCCAATCCGCACAAAGCATTCAAGCGGGTGAAGAAGGCGGTCAATGTCTCAAAATACGAGATAGCCGTCAGCGAAAATTTTATGCAATTACGGGACGGGGAATAGGAAATTTCATTACCGTGATCCAAAGCAGACGTATATGAATCTATCTTCCGGTTATGCTTGAAAATTTTCACATCTTCTCAGTTCTCCCTGTCTCCCTTTCTCATTCCTCAGTGCGCAAGCAACCAGTTCCCGGCAGCAGCCATTTCTACTTCGAGGGGTACAGCCAGTTCAACGGCATGCTCCATCTCCTCTTTGACAATTTTCTTCACTTTTTCAGTTTCTGTTTTCAAAAGGTCAAAGTCTAATTCATCGTGTACTTGCAACATCATCCTCGATAAAATATTCTCCGTATCAAATCGTTGCTGAATCCTGACCATCGCCACTTTGATGATGTCGGCCGCCGAACCCTGAATGGGTGCATTGATGGCATTACGTTCGGCAAAACCCCGGACTGCTGCATTTTCGGAGGTGATATCCTTGAGATAACGCCTTCTACCCATGATCGTTTCGACATATCCACGTTTGCGGGCCAGTAAAATCTGCTCGTCCATGTACTGCTTAACCTGTGGAAAGTTGATGAAATAGTCGTCGATCAACTGTTTGGCTTCATTTCTCGGGATATTCAGCCGCTGCGCCAAACCAAAGGGCGAGATGCCATAGATGATCCCAAAATTTGCTGTTTTGGCCTTTCTGCGCATGTCTGAAGTAACCTCCCCCAGCGGGATGTTGTAGATTTTTGCTGCGGTTGCTGCATGGATATCTTCCCCATGCGCAAAGGCTTCGATCATCACCTTGTCGCCGGATAAGGCAGCCATGATACGTAGCTCAATTTGGGAGTAGTCGGCCGCTAAAAAAAGATGATCCTTATCACCTGGGACAAAAGCCTTGCGGATCTCCCGGCCATTTTCGTCACGGATAGGGATATTCTGAAGATTGGGATTGTTGGAGCTCAGCCTCCCGGTTACGGCAACGGTCTGGTTATAGGAGGTATGAATCCTTCCCGTTTTAGGATTGATCAGTTTGGGCAGCGTCTCCACATAGGTTGAGAGCAGCTTTTTTAGCCCCCTGTGTTCCAAAACTTTCCCAATAATCGGATGACGATCCTGCAAAATCGTAAGTACCTCCTCGTTGGTCGAATATTGCTTGGTCTTGGTCTTTTTTGCTTTGGGATCGAGCAACAGTTTATCAAAAAGAATATGCCCCAGCTGTCTGGGCGAAGAGATATTGAACGGCTCCCCGGCCATCTCCGTGATTTCATTTTCCAACCGAATAATCTGTTCCCTCAGGATGACGGCGGACTGGTCAAGAGCCTCCACATCGATCTTCATCCCGTTAAGCTCCATCTGTATCAGCACCTTTAACAGCGGCATCTCTACCTCCTCAAAGAGCTTGGTAACATTCACATCGGTCATCTCTTTCTCCAGGAAGGATTTCAGTTGAAGGGTAATGTCGGCATCTTCGCAGGCATACTCTTTGATCGTCTCCAGATCGACCGAACGCATGGTAATTTGATTTTTCCCCTTACCAATCAGTTCGGAAGTCTCAATTTTTTTGTAACCAAGATAAATCTCACTCAGGAAGTCAAGGTTATGCCGCAACTCTGGTTGAATAAGGTAGTGTGCCACCATGGTATCGAAAATCGGGCCATGCAGTTTTATTCCGTACCCGGAAAGCACCAGTGCGTCAAATTTGATGTTCTGCCCAACTTTTGTGATGGTTTCGCTGTCGAACAGGGGCTTCAATTCAGACACAATCTGCCTGGCCTGTTTTTGATCAGCAGGAACTGGTAGGTAGTAGGCCTCCCCTTTTTTGTAACTTAATGAAATACCCACAAGTTGGTCCGACAAGGGATCGAGTCCGGTAGTCTCCGTATCAAAACAAAACTCCTTCTGTTTGAAAAGCTCCCCGACAAGGGTTGCCCGAGCCTCAGCACCTTCGACCAGTTGGTAATGGTGCGGATAGGTATTAATGTGCTCCTGGTTCGAAACGGGAACGGTGATGGTCTCTCCTGCAAAATCAAAAAGCGAACCCTGCTGATCAACCGGCTTAGGTACAATGATCTCTGTTTTCGGTGATTTAGCAAGCATGTTGCGAAACTCGAGTTCCGAAAACAATTCACTCAAAGATTGTTGATCCGGTTCCACCCTTATCAGCTCATCGGGGGTATGGTTCAAGGGTACCTCTACGATGATCTCAGCCAACCTCCTGGAGAGCCGGACCTGTTCCTCAAAGTTGACCAGACTCTCTTTCTGTTTCCCTTTCAACTGGTCTATGGCATTGTAGACCCCATCAATACCTCCAAATTGCGCAATGAGTTGGGTAGCCCCTTTGGGGCCGATACCCGGACATCCGGGAATATTGTCGGATGAGTCGCCCATCAATCCGAGCAGATCGATGACCTGTTCCGGCCTGGCTATCTGAAAATTTTCGCATACCTGTTCTACCCCCCAGATCTCCATCTCATTACCCAACCGTTTGGGCTTGTACATAAAGATATTGGGCGATACCAGCTGGGCGTAATCTTTGTCCGGGGTGACCATAAATACCTTAAAGTCCTCTTTCTCGGCAGTTTTAGCCATGGTCCCAATCACATCATCGGCTTCATAACCTATGCATTCGAGTTTCGGAATGTGATAGGCATCAATCATTCTGCGGATATAGGGGATGGCTATTCTGATCGCCTCCGGCATCGCTTCACGGGTCGCTTTGTAGGCATCAAAAAGTTCGTGGCGGAAAGTTGGCCCGTGCAGGTCAAAGGCTACGGCCAGGTGGGTGGGTTGCTCCAGTTTCAGGATCTGTTCGAGCGTATTAACGAAACCGAAAATAGCCGAAGTGTTCATTCCTTTCGAGTTAACCCTCGGATTGTTGATAAAGGCAAAATAGGAACGGTAGATAAGCGCGTAGGCATCAATTAAAAATAGCTTCTTCATCGAACAAAATTTATTTGAACCAAAGCTACTAAAAAGCGAAGAGCCGGCAAATTGATTTACCAGCTCCCCTCCGTTTGATATTATCTCTTAGTTGTCACACTGGCAACTCTCAATACATTTGAGAATGCCGCTCAACCCTTCGTGCTTCAAAAAATAGTAAGTATTTTTCCCATCTCTCTGAGAAGCCAGAACGCCTTTTGATTTTAGGATACCCAAATGGTGGGAAGTGGCTGATTGCTCTATTCCCAACCGTTCATAGATTTCAGTAACAGTCAGCTTTTGATTTCCTTCCAGAAAACTGACAATGGTAATGCGCATAGGATGTGCTATTGCTTTTAACATTTCTGCAGCAAGCGTTAGCTTTTCTATGGTTTGTTCATGTGCGTTCATACGATAAATGTGATAGAAAAATGTGTAATACAAGCATACAAATATATAGATAACATATACTTAATCAATAGAACGAATCGTTAAAATGTTTAATTTAGAACTAATACAAACAGCCTCGCCATGGTTGAAAAAATATTACTTTTGACTCTTGAAACAGTTGTTAAAGCATGGCATTAAAAAATGAGATTATTGCTCCGATTGAAGCGGAATTAAGTCATTTTGAACCCTATTTCAAAAAATCGACCCAGACTTCCATTCCATTTCTGGATACCATCATGAATTACATTCTCAGGCGCAAGGGAAAACAGATGAGGCCTATGCTTGTTTTTCTCTCAGCCAAGCTGAATGGCGAATTTAATGATCGAACCTATCATGCGGCGTTGACCATCGAATTGCTGCATACGGCCACGCTTGTACACGATGATGTGGTGGATGAGTCGTACCAGCGGCGCGGTTTCTTTTCAGTCAATGCCATCTGGAAAAATAAAATTGCTGTACTGGTCGGAGATTTTGTATTGGCCAAAGGGATGCTATGGTCCATTGAGCACAAGGATTATGATATCCTGAACTTTATCTCAGCAGCCGTGCGGGATATGAGCGAAGGAGAGATCCTGCAGATCCAGAAAGCCAGAAAACTGGATATCACCGAAGAGGTTTACTTTGAAATCATTCGCAAGAAGACTGCTTCGCTGATGGCCACCAGTGCGGCAGTGGGCACCTGCACCGTCACGGAAGATACTGAAATTATCGAACGGATGAGGCTGTTCGGGGAGTATGCCGGAATTGCCTTCCAGATTAAAGATGATCTTTTCGATTTCCAGAAATCAAATCTTCTGGGTAAACCTACCGGGAATGATTTGAATGAAAAGAAGATCACCTTGCCGTTGATATACGCCCTCAATCAGGGTAGCTCTTCCGAAAGGAGGAATGTACTGAACATCGTTCGTAAGAAAAGCAAATCCACGGCAGACCTCACGGAAGTATCCCGTTACATAGCCTCAAAAGGAGGATTTGACTATGCCGAAAAGGTGATGCAGGAGTACCATCAAAAGGCCCTTGAGCAGTTGACCCCTTATCCCGATTCGGAATACAAGCGGGCATTGGAAGCTTTTGTGGGGTATATTACCACAAGGGAAAGTTAGGGTAAAGTTCCCTATAATGCCCAAAGTACTTGCGGATACCGAAATCAAAATTTCAACTGCTGCGCCTGTCTGTACGGATCCTCAGCGGTAAAAAATTTAACCGCTGAGAACCGCAAAGATAATTTCAGACAGAAATCCAATTTCTTATCTCCTCTTGCTAAAATTGACGATCAGAAAATAGATGATAAATCCGAGCGAGATGGAGACCAGTTCAATGCCAAAAGGAAGCATGCTCCTGTCCATAAACTCCCGGTAGGCATCTTCGTTGCTCATTCCCGGCCCCATCTGGTGAATGAGAATAAATCCAAGGCCGGCAAAGAAGGTAACCAATCCCCATTTGAGGGAAGGATACTTATTCGCCTCCTGGTTTTCAGTGATTGTTGAGGCAACCTTTTGTTCGAGGATCCCCGCATTGTCGAAATGCCCTGCCTTAATGATCTTTCTTTTGAGTAAGAAATCAGTAAAACTTTTGATAATTTGATAAAAGGCGTAAAAAACAACTGCTGCCATTAAAACTTCTGTCATAATCTTCAAAATTTAAGTGTTTGTAATATGTGACCACACTTCCATCGAAAATGTTGCAGTTGATCCTTTCATTTTTTTTAAAAAGATTCCCCTGTTTATTGCAACATTTTCTGACTATTCTTGTCAAATGGTCTGTATGAACGATACCGAACTGATTAGCCAGATATTAAACGGAAATATGAACGCGTTTGCGTTTTTGGTAAACCGTTATCAAAAACTGGTGGTTCATGTAGCCGGGAGGATCATCCAGCGTCAGGATGAACTGGAAGATGTTTGTCAGGAGGTATTTTTGAAGGTATACCAAAATCTTGGCAATTACCGAAATGAGTGTAAGTTGTCAACCTGGATTGCGACCATTGCCTACAATGCCGGCATTAACTATTTGCGGAAATATAAGAAGTGGGACGAAGTTAACCCGGATGACTCCGCCGCACTGCGCAACCTTACGGATTACAGGGTAGAAAATTATGAAACTACAGATCTGCATCGGTACATCCGTGAGCAAATTGAGTTATTGCCGGTTCATTATCGAATCGTTCTGACCCTGTATTATTTGGAAGAATTTTCCTACCAGGAGATCGAACAAATTACAGGAATGCCGGAGGGAACGGTAAAAAGTTATCTTTTCAGGGCAAAAACCCTTTTAAAGGAAAAGCTTAAATTTGTGGTTGACGAAAACAGTTTGAAATTAGTAAAGGAGATTTCCAATGAAAAATGAGGATCTTTCAGAAATTTTGAAAACATCACTTAAAGCCGAACCTAATTTTCGGCTTCCTTCCGATTTTTCGCAAAAAGTGACCCAATCCATTGCCCGGCACGAACAATGGAAGACCGACCTGACAGACTATTTTTATCTGTTGGCCACACTGCTTTTATTGATTATTCTATTGGCAGGAAGTTACTACCTGGCAGATAAAGAGTTTTTAATCCGGATTGTGACCTTCTTGAAATTATATCCAGTACCGGTTTTGTTCCTGATTTTTACACTGAATTTTATCTTACTGACAGATAGGGTGCTCTTGCGCCTGCTGTTTAACCGGTGGAAAATAAATCAATAACTATACCTTCCCATTCAGAAAGATGTAAATCGTAATTCGTAATTTTTTTACCCCAACTGCGCTAACAGCACCACATAGTTCTTGCCATACTTTTTGGCGCATTTAGGACAGGTGGTGTACCAGGAATAAACTTTAGAGGCCTTGTATCCTTTTTCAACCAAAACCTGTTCGAAATCACTGAACCATTTACCTGAGTTATTAAATGGTCCTTCGTAAACTTTGCTGTAGAACTTGCCGGTGAGGACCATTTGGCTAAGAGAAGGAGCTGCCTTATCTACTGATACATAAAGATCCATGTTCCATTTTGAAGTATGGTCAGACAAACAAATACCTTCAGACCAGTCAGCACCTGCTTCCCGTATTTTCTTGTCCATCTTTTTCATCACACCGCCAAAATTTACAGGCATATAGAAAATCGTACAAACAGAACCTTTGACAAAAAGTTTATTGTTCCATTCGAAATTAGCGTTGTCCCAGGGGATGGGATCGAATCTGGGACAACAGATGGGATCATTCGTTGTTTCCATGACGAAGTAAGTTATGTGTTATGAATCAGGCGTAAAATTATGAAAAATGCAAAATAACTCATCAAAACTATGTTCCATTAAATGCTCTTTATTTAAAGCAATAAAAGAAGACAAAGTGTAACATTTTTTTAAAAATAGGAGATCTTTTCTTCAGTGATGGAAGTTAACAAATTGTTGGCCAGCCTGCTCGCACCAATTCTGAAGAGCCGGGGGTTAAGCCATTCTTCTCCCAGGATCTCCCTGACAATGGCCATGTAAAACAGGGCATCCGACGATTCAACGATTCCTCCGGCCGCTTTAAATCCGACCTTTTTCCCCGTTTTGGCGTAAAACTCCCGGATAGCGCTACACATGACCCAGGCAGCTTCGGGTGTAGCAGCAGGTTCCATCTTTCCAGTTGAGGTTTTGATAAAATCGGCGCCTGCCTGCATGGATAAAATTGAAGCCTTCCAAATATTCTCAGCAGTTTTTAGTGCCCCAGTCTCGAGGATGACCTTCAGATGAGCCTCTCCGCAACTCTTTTTTAACAGCGAAATCTCCTTCATCATCTCCGGTTCATTTCCTTCCAGAAATGTACCGATGGAGATCACAATGTCAATTTCGCTGGCGCCGGCTTCTACAGCCATGACAGTCTCCAGTTCTTTCACTTCGATAAAGGTCATGGAGGAGGGAAACCCTGCCGATACGGCAGCCAGGGCTACCTTGGTGTCTTTCAGGTTTTTTCTTACAGTCCTGACCAGGGTTGGATAGACACAAATAGCTGCAACATTGGGTAGCTCAATGAAATGACGCGGGAAAAGGGATACTTTTTCCGCCAGTTTTTTACCTTTCTCCTGGGTGTCATCTGAGCCGAGGGTGGTTAAATCAATGCAGGAGAATGCCAGTTTCATCTCTTCCTTCGAAAGTGATCCCTGCAATTTGGCCCTGATGGCTGCCAATCCGGTTTTAATTTCATCGTCCTTAAAAGTCCGGACGATATTCTCTAATAACCATTTCATCTTTTTATATTTTTTTTAATGGTCAGATAGAATACCCACACAATCATTTTCGGTTGGTCCCGGCATGTCGGGATGGGTATTTCAAATCTTATCAATTATTTATTACAGTTAACAATCTTCAGAACCCTTTGTTCTTGGAATCGATAAAGATGGTAACAGGTCCGTCGTTGAGCAAGTCGACTTTCATATCAGCCCCGAAAATACCAGTTTTAACCACTTTACCCAACTGATTTGTTACTTTTTCAATAAACAAATTGTACAATGGAATAGAAATTTCAGGCGGCGCTGCCCTGATGTAGGATGGCCGGTTCCCCTTTTTGGTAGCAGCATGCAAGGTAAACTGGCTTACCAGCAGGATCTCCCCGTCTGCTTCCTTCACGGAGAAATTCATCACCCCCTGTTCGTCGTTAAATATCCGAAGGTTAACCAGTTTGGCACTCATCCAGTCCAGGTCTTCTACAATATCTGCATTCTCAAATCCGGCCAGGACCAGCATACCGGCTCCAATCGACGAGACTTCTTTCCCTTCAACAGTTACGGATGCTTTGGATACCCTTTGAACTACGACACGCATGATGAGAAACTTTGGTGAGATGATTTATTTATTGTAAATTTCCAAAAATACTACCGCAGACGGCGAACACACTTCATTCTTATACCCCGGGCTCCGCTTCATCGTTCCCCGTTTCTCTCCTCTTTTTTTGGGTGATCACACAACTAATTTAATTGTTTCGGCTAACAACCAATATCTTGCGGTTTTACCAATGAACATGTAAAGCATGGTTAGTTTTGGAGAAATCCGGAAGAAACCAAGACCCAGAACCAGCACATCCCCAACCACCGGAACGAAAGAAAAAAGGGCTGTTAGCGGGCCATATTTCTGTAATCTTGGCAAAATAGCCTGAATCTTCTCCATCTTGACCTTCCCGTATTTCTCAATCCAATCCATCCGACCAAGATAACCAAGATAGAAGATCGTAATCCCTCCCAAGGTATTTCCAAAAGTAGCAATTACGATACAAGAGGTGACATTTACACCGGCAAGTATAAGCACCGACATCACTGCCTCCGAGTTAAAAGGAAGAATGGATCCCGAAAGGAACCCAGCCAGAAAGAGGCCCCAGAGTCCATATTGCTGAAGAAATTCGACCATAAGAAGGGATTCAGATATGAATTATAAGTTATAATGCACTATTTCAAAATCATAAACAAGACACCATAACTCATAATTCATAACTTATAACTTGATTCTCCAACCTTAGCATTTCTTTTTAGGATAATGCTGCTACGGCTGATCCAATCAGGTTGGCATTGTGAATCTCCGTCACCTTTACCCTGACCTCTTTGTGTCCAAGCTCATCCAATACAGTTTTTAGGTATTTGGATACCTGTTTGTTATAAGCTTTGCAACCCTTTACTTTGCTCCAGAAAAGACTACCTTCTGCCGTCAGACAAACTTTTTTAATGGCAGGATCGTGCGAGACCATCACTGCAACCAGTCCGGCCAGAGAGGCAGCCACCAGTTTGGCAGAACGTTTGTAAATGCGACGGGCTGCCCTGATATGTTTCTTTTTGTGCTTGTCAGGCTTGTTGATCAGATCTGTGAGTGCCTTGGCATCAAATTTTTCGTCAAAACCATCTTCCGGGAAAAGTGCAGTGAAAACTTTCCCAAGGTACATTCCGGATACGGCTTTTTCAAAACGTTGCTCATCCGGGGTAGTGGAAGCTGCATCTACCTGATTGTCGATATCTGTCAAGTGAAGAGGACGGTAATTCCCCGACTCAAGGTTGATAGGAGTCAGACCCGACCAATTTAACCCTTTGTCCAATTTCCCGATCTGATCGGAATGGATGAAGGTTGCCATGTTGGTACCTGTTCCAACAATTAACCCGATGTAGCCATCGAAGGAACTGTCTGACAGACCGGCAAAAAGACTGGCTACTGTATCGTTGATTACTTTAACCGCTGTAAATTCGGCATCGCTCTGTTCATTCAGAAATTCTTTCAAAGGTTTGCCAATAGGTTGATCGATCATCTCCGGAATGTCGACCCCTTTGGTCCAACGGAGGAGTTTGGCATCCCCGTCTGGAAGACATTCTGCCGGATAAGAGAAACAATAGCCAATGGGGGATT
>Ga0302286_10003098_pt1 | contig 11293 bp, 5 predicted proteins | sample III_Fen_E2_3_FD_198765 | JGI IMG/M metagenome (GOLD analysis project Ga0302286, IMG submission 198765) | Peat permafrost microbial communities from Stordalen Mire near Abisko, Sweden - III_Fen_E2_3 | ecosystem: Environmental > Terrestrial > Soil > Wetlands > Permafrost | place: Sweden: Abisko...
GTAATCGGATTATTTTCGGTCACAATAGCATACAGTCAGCCTGTTGTCAATGATTCGCTGTCGCTGAAAAGTGTAATCAGTGAAGTGATGCTAAATCATCCCCAGGTGAAAAAAGCAATCGAAGAACTGACCAATGCAGATGCCAAAATAGGCGTTGCCCAATCAGCCAAACTGCCTAATGTCGATCTTATCTCATCTTATACACGCATCGGACCGATATCAGAAATCACACTACCCGATATCGGAACTTTCATGCTTATGCCTAAAGATAACTATTCTGCCGGCGTCAATGTGAATCAGACCATCTATGATTTTGGAAAAACAGAGAAATCCATTTCGCTCGAAAAGCAAGGTAAAGAAATCAATCGGCAATCGGTCGAACAGGTTAAGCAAAAACTTTCGCAGGTGGTGATCGCAAATTATTTTACCCTGATCTTTCTTCAGGAGGCAATAAAAATTAAAGATGAAGAGCTTACAACGCTGAAGCAACATCTGAGCTTTATCCAAAAGAAGCAGGCCACTGGATCAGCCACACAATATGAGATTTTGACAACACAAGTGCGAATCTCTGCCATTGAGAATCAGAAGACTGACCTCGAAACTGCTCTTCAGGTACAAGTGTGCCAACTTAATACTTTGCTGGGAAAGCCTGCTACAACAATGCAAAGGGTCAAAAATGAGCTGAATATTACAATTTCAAATCTCCAAAGTGACACCTTGATGGCAACTGCGATGCGTAACCGTGATGAGATGAAACTTGCCCATGAAAAAGCAAATTTGGCAGAATTACGGTATAATCTTACTGCCTTGCAAAACAAACCTGTTTTTAACGCCTTTGTATCGGGTGGCGTAAAAAACGGATACATTCCCTATATGTACGATCCGAGAGCAAATTTTACTGCCGGCGTTACTTTGAAAATTCCTATTTATGACGGCAAACGGAATAAATACAACCTGGTTCAAGCTAAATCAGCCATTCAGTCAAACGATCAGGAGACCGAAATTGCACGCCGCACAATTGTAAATGAGGTGGTCGAATCAGAGGCAAATGTGAAAGCATCGCAAAAGAAAGTTGATCAGTCGGAACTGCAACTTTTGCAGGCAACTCAGGCTTATACTTTGGGAAAAGTTCGATTTGAATCGGGGGTAATTACCAATCTCGAACTACTCGACGGTTCAACAACTGTTTCCGAAAGCCGTCTATTGTTGTTAAAGGCTAAAATCGACCACACTATAAATCTCTATAAACTGAAGTCTGCAATTGGAGAGAGACTTTATTGAAAATAAATGTTAATTTTGGTTGTTTCAAAAATTGCAGTCGTGCAGTTTATTGACAAGGATTAAAATTGGAAGGGACTTGATTTGAAAAAGTTAATAACTCTGAAATACAGGCTGGCAGCGATTCTTTTTCTCAGTCTTATATTTTCGCTGAATGCTTTGGCCGTAAAATTTTACAGCATCAATTCGTTGTATGGAATTTCGATGCGGGAGACAAATTCTGTCTGCAAGGATGACAATGGATTTATTTGGGCTTCTTCAAAAACGGGTATCTTAAGACTTTCAAAAGACAATTATCATATTTATCGGCTTCCATACATAACGGCAGATGTAATACGTGTCAGGCTAGCATATAAAAACTTCAAACTCTATGCTTATACCAATAATGGACAGGTCTTTTACTATAATCCGGTATTTGACAAATTTGAACTGATATTGAGCCTCAACGGTATTATGTTTGATATGCTGATTGACATTAATGGTGCCTGTTGGTTTGCATCCTCAACGGGATTGTATAAATACCAGTCAGGAAAACTTTCACAGGTTTTTGAAATTTCATCAACCAGATATGCGATAAATTGGTATGATTCGAATCATATAATTGTAGCAAAGCAAGATGGAATTTGGCTTTTCGACATCAATTCATTGGAAAAGAAGCACATCTATGAAAATAAAAGTTTAATTGCTTTTGATATTTTCTCGCTTTATTTAGACAAGGATCAGGATAAACTTTGGCTTGGAACGGTGTCTGAAGGATTGTTCCTGTATGATTTCAAGAATGGAACTTGTTCAAATAAACTAACTACAGTTTTACCCAAACAACCAATTCTTGTTATTAGAGAGAATTCTGATTCTACCTGCTTGATTGGATTTGATGGTCAAGGTATTTGGGAGCTCGACCGAAGAAATCAAAAAGTATTGAACGTTTATAAAGAAAGTTTAGACGTCCCATCTTCTTTAAGGGGAAATGGCGTTTATGACCTGTTTTGTGACAATAATAGAAGAGTCTGGATTTGTACCTATAGTGGCGGGCTGTCGTTTCTTGATCAGGCTTCTCCTCCGGTTAATCAAATCGTTCATCTTCCCAATCATACTAATTCATTAATAAACAATGATGTAAATAGTATTATTGAAGATCAATGGGGGAAACTTTGGTTTGCAACAAATAATGGAATCAGTTGCTGCAATTTGGCCACTAATAAGTGGAGTAGTTTTTATAACGACAAGGAGACACAAGCCCAGGTATTTCTCTCACTTTGTGAAGATAACCAGGGAAGAATTTGGGCTGGTACCTATTCTTCAGGTGTCTATATACTTGATGGAAGAACCGGGAAAGAGCTGGCACATTACAATAAAAATGGTCAGGGATCCCCGTTACTGAATGATTTTATATTTAATATATTTAAAGACAGTAGTGGAGATATTTGGTTAGGAGGAGGAAGTGGATCGGTTGTTTGTTATTTATCCAGGGAAAATGTGTTCAGGACTTATTCAAATGTACCAATTGGATGCTTTGCTCAATTATCAGATAACCAGATTGTTTTAGGGTGCAGTAATGGATTGTCAATCTTAAACAAAAAAACTGGTGAAATCAGAAATTTGATAGCTGATTTACTGGTTCGTGATGTTCTTGTAATAGGAGAAGATGTTTGGATTTGCACGTCAGGAGGTGGATTGATCAAATATAATAACAGGACTGGCCAAACTGAAAAATTTACAGCAGAGATGGGATTACCCTCGAATTTTATTAATAGCATAATATATGTAAATGAATATTTATGGGTGGGAACAGAAAATGGATTATGTAAGTTTGATCCAAAAAATAAAAATGTATTTATATATTCTTCAATATACACACTTTCAAGGACATCGTTTAATAATTGTTCGCATTTTAAATTGAAGAATGGTCAATTAGCCTGGGGTACCAATAATGGAGTCGTAATTTTTTCTCCAAATTTGGTTGACAAGTCGTCGACAAAAGGGAAAATATTCTTTCAGGATCTGACCGTTGCAGGTCGTTCAATCAGGGATATACCATCATTCAAACTGAAAACTCCTATCGATAGTTTGCAGGAAATTAATCTTAGGTATTTTCAAAATACAATTAGCCTCGAACTACTTTCGCTTGGAACAACTGCACCAGCCTCCGGATCAAAATTTTCATGGGAAATGGAAGGATTCGACCAGCAATGGAGTCAGCCAACGGGAAACAATGTTATTAGCTATACGAATATTCCCAGCGGGCACTTTGTTTTAAAGATAAAACTCTATGACAGTTCATTGAGTAATGTTTTAGCCGAGCGATCGATAAAAATAAATTCAATCCCGCCGTTTTGGAGTACCGGATGGTTCTGGATGCTCGTTATATTGGTTATGTCCGGAATCGTATTTCTTTATTTGTTGTACTATATTAATCTGCTGAAACAGAAACATACGGAAGAAAAGGTGAGGTTTTTTACAAATACGGCACACGATATCCGGACTTCGCTAACCTTGATCAAGGCACCTGTTGAGGAATTAAGCAAAGAAAAAAACTTGACAGATTCGGGGAAGTACTATTTAAATCTGGCCATCGAACAGGCAAGGCAGCTTACTTCAGTCGTTACCCAGTTGATGGATTTCCAGAAGGCCGATATTGGTAAGGAACATCTGTTGCTGTCGGTAACCGATATTGTAAAACTCATTAGGAACCGCAAGATCATGCTTGCTTCATATGCAAAAAGTAAGAACATCGAACTTGTGTTTGTTCCTGATCGTGAGAGTTATACTACAGCTGTAGATGAGGCGAAAATGGAGAAAATCGTCGATAACCTAATATCTAATGCCATTAAATATTCGAACGAAAATGGTCAAATTCAAATTAATCTTCGATGTGATGATAAAAAATGGGTGCTTCAGGTAAAAGACAATGGAATCGGCATCAGCAAAAAGGCTCAACGACAGCTGTTTAAAGAGTTTTACAGGGGCGATAATGCAATCAATTCAAAAGTTGTCGGCTCCGGAATTGGACTTTTGCTGGTCAAAAATTATGTAACCATACATGGAGGAAGTATCAGTTGCAGCAGTCAGGAAAATGTCGGATCAACATTTCAGGTTGTAATTCCATTCAGATCGATACCGGTTAAGTCATTAGCTACAAATGCACCTTCTGACTCGCAAACAGCCTCCAGGAATATGAAGGGTGTTTCTCAGTATACAGAACCTAACACAGAGATTCAGACTTCAAAAGAGATGAAAGTGTTGATTGTTGAGGATAATGACGATCTTTTGAATTTTATGAAGGCTACGCTCGGAGAGGATTTTACGGTATTTACAGCCCTTGATGGAGAAATAGCATGGAAGTTCATTTTGAAACATATTCCCGACTTGGTTATATCCGATATCATGATGCCTAATATGGACGGTTTTGAGTTGTGTAAAATCATGAAATCGACCTACGAAACTTCACATATCCCCCTGATATTATTGACTGCCCTCTCCGAGAAGACAGATCAGTTATATGGCCTGGGGCTGGGTGCAGACGATTATTTAACCAAGCCTTTCGACATGAATCTTTTGACTCAGCGAATCAAGTCGATCATTCACAATCGGGAGGTTGTCAGGGAAAAGGCCCTGAAGCCAACTAAAGGCGATTCAATCGAACATATTCTTACAAACGAACTCAACGATAATTTTGTTAAGAAAATGCTGGTGGTTGCCCGGGCCAACATTTCAAATGCAGAATTTGACAAGGAAGAATTTGCTTCAGCGATGAATGTGAGTTCGTCGCTTCTTTATAAAAAGATTAAGTCACTCACCAATCAATCGCCCATCGATTTCATCAAAACTGTCAGGCTAAATCACGCTTTGGAATTGTTACAGTCACGAAAATATACCGTTACTGAAGTAAGCGAACTTTGTGGTTTTGCCAGTTTGGGATATTTTGGCACCGTATTCAGGAAACATTTTGGTAAATCACCCTCTGATATTTTAGACTAAGCAAACCTTTAGGCTGCATCGCCCACTCATTAAATTAGATCAGAAATCGGCATGTATTCCGCCTTTTGCAGATTTTAACATGATTGTTAAGCATGATCAGTTACCACTCATCTGGGTATCGATCTATGCTTCGATTTGCTTCTAATTTCCATCAAGTTTTTACCCGAATTATAGATTATTTGTATCGATAAATGTTTCTAATACATCTATATAGTCATGATGGCCGATTCTTTTCAATCATTGCTGATGGTAGTGTTTTATCAAAAATTAACAACCGTATATATAAATTACCCAAAATTAACAATCAAATATCTATTATTGAAAGCCCGCATCTGAGGCTCTCTATACTTTTACCCCGTTCAATTACTAACGAACTTGAATTTAATGAGCGTAACAATCCAATGTCTTTTAGGCAAGGTGAAAACCGATATGCAAAAGGTGAACCCGAAAAGTGATGTTTGAACCTCTAATGAATAGATTTGGTGATAACAGCTTGAAGCGAAACAAAGTAGTTTATTGCACGATTCAAATTGTCTTGGCTAAACATTAGTTATTGAGATAAATGAAAGATTAAACCCAAATAAAAAAATGAAAATTAAACCCAAGCAAAGTATGCAGAAAAAAAAGAGAAGTCATTCGTAGGTCTGGTTTACCAGAGAGAGGTCATTATCGGAGATATTGCCGATGATAAATTTAACTTATTTTCTTATTAATTTATTAATTAACAAAAAAATCAATCAATGAAAAAAAACAAGCTAGTACGGGTTGCGATCATGATGCTTCCCATGTTACTATTGTCGTTTTGGACCTATGCCCAATCCGTTCGGGTAAAGGGTACGGTAACAGACGAGAGCGGAACCACTGTTGTGGGAGTAAACGTTGTTGTTAAAGGAACAACAAATGGCGTTATTACTGATGTCGATGGAAAATATCAGATTGATGCTACTTCCAAAGCAACGCTGTCATACTCATTTGTTGGGTATAAAACCCAGGAAATTCTTGTAGGTAGCCAAAAGGAGATTAACGTCAAACTCTTACCTGAAAACCTGCAGGTAGCTGAAGTCGTCGTTGTAGGATACGGTACGCAACGGAAAGAAGCCGTAACAGGTTCGGTTGCTTCAATGAAAGGCGATGTGATTCGCGAAGTGCCATCGGCCAATATCACCCAGGCATTGCAGGGACGCGTTGCAGGGGTCGATATGCAACAAACCGATTCCAAGCCGGGTTCAACATTGCAGATCCGTATTCGTGGTACACGTTCGCTGACTGCCAGCAATGACCCATTGGTGGTACTCGATGGTATCCCTTTTGCAGGGTCTATCAGCGACCTTAGCTCGGATGATATCAAGAGTATCGACATCCTGAAGGATGCCTCTGCGACTGCCATTTACGGTTCACGCGGCGCCAATGGTGTTATTCTTATTACTTCCAATAAAGGGTTAAAAGGCGATAATGCACATATTAGTTACAATACGTATTATGGTGTAAAAAATGCCATTAAATACCCGATGATGAACGGAGCCGATTTTAGCGCTCTCCGTACAGCGGCCAATATCTACCAAACACCCGGAACAGATGAAGCGGCAGGTGTAGATACCGACTGGCAGTCAATGTTCTTAAGAACCGGTATTCAGACAAACCACGATATAAACGTTACCGGAGGTACTCAAAAGGGTAGCTACAAGTTTGGTGTGGGTTACTATTCCGATCAGGCTGTAATACCTGGTTCGGACTACATACGATATTCACTCCGTGGTTCTGTTGATCAGGAAATTGGAAAATATATACATGTTGGCGTCACTACAAATAATAACTATAGCCTCACTGATGGTGCCGGTTTAGGAATGTATGGCGTGTTAAGTATGTCGCCAATTGCCAACCCATATAACGCAGATGGCTCCCTGAAAACAACTGTTCAGATGCCATTAGATAAGCAATGGGTTTATTCAAAAAGTGTTATCGAAGGTTTGGGAGATAAATGGAAAGACCAAACCAAGGCATTTGCTTCCTATAATTCCGTCTTTGGCGAAGTGAAAATCCCAGGTGTTGAGGGCTTAAAGTATCGCATTAACGTTGGTTTAGATTTTCGTATGAGCAACGGTGGCAACTACACTGGCGTAGGAGTCTTCAGTTCCACATCGGATAACCCTTCAACTGCCAGTATCAGCAATTCTCTTACAACCCATTGGGCTGTTGAGCACTTACTGAGCTACGACCGTACTTTTGCCCAGAAGCATAAGGTGAACGTTGTTGCAATGTATTCTTCCGAACAATCCAAGTACAACAGCTCATATATGTCGGCAAAAAATCTCCCAGCTGACGCTTTTCAGTTCTATAATATTGGACAAGCTGCTGCCGCTGATATTACGGTTAGTCCAAACAACCAAAATTATGTTGTAAGTGGTTTGATGTCATATATGGGACGTGTCATGTATTCATACGACGACCGCTATATGCTTAGCGCGACCTTCCGCGCGGATGCTTCCTCAAGGCTTTCACCCGGTCATAAGTGGCATAACTATCCTGCAGTTTCTATCGGATGGAACATTATGAAAGAGTCGTTTATGAAAAGTATCACCGTGATTGATGCATTGAAATTGCGTGCCGGTTACGGACAAACTTCGAACCAGTCTGTTTCACCCTACTCAACACTTGGACTTTTAAAGACCTCACCATACAATTATGGCACTACTTATGCCACAGGTTACTATGTATCGACGCTGCCAAATCCTGGTTTAGGATGGGAATACTCAATCACAAAGAATATTGGATTAGACTTTTCTCTCCTGAAAAATCGTTTGAGCGGTACAGCTGAATACTATACCACCGATACAAAAGATCTTCTGATGAGTGTTAATCTTCCATCCACTTCAGGCGTTAGTAGCTATACCGCCAATGTTGGTTCTACCCAAAATAAAGGTTTTGAATTTTCATTAAACGGTACGATTTTGGATAACTATAACGGTTGGACATGGGAAGCTGGTATCAACGTTTTCACTAATAAAAACAAGATAGTATCTCTTACTTCGGGACAAACACGTGACGAGGGCAACGCATGGTTTGTTGGCCATTCGCTCAATTGTGTCTACGATTATAAGAAAATAGGACTTTGGAATACAACAGATGCAGATTATCAATATCTGCAAACATTGGAGCCAGGTGGTAAAGCTGGTATGATTAAGGTACAATATACAGGTACTTACAACGCTGATGGTTCACCAACGAGGGCAATTGCTGCTGCCGACCGGCAAATTATGGATCTTGATCCCGATTTTCAGGGTGGGTTCAACACCCGCGTAGCTTATAAAGGATTTGACCTGAGCATTGTTGGTGGTTTTCAATCCAATGGCACTCTCGTAAGTACCCTTTACGGTGGTGATAGCTACCTCAATTTGCTGACAGGACGTAGGGGAAACATACAGGTTGACTACTGGACACCAACCAATACTGGTGCGAAGTATCCAAATCCAGCTGGTCCTTTAAGCGGTGACAATCCAAAGTATGCCAGAGATCTGTGTTACTTCAATGGAACTTTTGTGAAAGTACGTACTATTACGTTGGGGTATGATGTCAAACAAAAATGGATTAAAAAAGCAGGTCTGTCAAAATTGCGGATTTATGGCACTGTAACCAATCCATTGACTTTGTTCTCAGCTTACCACAAGCAATCAGGTCTGGATCCGGAAACCAACTCATACGGTGATGCAAATTCGGCTTCGTCTAGTTTCAACCATCGTGTACTGACTGTAGGCTATAACACGCCTTCAACTCATAACTACCTGATTGGTCTTAATATGTCATTTTAAAAAATAGTTAAAAAACATAATCATGAGACAAATAAATATAAAAACTATTATAGGAGCAGTGTCAATGACGTTGTTCCTGATGGCGTGCTCCGACAGTATTCTGGATGAACAGCCACGCAGTATTTTTACACCTGAATATTTCAAAACACAGGCAGGTGTTATGGGAGGGGTAACGTCGTTGTATGCCAATCTTCGCAATATGTACGGACAGGCATACTACTTTAATTCGCTGGAAACCGGTACAGATGAAGCAACTTACGGTCAGCAGGCTGATGGAAACTTTAAGGACGCCGACTGTTCAGGTGTAGGTACAGTCTCTTCCACAACGATGCGGAGCGATGTATTGTGGAATACCGTATTCCCTAACATCAACACTGCCAGTGGTATCATTGAGAATGCACTCGCAGTAAATGTTGCGAAAATAGGAACAAAGGATACCATTGCGGCTTCGCTGATTGCTGAGGCCCAATTCTTCCGTGCGTTCGACTACTTTTTATTAGTACAAACATTTGGTGGTGTGCCACTGGATTTAGGTGCGGGAGAACTGAAGTTTAATACGTCTCCTATCAGAACGTCAACGCGTGTTACGGTTCCGCAGGTTTATACAAAGGCCATTTTTCCGGATATGTTGACCGCTATTGCCAAGTTACCAACAACAGGACGTCTGACAGGTTGTTTAACCAAAACGACTGCCCGTTTGCATTTGGCTAAAGCTTACCTCACCTACGGATGGTGGCTTCAAAACCCCAACAATATCCCTACTTATCCGACGTCTGACCGGACTGATCCTAATGGAAAAACGGCCGCGCAGTATTTTCAGATGGCATACGATATGGCAACAACTGCCATTGCCAATCCGGGACCTTATGGTTTACAGGCAACGTACTACGATGTTAACGTGGGAACGAACGACCGCAACAATGAAATACTGCTTTACGCAGACCATACACAGGCTAATGAGTATTATAATGTAAGTAGCCTTTCCTATGGTGGTGGTGGTGCCCCTGATAACTTTGCAAGTTGGATGTTAACCTGGAACTATACAAACATCAGAAGTTCAGGTGTAAGTTCTGTTCAACGTGAAGCAGAACAACACCTGGGACGTCCATGGGTTCGTATGGCTCCTCCTATTGGTGTATTTACAAACACTTTTGCTGACAAGACAAATGATTCACGTTACGATGGTACTTTTACAACTATTTACCATGCTAACTGGAACAAAGCTGGTCTTACTCAAACTTCTTTGGTGAATGCCAACGGAATGTCGGTTGTTCCGGGAGATGCAGTATTGTCATTTCTGGACGCTGATGATCCAACAATTGTTTATCCGGCTACGGGTACTGCTGGTATCAGTAATGTCGGCGCAGGCATAATGCCCGGAAGAGCTGATTATGTTGTAGGGCCTAACGGCATAAGCCGATTGATGTATCCTGGAATTTGGAAGCTTGGACCATACCGTACCGACAATAATGGCGGACTTGGTTCAGGGGTAAATGCCGGTAGCACCCGTCCATTCCCTATTGCAAAATTCTCTGAGCTATTCTTAATTGCTGCTGAAGCAGCTGTAAAGGGGGCAACAGCATCCGCAATAACCGGAACCTATGCAAATGATGGAACTGCCAGAGGATTGGTTAATGTTCTACGTGCCCGTGCAGGAAAATGGCGCTTTAACAACAACGGAAACGTCGCTAAAGTGGCTGACAATAGTGCTGCAATGGTTGCTGCTACGCCTGCAACTATCGACGTTAACTATATTCTGGCCGAACGTTCGCGTGAATTTTACGGCGAAGGTTATCGTTGGTTCGATTTGGTACGTACGCAAACCTGGGCAACTATTGCCGGAACCTATAAAATTTGCGGAACGTCTAATGGCGATCATACAGCAGTGACAGTAACCCGTACAATCCCGAATAATTACTATTTACGCCCTATTCCACAAGGTCAGCTTGATGGAATGGATGAGAGCACAGCTGATAAAGCTGCTTATCAGAACCCGGGTTATAATTGATTTGCCGGTTAGTTTTAAAAGATCTGCTGATATAAGATTTTAATTATCAGAAAGATTTGTAGTTAAAGTATGTTTTTAAATGGAGAGGGACTTCGAACGATTGTAAATTGGACGAGTCCCTTTCTTTTTTTAAAAAAACATACTTTTGTGAATTCAGAAAAGCATACGCCTAAAATCCGGATAATAGACCCGGGAATTGTGCTTTAAAAACAAATGATTTACA
>Ga0302286_10003099_pt1 | contig 11289 bp, 9 predicted proteins | sample III_Fen_E2_3_FD_198765 | JGI IMG/M metagenome (GOLD analysis project Ga0302286, IMG submission 198765) | Peat permafrost microbial communities from Stordalen Mire near Abisko, Sweden - III_Fen_E2_3 | ecosystem: Environmental > Terrestrial > Soil > Wetlands > Permafrost | place: Sweden: Abisko...
TATTGAATTAAAGATTTCGGACAGCATCTTTGAATTGCCGGCCGCGTTCTTCATAGTTTTTGAAAAGGTCAAAACTGGCACATGCCGGAGATAACAATACCGTATCACCTTTTTCCGCAAGGAAATAGGCACTTCTGACCGCCTCTTCAATGCTTTTTGTATCAACAATTTGTTTCACCTTGCCATCAAAGGCTGCGATAATTTTACTGTTGTCCTTTCCGAGACAAACGATTGCCTTTACTTTCTCCTTTACAAGATCAAATAACTGCGAATAATCGTTCCCTTTATCAATACCACCTACAATCCAGACAACCGGTGTGTTCATACTTTCGAGTGCGTACCAAACCGAATTGATATTTGTCGCCTTCGAGTCATTGATAAACTCAATATTGTGCACACGCAAGAATCTTTCGAGGCGGTGTTCAACTCCCTGAAAGTCGCTAAGGCACTCCCTGATACCCTCTTTACGCAAATTCAAAATGCTCCCAGAGATTCCGGCGGCCATCGAGTTGTTCAAGTTGTGTTTTCCCTGTAGTGCTAGTTCGTAGATTGTCATATCGAAAGTATTATTGTTAACATTTAGTTTCATCATATCATTTTCAACCCATCCGCCTTCTTTTAAAACCTGCATGATGGTAAATGGGACCATTTTCGCTTTAATATCCCTCTTTTTCAATTCCTCCTGAATAATCGGGTCATCGGCGCAATACACAAACCAGTCTTCGGGACGCAGGTTTTGCGTAATTCTCATTTTAGAGTCAGTGTAGTTTTGCATTTTGTAATCGTACCGGTCAAGGTGATCAGGGGTGATGTTCATTAAAACTGCAATATCAGCCCTGAAGTCAAACATCCCATCCAGCTGGAAACTGGATAGTTCTATGACATAGTAATCAAAGTTGTCTTCTGCAACCTGCAATGCAAAACTTTTCCCCACATTTCCGGCCAATCCTACATTCAACCCGGCTCTCTTCAGAATCTCGTAAGTGAGCATTGTTGTGGTTGTTTTACCGTTACTTCCTGTAATGCAAATTGTTTTAGCTGTCGTGTATCGCCCGGCAAATTCTATTTCAGAGATCACAGGAATATTTTTTTCGTGAAGTTTGACCACGATTGGCGCCTTCTCAGGAATTCCGGGACTTTTCATAACAAGGGCTGCATCCAGAATAAGCGCTTCGGTATGCTGCTTCTCCTCGTATTTAAGTCCCCGCTGCTCCAGTACGGCTTTGTATTCATCTTTAATCGCTCCAAAGTCAGAGACGAAAACTTCGAAACCATGCTTTGCACCAAGAATTGCAGCACCCACGCCGCTCTCTCCTCCTCCAAGTATTACAAGTTTATTTTTTACCATGATTAACGCATTTTAAGTGTGGCAATCGTTGCCACTGCCAGGATAATCCCTACAATCCAGAACCGGGTTACAATCTTTGGTTCAGGAAAACCCTTCTTCTGAAAGTGATGATGCAAGGGCGACATAAGGAAAACCCTGCGTCCTTCGCCATATTTTCGTTTTGTATATTTAAACCAGCTAACCTGAACGATAACAGATACAAGCTCAACAAGGAATATCCCGCACAGCAATGGAATAAGGATCTCTTTGCGGATGACAATGGCAAAAACTGCCAGGATTCCACCTAATGCAAGGCTACCCGTATCGCCCATAAATACCTGGGCCGGATACGAATTGTACCATAGAAAGCCGATACATGCGCCGATAAACGCGGACATAAAAACTGTTAGCTCTCCGCTGTTCGGAATATACATGATATTTAAGTAGCCGGAATAGATGATATTACCCCCAATGTATGCGAAGACTCCAAGTGTGGCGCCACTTATTGCAGATACGCCTGTTGCCAGGCCATCAAGTCCGTCAGTTAAATTTGCACCATTCGAAACAGCTGTAATGATGAATATTGAAATAATGGCATAGAGAAGCCATACCCAGGTATCAGCCCCTTTTCCCATAAACCAGAGCAACCATTTATAGTCGAATTCATGGTTTTTAATGAATGGAAGCGTTGTCTTGGTCGATTTCATCTCTTTGGTCATCTGGCGGGTTTCACTTTTCCCGGTTTCGTAATTAAGACCCATCTCGGTTTTCGCCGTTCCCTTGGCATCGTACATCTTTTCCCTGATCGAGACTTCATCACTTAAATAGAGCGTGGAGGCGACAATTACCCCCAGCGAAATCTGTCCAAGAATTTTAAACTTACCAGCCAACCCTTTCTTATCTTTCAGGAAAACCTTGATATAATCATCTGTAAATCCGATCATACCCAACCAAACGGTCGTTATGATCATAAGCAGTATATAGATGTTATCCAATTTGGCGAAAAGCACTGTAGGCAACAGGATGGAGGCAAGAATAATGATTCCACCCATTGTAGGTGTTCCTTTTTTCTGCATCTGACCTTCAAGCCCAAGATCGCGAATATCTTCACCAATTTGCTGACGTTGAAGTGTATGAATAACTTTTTTACCAATTATTGTCGAGAATAACAAAGCTGTTATAACCGCCATTGCCGAACGGAACATGATGTAGTTAAACATCTGTGCTCCGGGAACGTCCAATGATTCAAGGTATTTGAAAAGTGGAATCAGCATATCAGTTAGTTTGGATTTGTAACGTTGAATATTTCGCGGATCACTTCCCTGTCATCGAAATGATGCTTGACACCCTTAATCTCCTGGTAATTTTCGTGTCCTTTTCCTGCAATCAAAATAATGTCGCCCGGTCTGGCCATCATGCAGGCTGTTCTGATTGCCTCTTTCCGATTGGTTATGCAGAGTACGATGGCAGTTTTATTTGCTGGAACGCCTTTCACCATTTCGGAGATGATTACTTCCGGATCTTCGGACCTGGGATTGTCGGAGGTTAAAATTACTTTATCGCTGGCAACTGCTGCTTCGAAAGCCATCTCAGGTCGTTTCGTCTTGTCGCGGTCACCTCCTGCCCCTACAATCGTAAATAAAGTTTCGTTACCAGTTCTCACTTCGTTAATTGCCGATAGTACATTTTTGATCGCATCGGGTGTATGTGCATAATCCACGACTGCATAGATACCGGTCGGTGAAATAAATGTCTCAAACCTACCGTCAACTGGCTGAAGCATACTGATGATTCGCAATACTTCATCTTTGTCAGCACCCAGAGAAATTGCAGTGCCATAGACTGCCAGCAAATTATATGCATTAAAATTTCCCACGAAATGGGTCCAGACTTCCTTCCCGTCAATGCTGATCAGCATTCCGTCGAAATGACTTTCAATTACCTTTACTTTGAAATCGGCCATTGTCTTCCCGGCATAGGTGAGCTTCCGGGCGGATGTATTCTGGAGCATGAACAGCCCGTTTTTATCGTCTGAATTTGTGATTGCAAAAGCTTTCGAACCGAGCTGGTCGAAGAATTTTTTCTTTGCATTCCGGTATTCTGCAAATGTTTTGTGATAATCAAGGTGATCATGAGTAAGATTGGTGAATACACCGCCGTCGAAATCAATTCCGGCGATTCTGTCCTGCGCGATGGCATGAGAACTCACCTCCATAAAACAGTAAGTACAACCGGCTGCCACCATTTCTGCCATCAATTGCTGTGTCTCCAGGGGATCGGGGGTCGTATGGGTCGCTTCAATTTTCTTGTCATCGATATAATTGCAAACGGTTGACAATAAGCCGACTTTATGTCCAAGTTCAGTAAAAAGCCGATAGAGCAATGTTGCTGTGGTTGTTTTACCATTGGTACCTGTAATTCCTACAATATTCATTGAATCGGAAGGATTGCCGCAAAAATTGGAGGCGATTTGTCCCAGCGTCACAGAAGAGTTCTGAGCTTTAATCCAGGTAACTTTCGCATCAGTGTGCTCCGGAATTTGTTCGCAAAGAACTGCCTTTGCACCATTCGTAATCGCCGTTGAGATAAAGCGGTGACCATCAACAGCTGTTCCCGGAATCGCGGCAAACAGAAATCCTTCGCTTACTTTTCTTGAATCGAAAGCAATTCCCTTAATTGTGCAATCCTTATTCCCAATAATGGTGACATCGGCAATCCCATTTAATATTTCAGATAAAGTCTTCATTTTTTACCTTTTAGCTTAATTTGAGCACTATACTCTGACCACGTTGTATTTTTGAACCAGCTCTCACCGATTGTGATTTCACTTTTCCACGTCCCCGTACCGAAACCCTCATCCCATTATTTTCGAGCAGAAAAACGGCATCGGTTGCCCCCATTCCCCTTACATTGGGTACAGTTCCTTTTTCAACTACACGACTTGTAAGTTCGAGGCCATCTTCATCGGGTTTGGCTTCCACCCAATCAGATTTTGTAAATGCAAACCCATTGAGGATATCCAATTCGTCAAGTACATTTGCGATGTCTTTTTTGCGTCCGGCTGTGATCCCAGGAATATCATTCTCAATTTTGGCAACGGGCAATTTTACATCTTCATCAAGGCCCAATTGATAAGCGTATACATAATCAGATATTTGTCTGAATACCGGGCCGGCTACGGAACCACCGTAATAATTTCCTCCTTTGGGATCGTTGATCACAACGATACAAGAGTATTTGGGATCATCAGCCGGGAAATATCCGGCGAATGAGGACTGGTATATTTTCTGCCCGCCGTGACTATAGCCCTCTTTGTTATTGGCAACCAAGGATGTTCCTGTTTTTCCGGCAATTTTGTAGTACTTCGTCTGCAAAGCTTTTGCTGTTCCATTTGTAACAACCCCTTCAAGCATGGCTTTCGCCATACGAAGCGTTTTCGCCGAACAGATCGACCATATCAATTTTTCGGTGCCGATCTTTTCGCGTATCGTCCCGTTTTCTGTAACTCCCTTCACAAGGCGTGGCTTCATCATTGTTCCACCGTTGGCAACAGCATTATAAAAGGTGAGCGTTTGCAGAGGGGTCACTTTTAATTCGTATCCAAACGACAACCATGCCAATGAAACTCCCGACCATAGTTTGTCACCCGGCCTCCTGATATAAGGTTTCGCTTCTCCCTGAATTCCGAGGTTGAGTTCTTCAAGCATGCCAAGCTTGCCGATCCTTTTGACAAAGTCTTTTGCATTACCATCGTAACTTTGAGTAATCAGCTTGGCAAGCCCAACGTTTGATGATAACTCAAAGGCCCGTTTGGCTGTTATCTTGCCATGCCCGGGACCACCTTTTTTGTATTCGCTGTCTTTGATTTCTTCGCCCTTGTATTTCCATAACCCGTTTCCGGTGTCTACAATTGTTGAAGTATCTATTTTCCCATCGTCGAATGCGGCCATTAAAGATGCCAGTTTAAACGTTGATCCTGGTTCGGAACAACCGGCATTTCCGATCGCATAATTCTGATACCCACCCATGAGCTGGCCACTGCTGTTTCGTCCAAAATTTGCAATCGCCTTGATATCACCCGTTTTTACTTCCATCAGAATCGCAGTGCCATAGGCTGCCCCAGTCTTCTCCATTTGAAGTTTGAGCGAATAGGTGACCTGATCCTGCATTTTGACGTCAAGTGTAGTAATGATGTTCTTGCCATCTTCCGGATCATCCTTGCTGATAATGAACCATCTTCCTGACATATTTTGCTTTACGGCTACCCCATCTTCTCCCTTCAGCTCTTTTTCAAATGATTTTTCAAGACCAAATGCCCCGGCATTTCCGGTTGAACCTTCCGTTTCGGTTTTAGTCAGCTTACCGAGTGTTCTCATCGCAAGATTCCCGGACGGATAAACTCTTTGGTCCTCCTGTTCAGGCATCAATCCTCCCTTATTTCTCCCTCTCCGAAGAATAGGAAATTTCTTAATTTCCTGTAATTCAGCGTAAGATACTTTGTGAGGGGTGATCAAAAAGAAATGCTTCTGTTGTGCATAAGCTCTTTTAAGTTCTGCCCTGTAAGTTCTTGCCGATTTGTCGCGTAAAAACCTTGAAAGACAATATGCGAGTGAGTCAACTTCGTTGTAAAAAACTTTGGCCAGACCAGGGGCTCCAAGGTCCATCCGTAATTCGTAATACGGAACAGAAGTTGCCAGCGGACTACCATCTGCCGCACAGATATCGCCGCGCCTTGCAGCAAGGGCGAACTCCTTGATATCCAATTTTTGGGCTTCCCTGTCCCATCTGGGCATGTGCTGAATAATGAAAACCCTAAGAATAATATAGAGGCAGAAGAGCACAATGATGGCATACACCATTCCAAACCGCGTCAATATTGCTTTTCTGATCTCCATCCTATTCTTTGTCTACATATAATTTCCGGGGAGGCTCTTTCGAGGTCTCCAGATCCAAACCACTTTTTTTAACCCGATCCATAATCACAGAATTACGGCCAAGCCGCACCACATCTGCAGCGATTGAGATCGATTTTGAACGCAAATCGATCAGGCTATCTTCCAGTGCCGTCACTTCGCGAATGACTTTCTCTGATTTGTATCGTACTGAAATATTGGTCAACAGCATCAGAAAAATCATAAACATCAGCAACCTGTTCCGGCGAAACCATTCGCTTTCGAAGAACCTGCCGTTGAGCACTTCCCTGACAGTGACTTTTTTTTTCCTTTTAGCTGCAACCATTATTTTTTTTCTGCAATTCGTAATTTTCCGCTTCTCGCCCGCGGGTTTAAAGCAATTTCCTTTTCACCCGGTATAATAATTTTCCGGTTGATCAATTCGAACGGCGAAGAACGGTTGCCAAAGAAATCGTTCTCCTGCACCCCGTCGATTCTACCCGAACGCATAAAGTTTTTTACAATCCGGTCTTCAAGCGAATGGTACGATAACACGACCAACCTTCCTCCCGGTTTCAACAATTCGGTTGTACTTTCAAGAAAATCGCTGAGTACACCAATTTCGTTATTCACCTCAATCCGCAATGCCTGAAAAACCATTGCGAGGTATTTTTTCTCAATCTTGGCCGGAACACAAGGTGCAATTACCTTCAAAAACTGACTTGTTGAAGTAATTGGCTCATTCGACCGGGCAGCAGTAATTAGAGAAACCAGGTGCCGCCAGTTTTTAATCTCACCATAATCCTGGAAGATTGTCCAAAGCTGAGCTTCATCGTATTCGTTAATAACCTTTGCTGCATCCAAAGCTGCTGACTGGTTCATCCGCATATCAAGATTTCCTTCAAAACGAAAGGAAAATCCACGGTCCGGTACATCAAAATCGTGGGATGACACCCCAAGGTCTGCCAGTATTCCATCTACCTTATCGATTTGGTAGTAGCGCAGATATTGACGGAGGTATTTAAAATTGTGACGAATAAAAATCAAACGATCATCTTTGATCAGATTATCTTTGACATCCACATCCTGATCAAATGCAATCAGTTTTCCATCACCGAGTTTTTCAAGGATCTTTGCGGAGTGTCCTCCTCCTCCATAAGTCACATCGACATAGATACCGCCGGGTTGAATGTTCAACCCATCAATACTCTCTTCAAGCAATACTGGTACATGATATTCGTCCATGTGATCAATGTTTTAGACATTAAAAGCTTTCCATCGGACCACCAAGCAACTCTTTATACAACCTTGCATAGTCATCATCGCTAAGCCGTGATGCCTGATGACGGGAAGGTTCCCATAATCTCATCCTTGAACCCTGTCCTGTAAATACAGCCTCTTTTGTGATTCCTGCATATTCAAGCATTTCGTCAGGGATGTTTAACCTCCCGTTTTCAGCCATACTTACTTTGACAATCTCCTCGTAGTAACGCGAGAGCATTTTGCTTTGAATGGGATCGTCCGGGTTCAGCCGGCGGCGCAATTTGTCGACTTTTGCCAGCCAGGTTGAATGGGGATATATATTCAGACACTTGTCGTAGACATCTTTTTCGACCACAAACGATGGCTCCAGCGCATCTCCCATCTCCTTTTTAAAGGGAGAGGGCAACACCACGCGGCCTTTACCGTCCAGAGTTACAGGGTATATGTTCGAAAATGAAACCATCTGAATATAGTTTACCAATTGTATGTAAAAATAGTAGTTTTACACATCATGACAAAGTATGACACTTTATTCCACTAACAACTTCTCAACATTTTGTTGATAAGATATCAAATTCCGGTTAACAACCCTTGATTTTTTGTTGATAAGTCAGGAAATTACAGCACTTCAGACTGGAATAAGCCAGCAGATAAAAGGAGACTACAAAAAAAGGAAAAAAGTTTCAATCCATAATATAACTGTAAATAAAAATTCAGGAAGGAAGGGTAAAAAGGACTATTTGCAACTTACAGCGAGGATTTGGCGACTTTCATACTTCTGACATGCGAAGTTTGTGTGAACCAAAAACGAATATCGTCTTTAAATATCATCAGAAATCGGCTCAGGCCAGCAACCAATGGCCAATAACATCAACCCAAATTCAGAAGACAGAATATTTTTCCTTCTCACCATTTCTTTCAGAACCTTTTTTTATTTACTTTGGGGAAAATAAAACCAGAATAGCAGGTATGGAAAGCGAAAAGGATACAATTCCCCTGAAACCAATTGTTTTAAGGGAACTGATTGCGGAAAAAAATTCGAAGTTGGCAGCCCGGATTCCCGGTTTTGTATACGGACTGATAAACCGGCTTCTCCATATCAGGGAAATCAATGAAATCATCAGAAGATACGGGCATCTGAAAGGGGTCCCTTTTATTGAGTCTGTTCTTCAATATTTTGATGTGAAAGTTGTGCTGCATGGCGAGGAAAACCTTCCGGCTTCAGGACAATGTATCTTTGCATCAAACCATCCATTGGGTGGTTTTGACGGTCTGATGCTGATTAAGGCAGTATCAGACCGCATGGGAAAATCGTTGTTCCTGGTCAGGGATGAACTGACAAAAATTCCACCTCTCGCCAGTTTATTTATTCCAATCAATAAATTTGGAGATCAGCGAAGGTCAGCCAACTTGATCAACGAGGCCTATGAGTCGGATAGTCAAATTCTTATATTTCCCGCGGGATTGGCTTCGCGTAAAATAAAAGGTAAAATTATCGATTTAGCCTGGCAAAAACACTTTATTCAGAAATCAATCGAGTATCACCGGGATGTCATTCCGGTTTATATCAATGGAAAAAACTCCTGGTTTTTCTATTGGCTGGCCAATTTCCGTAAAATGATCGGAATCAGGATTAACCTCGAAATGTTCCTCCTTTCAGATGAATTATTCAAGAACAGGGGCAAGACATTTGTTATCAGTTTCGGAAAACCGATACCCTGGAGCATTTTCGATCGTACTTTGACCCATACTGAGTGGGCTGGTAAGGTCAAAGATGTTGTATATGAGATGGCTAATATTTCCAATAAATAACGTTTCTGAGAATAATTACAGCCAATTATTGTTATTTTTGAAGAATCAATTCAAGTGTTTGAAAAATGAAGGAAATAATTCCGCCCGTGTCGAGGGAACTGATCGAAGCAGAGCTTACAGCAGATAAATTTCACCGGAAAACGAACAAAGCCGAAAACGAAATATATATTCTCACCTACCACGATTCGCCAAATATCATGCGTGAAATCGGACGATTAAGAGAGTTGACTTTCAGAACTGCAGGTGGGGGAATTGGTGAAGAGGTGGATATCGATGAATACGACACAAGAGAAGAGCGTCCTTATAAACAATTGATTGTGTGGGATCCAAGCCGTCATGAAATTCTGGGCGGTTACAGATACATCCATTGCGCAGACCTTCCGCGCGACGAAAACGGCGAAGTTAAATTAGCAACGTCACATCATTTCCATTTTTCGAAAGAGTTTATCGATGATTATCTTCCCTATGTAATTGAATTGGGTCGTTCTTTTGTACAGCCTGATTATCAATCAAGTAAAGCCGGAGCAAAAGCACTTTTTGCACTTGATAATCTTTGGGACGGCCTGGGGGCCCTGATGATAGATTATCCTGATATTAAATACTTCTTTGGAAAAGTAACGATGTACCCCCAATACAATCAGAGTGCCCGAAATCTGATCCTCCATTTCTTTGGTACCTACTTTCCCGATCCCGACAAGTTGGTTCGTCCAAAAAATCCAATGCCCTATACCGCAGATACGGCGCGACTGGATGAAATATTCGCCGGCAAAAGTTATGAAGAGGCTTACAAAATTCTGTCAGCTGAAGTCCGCAAACATGGTGAGAATATTCCACCACTTATTAATGCATATATGAGCCTTACCCCGTCGATGCGTACGTTTGGAACTGTAATTAGCGATGAATTCGGTGATGTGGAAGAAACAGGGATCTTACTCGATATTGACGATATGTACGATGCAAAAATTGACCGGCATGTAGGAACATATCTCGAAGAACTCGCTGATAAACAGGAAAATCCGAAAGTTAGATTTCAATAACATTCCCGAAAATAACTAAATGTAGAGACGCGATTAATCACGTCTCTACATTTAGATATATCAATACGCCCTTCCTTTTATGCCTTCTATGTAATTAATGAATGATGTGTTGACCACTTTATTCCCTCCCGGAGTAGGATAATCCCCGGTAAAATACCAGTCACCAAGATCATTCGGACATGCAATATGAAGATTGGCAACAGTCTGATAAACGATCTCAACTTCTGCCTTGCAATCGTCCGGTTTAAGCAAGACAGCAATTTTCGCCGAAATCTCATCGTCAGTAAAAGGTTTGTAAATCTCTTTCACATAATTAACCATCTCCTCTTTTGGCAAATGTTGCTGTTCTTTACATTTGCGGTAAACCTCATCAATAATTTTTGAACGTTTACTCTCCTTCAGCAGAACGATGGCCGCTTCAAAAGCGGTAAACTTTCCAAGGATCGCCATATCGATCCCATAACAATCGGGATACCGTATTTGAGGAGCTGATGAAATGATAATTATCTTTTTCGGTTTAAGCCGGTCGAGTATTTTAAGAATACTCATTTTTAATGTAGTACCACGTACAATCGAATCGTCAATTACAACAAGTGTGTCGGTATAATTTTCCACAATTCCGTAAGTAACATCATAAACATGAGCGACAAGATCATCGCGGCTTGTATCGTCTGCAATGAAAGTCCGCATCTTCACATCTTTGACCGCTATTTTCTCCATGCGGGGTTGCAATGAGATAATCTCTTCAATATCAGCATCGCTTATAGTGGTTCCCAACGCACGGATTCTTTCTTTTTTCCAGGTGATCAATGCAGCCCTGATCCCTTCCATCATTCCATAGAAAGCAGTTTCAGCTGTGTTTGGGATATAAGAGAAGACAGTTTTCTTAAGATCATGATTCACTTTCTCAAGGATAATCGGAGCCAACAGAAACCCGAGTTTTTTACGTTCAAGGTAA
>Ga0302286_10003100_pt1 | contig 11288 bp, 9 predicted proteins | sample III_Fen_E2_3_FD_198765 | JGI IMG/M metagenome (GOLD analysis project Ga0302286, IMG submission 198765) | Peat permafrost microbial communities from Stordalen Mire near Abisko, Sweden - III_Fen_E2_3 | ecosystem: Environmental > Terrestrial > Soil > Wetlands > Permafrost | place: Sweden: Abisko...
ACCGAGCTAGCTAAATACCCAAAAGCAAGGATAACATAAACGATTCGAATAACCCTAAATAAAAACAATCTGATTTCTTCCATAAGCAATAAACCGTTAAAGTTGTATTTACCTAAACCAAATTTAGTCTTTTATACGACAATTTCAAAAACAAAAATTACACATTAAATCTAAAATGCATTAAATCGCCATCCTGAACAACATATTCTTTACCTTCAACAGATAATTTTCCTGCATCACGACAAGCCGATTCTGATCCTAACTTAACAAATTCTTCGTATTTAATAACCTCAGCTCTAATAAATCCTTTTTCAAAATCGGAGTGAATTACACCAGCTGCTTGAGGAGCAACCATGTTTCTATGAAAAGTCCATGCTCTCACTTCTTTTACACCAACAGTAAAGTATGTTTGTAAATCGAGCAATGAATAAGCAGTGCGAATTAATTTATTAACACCAGCTTCTTCTAATCCTAAATCAGCTAAAAACACTTGACGTTCTTCGTATGTTTCTAATTCAGCAATATCAGCTTCAGCAGCTGTAGCTAATACAAGCACTTCAGCATTCTCTGCTTTTACCGATTCACGAAGTGCTTTTACATAAGCATTTTCAACTTTAATTGACGCTTCATCAACATTACACAAGTATAAAACTGGCTTTAATGTCAATAAATGCAAATCGCTTATAAATTCAATTTCTTGTTCAGTTAAACCTAAACTACGAACACTTAAACCTTTTTCAAGATGTTCTTTTACAGCTTTCATAATTTCGTATACTTTTGCTGCAGATTTATCAGCCGAAGCCAATTTCTGAGCTTTATTTATACGTTGATCTACTGCTTCTAAATCTTTCAACTGCAATTCTATATCAATAGTTTCCTTATCTCTAACAGGATTTATTGAACCATCAACGTGAGTGATGTTTTCATTATCAAAACAGCGAAGTACATGAATAATAGCATCGGTTTCGCGAATATTTGCCAAGAACTTATTACCTAATCCTTCGCCCTTACTTGCACCTTTAACTAAACCAGCAATATCAACAATTTCGACCGTTGTTGGCACTACTCTTTCAGGTTTTACCAATCCTTCAAGCACTTGCAACCTTGGATCGGGAACCGTAATCATCCCCACATTTGGTTCAATTGTACAAAATGGAAAATTAGCTGCTTGAGCTTTAGCGTTTGTTAAACAGTTGAAAAGTGTTGATTTTCCGACATTTGGCAAACCAACGATACCACATTTTAAACCCATGTTCTTTATTTAAATTTAGAAATGCAAAAAAACATTATTTTAAGCAAATAAGGAACATAATTTCATTCTTTCTGTATACAAAGTTCAAAAATGTTCAAAAGTATTTTTTTGATAATACACTATTAAACCTTACTTTTGAAAATAAAATCATAGAATACAATGAAATTTGACAATTCGAATAACACTTTAAAGATTAAACTTAAACGCTTAACAGTACTACTAGTAACAGGTGCATGTATAGGTACAGTAACAACAATCGACGACCTTGACTTAAAGCTTGGTTTTTCAAGACATTTTATTTCTATATTCATTTTAGTCGTTTATATAATCTACAATATATTTCGATTACTTAAAGAATACAATTTCATTTCATTCAGTAATGAATTAGGCAAAATATCTGTACGTTATTATCAAATTGTAACATTTGGTAAAAAAGCAAAATCGTTTGAATTTCCATTGGCTGAGTTTTATAAATATGAAATTCAAAAACAAGGATTGAAAAATGTATTAATCATTTATCAACGTCAAGACCGACAAATTGTTAAATACCCACCAGTTTGCATAAACTCCCTAAAAAAAGGAGAATTAGATCAAATAACGAAATCATTAGACAACATTAAACTGTATTAATTATGAAAATAGTACGTACTTTATTGACAGCAAGCTTAATTGCTTTGAGTTTAACATCTTTTTCTCAAAAAGGTGGTAGAAACATTTACAATTGGGCACTTGGTGTTCGTGGTGAATATATAGGCACCGCAGAACCAGATAACCCTTACAATCCAAGTTCAGGTACGGTATTTGGCCCTTCATTTAAATATTTATGGGATCCACAAAGAAATATAGAAATTATGTATTTAACACCAGGATTAAAAACAGGTGGTGATTTGCATTTAATGGTGAATATTTTCAATCCATTTCCAGAATTACCACAAAACTTTAGATACTATTTTGGTTTAGGTGCACACGGAGGAAGATGGAAAACAGGAGATGTTCCCAATAAAACATATTATCCATTAGGTGTTGATGGACAATTAGGCCTTGAGATAATTGGCAGAAAAATTCCATTGGCATTAAGCATCGATTGGCATCCAACATACTCTTGGTTTACCAAACAATCAAATTCAGCTTTAATGCGATTTGGTCTTACTTTAAAATACACTTACAAACGTTAATAAACTTTCTATTTACAATACAATGAAAAAGATTTTTATAGGATTATTTCTTGCTAGTTCAGCTTTTATTTCATGCAAGTCAACTGTTGACAAATCGAAAACAAACGATTTAATTCCAAACGAAATTCAAGTAAAGTATGAGAATCTAATTGTATTATCGGAAAGTTCAGAAATTTTCACATCACTTGACAAAACAGACTTTGTTGACAAACTAATAACAACAACACTTGCAGCAAAAACAAAAGTATATGACCCATTTGATACAGCAAAAGTTTTAACCAAAGAAGACCTAAAAACATCAATAGGTTCATGGCAAGATACGGTAGTTGGTGTTGATGCAAAACATGCAGATACAGCCTTAATTATCCGCCAGTTTGGTTTTGAGAAGAAAGAGTTAACGAAGATATTATTCACTGAGAATTGGGATTTTAACAGCCAAACATTTAAACTTACAAAACAAGTTAAATCGTGGTGTCCTGTAAAAGTTTATTTCAAAGAAGGCGATACTGCTCACGAAGACACACTAAAAAAGATGTTGTTCCTCGTAAAACAGAAAGATGGTTCGAAACCACAAAACTGTTCACTTATAAAAGAGAATGTAACCACAGAATTCTCTTTATATAATAGAAATGTACCAGAATGGTTAGCCGATTTAAATCCTAAACGTTTTATAAATATTTTGCTCGACAATGTTTTACAAAATAAAGTTGAAGCCTATGATTTCTTTGACAAAAAGAAAAAACTAACTGTCGACGAAATTAAATCTAACATGGGTGAATGTGTAAAACTGTATTCAGTTGAAAATCCTAAAACAGAGAGTTACGATACACTTCGCATCAACAATAAAATGGATTTAGATGAAGTAAAATCGCTCATTTTTGTTGAAGATTGGTACATAGATTGGCAAACATTGGCAATATATAAAGTTGTAAAAGCTGTAGCTCCAGTTCGAATTTACACAAGTTCGCACAATGGTGAAGAAGATGAAATTGAAAAGAAAATTGCTTTTTTTGTAAATTTCAAAAGCACAAAATAGATTGTTCGACTTTCAATGTATTCCGAACAACTAAAATATTACATTGCCCTTACCTTTATTCCTGGAGTTGGCGACATTATTGCCAAAAATCTTATTGCATATATTGGTAGTGCCGAAGGTATTTTCAAAGAGAAAAAACAAAATCTGCTAAAAATCCCCAAAATTGGAGAAACATTAGCCGAATGTATTACAAGTGCTGAGACAATAAAACGAGCAGAGACTGAATTACTTTTCATTGAGAAAAACAATATCAAAGCATTTGCATTTACGGAGGATAACTACCCTACCCGTTTAAAATTATGCGACGATTCACCTGTTGTTTTATACATTAAGGGAAATTGTAATATCAATGCTCCTAAAAGTATAGCAATTGTTGGAACACGAAATGCAACAGCTTACGGTAAAGATATTTGCAAACAATTAATTGAAGATCTAAAACCTCACAATTGCTTAATTGTTAGCGGACTGGCTTACGGTATCGATATTTGTGCACATAAATTAGCACTCGAGAATAATCTAGAAACTTTAGGTATTCTTGGACACGCACTCGATACGATATATCCTGCCGATCATAAAGCTTATGCAAAAATGATTGCAGAACATGGGGCTTTGATTACAGAACACCCCAGCAAAACACCAATTGATAAATCGAATTTTGTAAAGCGAAACCGTATTATTGCAGGACTTTCGGATGCAACAATTGTTATTGAATCGGGTGAAAAAGGCGGTGCATTAATAACTACCGAATATGCAAATGCATACAACCGCGATGTGTTTGCAATTCCTGGACGAACATCGGACAAATACTCAATTGGTTGCAATAATTTAATTAGAACCAACAAAGCTAATCTAGTAACATCGGTAAAAGACATTGAATACCTTTTAAATTGGCAAAATTCATCATCAAAAAAAGCAATCCAGAAGTCTTTATTTGTCGACTTAAATCCAGAGGATGAATTGATAATGAAGATTCTCGAAAAGGAACAAGATATTAATATAGACATCATCTGCAGTCGAAGCAATTTGCAAATGAATAAAGTATCGGCAATACTTTTAAACTTAGAGTTTAATGGTTTGGTAAAAACAATGCCTGGTAAACGTTTTTGTTTAGCATAAATTAAATTCTAATTTTCATTTAAAACTATTTCTAACTTCAAATAGTTTATTCTATAGTTTTTACGTAAATTGCATAGTAATAAACTATTTACTGATTTATTAAACCGTAGTTAAATGAGCAATTTTATATCAAAAGACATTAATCCACAATCAATTAATGAAATTGTGGAATTGGTAAAAACGATAAAAAGTAAAATGCCATATTTAAGTGATCTCGATACCTCATCTCAGCTTTTACTTCCTAAATTAACAGAAGAACAAGTACCGTTTGCCGAAAAATGTTTGAGTCATGCACAAAATGTTCCTGCAATTGCTCCAAGCTATATCGATATTGAAGAATTTCATAAAGCTTTGACTTTATTTAATGAACTGCAAAAAATACAAAAAGCATTACATAAACTTACGGAACTGGTTGATAGCACTGTAGCTATTACGGGTTCTGATGCTTATGTTGCAGCAATTTCCATCTTCAAAAATGTAAGAAAACAAGCCGACAATGAATCTATACCTCAAATTCGTTCAATTCTCTTTGATTTAAATAAAATGTTCGATAAACTTGGAGATTCGAAGCCTATGTTCGTCTAATGAGAAAAATAATTACAAAAAAAATGATAGAACAAAACTCAAAACACAATTGGCGATTCTCTCGTGTGGGAGGAGTAAATAGAGTAAACCTTGAACGTGGAGATGATTTATTACATTTAGCTGAACTCGATCAAAAACTCTGGACAGCATTGAGTTGCCCCGTTCATGGTTTGGAAATAGACCCCAAAACATTAGAATTAATAGACTCAGATAAGGACAACCGTATTCGTGTTCCCGAAATTTTGAATGCCGTATCGTGGGTTTGTAATGTAATCTCGGATCATGATATATTATTAAAACAAAACATAGATTTTCCTTTATCAGCTTTAAATACTTCGATACCCGAAGGACAGAACCTTCTAGCTTCGGCCAAGCAAATTCTCGAAAACCTAGGAAAACCAGAGGCTACAACCATCAGTGTAGACGATACATCGGACACTATAAAGATATTTGCAAACACCAAATTCAATGGCGATGGCATAATAACTGAAGCTACAGTTGATAGTTTATCGGACAAACAATTAATCAACGACATAATAAAATCGGTTGGTTCAATTGTAGACAGAAGCGGAAATGTAGGTATTTCAAAAGAATTGCTTGATGAATTTTACGATCAATGCGATGCTTTTTCGCAATGGCATGCAAAAGCAATAGCATCGAAAGAAACGGTCTATCCTTATGACGACAAAACCGAAGATGCATATAAGGCTTTTGAAAAAGTATATCCCAAAATTGAGGATTATTATATTCGTTGTAAATTAGCCGAATTCGACCCACAATCGGCAACAGTACTTAATGGATTGACAACTCGTTACGAGGAAATAAATAGAAAAGATTTATCGAATTGTATTGCTGAAATAGCAGAATATCCAATTGCTAAAATTGAAGCAAACAAAGCTCTTTCATTCACTTCAGAGCTAAATCCAGCATGGAGAGATGCAATTAATGCATTTACTTCATTGATTATAAAATCATCAAAAACGTCATTAACCGAAATTGATTGGCTACTCATAAAAAAGAGTTTTGAACCATTTAAAAATTGGAAAGCAGAGAAAGCTGGTGAAAAGGTTGAATGGATAGGAATTGAAGCAGTTCAGTTACTTTTAGAAGATTCGAAAAAAGCGTTTTTACAATCTCTTATCGATCAAGATAAAGCTGGTGAAAATGAAGCAATGAATATTATTTTGGTCGATAAACTGGTACGTTATCATCGCGATTTATTTACACTAATCCGCAATTTTGTAACCTTTTACGATTTTTATTCGCCCGACGAAAAAGCAATATTCCAAGTTGGAACATTATACATTGACCAAAGAAGCTGCGATCTATGTATTAAAGTGAACGATATGCCTAAACAAGGAACAATGGCTAGTTTGAGTGGAATGTTCTTAATATATTGCGACTGTACATCGAAATCGAAAAACGAAAAGATGACCATTGTAGCAGCAATGACAAATGGCGATATCGATAATTTAATTGTTGGACGCAATGCCATTTTTTACGATCGTAAAGGATGCGATTGGGATGCTACAGTTATAAAAATAGTTGAAAATCCTATTAGTATTCGTCAAGCATTTTTCTCGCCTTACCGCAAAGTTGCTCGTTTTATCGAAAAACAAGTCGATAAGTTTGCATCGGAAAAAGACTCACAAGTTCATGCAAGTACAACATCTAATATTGAAAAATCGTCAACAACAATAGTGTCGAAAGAAGCAATTGCAGCACCAGTGGTTCCTACTGCATCGCCTATTCCAGCACAACCATTCGACGTAGGTAAATTTGTGGGAATATTTGCAGCAATTGGTCTTGCCATAGGTGCTATAGGAACGGCCTTAGCCTCATTTATTGCGGGCTTTTTAGGTTTGGTATGGTGGAAAATGCCATTAGCAGTTGTTGGAATTATCCTTATCATTTCGGGACCATCGATGATAATTGCCTTTCTTAAACTTCGAAAACGCAATCTTGCGCCAATTCTCGATGCTAATGGTTGGGCAATAAATGCACGTGCTACAGTGAATATTCCATTTGGAAACACATTAACATTCATTGCCAGTTTACCCAAAAATGCAAAACTCGATTTTAAAGATCCATTCTCAAATAAAAAATTCCCTTATGTAAAAGTGAGCATTACCCTACTTGCAATTATAGGAGCTTCGCTTTATTATCTTTGGCGTCATGGATATTTAACTAAGTGGGGAATTCTTTAAGAAAGAACAAAATCTTGTCACGATATTTATTAATTATTTGCATTGTATGGACAGCATGCTCGAACGAAAGTAAGCACATGACTGTCCTTTTTGCAGGTGATTTAATGCTTGATAGAGGAACAGAAGCAACGATAGAAAAGTATGGTGCCGATTACCTTTTTAATGATGTTAAACCAATATTGCAAAAAAGCGATATTGCAATAGTAAATTTTGAAGGTACTGCTTGCGACACAAACCTAAAACCAATTGACAAAAAATGTACATTTCGTTTTAAACCCGAATATCTAAGTGCAATTAAAAATGCAGGAATTCATTATTGTAATCTTGCAAATAACCATAGTTGCGATTTTGGAAATATTGGATTACAACAAACAATATCAAATTGCAAACGACATTCTTTAGAAACATTTGGAACTGATTTTGATTCAACCAAAAACATAAAACCGTTAATTATTTCAAAAGAGAAAACGAGTATTGCAATTTTCAGTTCTTGCTTTTTAAAACAATCAATCCAAGATGTTTATTTTCCAAGCTGTAATATCTTGGCTAAACAAATTACTCTTTTCAAAAAGCAACACCCTGATATAATTGTATTTGTAAACCTACATTGGGGAATAGAAAAGCAAATAGTACCAACAGTCGTACAAAAAGAGCAAGCCCATACATTAATAGACGCAGGTGCTGATGCAATTATCGGACATCATCCTCATGTGGTTCAAAGTATAGAAGAATACAAAGGGAAATATATTTTTTACAGCATAGGAAACTTTGTTTTCGACAACAATCACGAACCTGCAAACAAAGGAATATTTGTTCGATTTGATATTTCAGAAAACAATTTAGGAAAAGTTCAGATTATTCCTTTTACCATTTCTGCCTCAAAACCTTTTTTGATGAATGACGAAGACTCAAAGCTTTTTATTGGAAAAAAGCTAGTACATTCGAGTCGTTAAATTTCAAAACTATGTCTATTTGCAGTAAAATATCAATTTTAATTCTTTCGTTATGCTCAATAATGTCGTGCAATAATAAACAAGCATTTGAAAAAACAATTGAGATTAAAGATTCCTTTTTTACTGGAACAGTAAAGCTTGAGAAGATTAAAAAACTCGGGAAATATCGCTTAAGTATATTGAATAAAAAAACGGGTGAAAAGGATAATATTTATACTCCTTACGAAATATTTGAGATGGAAACTGGCGATGTAAATCGCGATGGGAAAATAGATATTTGTATTGGTATCATTAAACCAACTCCATTCGATTCAGTTCTAAAAAAACGATTGTTTATTTTTCAAATAGACTCAGACTTTATTCGCCCACTATGGTTAAGTTCACGATTGGTAAATCCTTTGGAATCGTTCATTGTTTGCAAAAATAAAAATGAGCAATGCGTTATCCATTCTATTGAGAAACAAGGAACTGACATTTTTTGCATTCGCGAATATAAATGGGAATCGTTTGGAATGACGTATATAAAAACTATCAAAGACTCATTATTGCTTGAAGATGCAAATAATCTAATTAAGAAATTAAAGTAAAAACATGAAATTACTCGTCTATATTTCAACAGCACTAGTTATTGCTACTGCATGTACACCCAAAGGAGCAAAACCCAATAACGAAGCCTATTCGCTCAATCAACCTTTAAGTCTGATAACAACGTACGACGAAGGTTATCCATTAACAGAAAAGGAAGTTGATCAACAAACTTATTTTCAGGACGACGATTACAAACAATATTACAGCGAATATTTCAAAGATAAAAAAGAAGCTCCTGAGTTTAATTACAATGTAAAGCTATCGAATAAAACATTTAGCGAACTGCGTATATTGCGAGCAGAAATATTTGCCCGTCACGGTTTTCTGTTTATGGATTATGTACTACGTTCGCATTTTAATGCAACAAAATGGTATAAACCAGTATTTTGGTCAAAAGATTTTAAAATTAAACTTAACGACCAAGAAAAAAGCTTCATTGCAAAGGTTTTACAAGCGGAACAAAAGCTATATAGTAAGAATTATATAAGCGAAAAAGGGTTTAAAAAAGCCAATATGGCTAATGTTGTTAACTGGCAACAATTCAACTCAATCCCCAAAGAAATGATGAAACATCTTACACAAGATGGCTTTGCTATAAACAAAGCCGAATATGAACAACTGTTTCATGTGTACGATGAAAATTATTACGATTATACACCAAGCTTTATAACAACCGACCTCTTTTTACAAGTTTTGCACATGCACATAAGCAAGGAAATGCAGGCACTTGAAGAAGAAAAACTAATACAAATCATCATTGACATTACAAGTGAACAATATCGTTCGGCAAAAAAGATAGCTGAAACAACTAAGAATCCAGCAATTAAAAAAGCAGCATCGTGGAATCAAGTGTATTATGCTGTTGCATTATCATTAATTTCGGGCAAAAAGCAAGCAGTTCCTGCAGAATATAAAGCTGCATTTCAATATGAATATGACCATACAACGAATGCTCAAGAAAGAAAATCGGACTTTTTAGGCGATTCGTTAATGGATTACACACAGTTTCAACCAAGAGGAAATTACACTCGAACAGATTCGCTTAAACGTTATTTCAAGTGTGTTAAATGGCTTAATTCTGCTAGCATATATATTGATGAAGATAGTCGATTGATATCAGCCATTTTAATGGCAAACGCATTCATGCAATCGGATGAAACAATTAAGAAATATGCAACATTTTCGAATATTATAAAATTCCTTGCTGGCGAAGAGAACAATCTTTCATTTGTGCATTTAATTAAAATATTGCACGATATGAAATTAAAATCGATTGACGAAATGGTTTCAAAAGCCAATTTACAAGCAATTCGTACAGCTCTATATGCTGCAGATCCAAAGATAATGAAACCTCTAGGAGCCAATGCTCTAACGAAAGCATTCTTGGATAGAAAGAAAGTGTTATTTACTGCTGGTCGTTACACCTTCGATGGTGAAATTCTGCAAAGATTGATTCATATTGCTCGTCCCGAAATAAAACGACCATTCCCCAAAGGTCTTGATATTTTTGCAACGATGGGCAACAAAACTGCCGAAGATATTTTAATGAATGTATATAAAGAACCTAAGAAATGGAAAGCATATCCCGATACGCTCGACGTACTTAAAAAGAAATTTAACGATTTTAATAAATGGGACATTAGTGTTTACAACAAAAAGATGGAAAGCATTTTAAGTCTTCAAAAATCATCGGAGAAATCGCCCTACTTCATGAAATTACCTAATTGGCAAAAAAAGAATTTGAATACCATGCTTTCGTCGTGGACAGAATTGAAACACGACATGGTTTTATATATAGAACAACCGAGTGGAGCCGAAATGGGCGATGGTGGCGAAATACCTCCACCACAAAAAATTGCCTATGTTGAACCTCAAATAGAGTTTTGGAAGAAATGTATTGAATTGCTTAATTTGAATCAAAAATTACTTAGCAATAATGGATTATTAACAGAAAAGCTAAAATATAGAAATGATGAATTAAAGCACATTGCCGAACTATTTGCTACCGTTAGCGAAAAAGAACTTAATGGTCAAAAAGTAAGTGATAAGGAATTCGATGAGCTATCGTTCATTGGTGGTGAAATTGAGAGTTTAACACTTCATATTTTGGAATCGACAGAAACTACCACTTCGATGGTGAAAACTCCTGACAGATATATGGCTGTAGCAACAGATGTATATACATACAACACTGCATGTTTGCAAGAAACGGTTGGAATGGGTGACGAAATTTATGTGGTTGCAGAGATTAATGGATTACTTTACCTTACACGAGGTGCAGTATTTAGTCATTACGAATTTAACCAACCAAGCTCAAACCGCTTGACCGATGAAGCGTGGCAGGAAATACTTTTAAAGCACAACGAACCTAAACAA
>Ga0302286_10003104_pt1 | contig 11275 bp, 11 predicted proteins | sample III_Fen_E2_3_FD_198765 | JGI IMG/M metagenome (GOLD analysis project Ga0302286, IMG submission 198765) | Peat permafrost microbial communities from Stordalen Mire near Abisko, Sweden - III_Fen_E2_3 | ecosystem: Environmental > Terrestrial > Soil > Wetlands > Permafrost | place: Sweden: Abisko...
CAAGATTCACACATTTTGTTCATTTTGAATACATTATTAAATTACGAGCATTTTTCAAAAACAGAACGGGCAACCATAACGGACAAAAAAACCCTGTAACTTGTGTTACAGGGCATATTTAACTCCTTTCAACAGGGGATATTTTATCAGGTATTTATTCCTGGCATTTCCGGATAATATTGAATTAAAAAGATAAACTATTTAACAATAAATTAATTTAAGTTCCAAAACAAAATTTTAAAGTCATTGGATATAATCCATCATTATTATTCTGAATAAAGTATCCTGAACACGATTTATCCCTGCAAATCAATTGAAGTAATAAATTTTTTGAGGGTATTTGCCGAATGGATAAACAATTCCTGTTCTTCTGCAGACAAATCAAGACGAACGTATTGCTCTACCCCGTTTCTGTTCACAATAGAGGGAATACTGATACACACATCATTTATGCCGTAGTAACCGGTAATAAGAGTTGAAACAGGCAAGATGGAATTTTCATTTCTCAGTATTGACCGTGTGATTTTTACCAGTGCCAGTGCAATTGAGTAGTTTGTTGCCCCTTTTAATTTTATTATTTCATAAGCCGAACGCCTTACTTTTTCAAACAGATCATTCAGTTCATTTTTAACATTTCCAAGCTGAGCATATTCAGAACAATATTTTTGAACATCCATTCCCCCAATAGTTGCATTGCTCCAGACAGGTAGTTCTGTATCGCCGTGTTCACCAATGATATAGGCATGGATATTTGCAGAATCAACTTTAGCATAATCACTGATCATATATTTAAGCCGGGCAGTGTCAAGGACAGTTCCTGATCCAATAACCCTGTTGGATGGAAATCCTGACAATTTAAGTGTCACGTAGGTGAGTATATCAACAGGATTCGTTACAACCAGCAGGATAGCATCTTTGGTGTATTTTGTTATGGAAGGTATAATTTCTTTGAAGATTTCCACATTCTTTTGTACCAGATCGGTTCTTGTTTGATCCGGCTTTTGATTAGCACCGGCAGTTATCACCACAATGTCGGCATCTTTACATCCATCATAACCGGCTGCATAAATTTTTGTTGGATGAACGAAGCTTAATCCGTGATTTAAATCCATGCATTCGCCTGTGGCAAGCGATTCATTTTTATCAATCAATACGATTTCACGGGCTAAGCCGCTCATCATAAGTGAAAAGGCGAAGGTACTCCCGACTTTACCGGCCCCAATAATTGCAATTTTAGGTTTTAATGTTTCCATAATTATCTTGATAAATGTTTTATTTTACATGTTAATAACAGAAGGCAATTTAGAAAATTACGAATCAATGCTGCCAGGTAATCCTTGCTATTTCAAGTGGTACTGAAACTGAAGGAACAGAAGGAACTGCCCTTGCTGTAAAGTCTGAGGAATTACGATGTGCAGAAACTGATGCAGTATACCAATAAGCATTCGATTCTCCTTCAATCAGGCTTCCACGATTCATATCCTGTACTATCTGAGCTTCATCATTAATTTTATCAGAGTATAATTCGACCTTAACAAAATCAGGATTCACCTCATTTAAATAAATCTGTACATCAAAATAGTGCAGATTTTCTACTGAATTAACTTTTACTTCACCAAAACGGATTGAGTCCCATTTATCTTCAAGGTATTTAATAGAATCATTCAGAATCTTCCCCTTTTCACCATTGTTTGAAGCACGTTCGAGATATTTATTAACAGCAGGGAGATACTGTTGCACTGTATATTCCCTGACTGACCTGTCAGCAGAGTATTTTGGAGTTAGCTGAGCCATACTTTCCCGCATACGGGATACCCAGTTCAAAGGGATATTATTTTCATTCCTGTCGTAAAATTCAGGAACAACCTTTTGTTCGAGCAGTGTATAAAGTTGTTCGGCTTCAATGGCATCCCAACTCATTTCATCGACATGTTCAACCCCATCACCAATGGACCATCCCACTTCTGGTGTATACGCCTCTGCCCACCATCCATCCATTTCGGACAGGTTAATTCCACCATTCACCAATACTTTCATACCGCTTGTTCCGCTGGCCTCCCATGGCCGTCGTGGCGTATTAATCCATACATCGACACCCTGTACCAGATTTTCGGAAATCTGCATATCATAATCACTCAGGAAAATAATTCGTAAATTATAATCGTATTGTTTTATAAACTGAATCCATTCTTTAATCAAATCCTGTCCTTGCTGATCGGAAGGATGAGCTTTCCCCGAAATAATAAGTTGAACGGGATAAGATGTATTTGTAAGCAACCGAACCAATCGTTGTTGATCGTGGAGCAATAAATTAGGTCGTTTATAAGTGGCAAAACGTCGTGCAAATCCAATCGTCAGCACATTGGGATCTAACAAATGAAGGGTATGTTCAATAATCTCAGGAGAAAGTCCTGAGCCCGTTAATTGTCTTGATAGATGTTCATTTGCAAATTTAAGAAGAGCCTTATTTGCATTTATACGCATTTCCCAGAGTCTTTCATCGGTGACCCGGCGAAAATTCTGTTCTATAGTTTTGTTCATCCCCAGCCACCGGTCTTTACCACATAATTCCGACCATATTTCATCAGCTTCCTTTGAATCCCATGTGGGGATATGTACGCCATTCGTAATATATCCGACGGGTACTTCATTTGATGGCAAATTTGGAAATAAGGGTTCGAAAATATGACGGCTTACCTCCCCGTGTAACCGGCTAACAGCGTTAACTGCACCACTTCCGTGAATAGCCAGATAGGCCATATTAAAATTTTCAGACCCGTCATTTTGATGACTCTGACCTAGAGCCAACAATTGTTGTACCGGAATGCCTAACTTTTGAATGGCATACTCTCCAAGAAACTGTTGGATAAGTTCCGGCGAAAAACAATCAAATCCGGCTGCCACGGCTGTATGGGTGGTAAAGAGATTGCCCGAACGGGTAATGGTCAGTGCAGCATCAAAAGACAAGCCTGTTACCTGCATATAACTATAAGCACGTTCCAGAATTGCAAAGGCAGCATGTCCTTCATTGAGATGACAGACCAGGGGTTGAATGCCCAATGCCTGAAGTAGTCGCCATCCCCCGATTCCAAGGACTATTTCCTGTTTAAGTCTGATCTCAGGTCCACCACCGTATAATTCACCCGTAATTCCCCTGTGTATCGGAAAATTTGCAGCATCATTACTATCCAGAAGATAAAGCCTGATCCGACCTACCTGAACCTGCCAGACACGAAGCCAGACAGAATATCCCGGTAAGTGAATTTCAATACGTAGCCACTCTCCGTTTGACAGACGGGCAGGTGTGACCGGCAATTGCCCGGGATCATTATACGGAAACAGTGCAAGTTGATTTCCATCTTTATCAATTTCCTGACGGAAGTAGCCCTGTTGGTATAATAATCCGATTCCGACAACCGGAACACCCAAATCACTGGCCGCTTTAAGCTGATCTCCCGCCACATTTCCCAACCCGCCTGAATAGACTGGCAATGCTTCATTTAACATGAATTCCATACTAAAATAAGCCACACAGGTGAGCGGAGAATCGGGATATGTTTGTTGAAACCAGGTTGAACCTGATAGTGCCTGCTCTTTATACTTAAGGAGAAGATCCGTTTTAGTACGGAATATGGCATCGGACATTACTTTCACAAAACGGTCACCTGATACTGTTTGTAATACGATCCACGGGCTATGAGTGGTATCCCACAATGCCGGATCAAGTTCCCGCCACACTTCATCTGCAGAATGGTCCCACGACCATCTTAAATCAAATGCAAGTTCAGTTAATAAATCGAATGTCTCCCTTTCAGCAGGTGAAAAGTTATATCCAGGTTTATGAATGTCTGTATTCTCTTTCATCATTATACCTTGTAATTTATGCGGATTAATATTTTAATTCAAATTATTCAGATAAGAAATATAAAACTATGATTAATGTGCGTTTTATTCAATCAGTAATACCGGGTTGTGATCTTGTTAAAGGGAATTACCGAGCAAACAATCTTTTATTAATTGAAATCAGGTAAAAAATATGGATGTGTTTGACAAATCTTTATTGGGTAACTTATAAATCCAATTGTAAAGTTGGAATATGGAGTCATTAATGTAGTACTATTAAAAGGAATCAGGCCAATCTGATAGTATACAATAATGATTTTACAACAAGAAAATAAGTTTAAAGTTTACAGGAAAAACTTTAAACTTATTATGGATTCAATAGTTTAACAATTGTATTAAACCTTTGAAAACAGGAATAAATGAATCAACTATGACTCTTGTTCTTTTATTTTATCAGTTTTCAACACTTCAATTATTTTTTTATTAAAGGCCGGAAGATCTTTCGGGCATCTACTGGTAATCAAATTTTTATCAACAACAACCTCTTCATCGACCCACTCAGCACCTGCATTTATAAGATCAGTTTTTATCGAATAATAGGAAGTCAGTTTTATCCCTTTTAATAATCCGGTTTCAATTATAACAGATGCAGCATGGCAAATTGCAGCAACCGGCTTTTCCTGTTCAAAGAATTCAGAAATAAATTTTATTACTGCTTCATTAGTCCTTAATGAATCGGAATTCAATACACCTCCCGGTAAGATCAGAAGATCATAATCTGAAGAAAGCGCATTTTCTATTGTGATATCAACTTTAATTTTATCTCCCCATTTTGTTTTTTTCCAGCCTTTGATTTTACCTTTATGGATTGAAATTACATCGACTGGAATTCCTTCTTTTTTAAGTGCTTTGAGTGGTTTTTTCAATTCTGATTCTTCAAAACCATCTGTCGCCAGGAGAGCTACTTTTTTTTCAACTAATTGATAATTCATTTTGATTATTTATTTTTTATTGTTAATAAATTATTTGAACGGTTTATTGCATTGCAAATTTTATCATTTCTGAATTAAATTTATTTGATTCTTCCAAAAACAGGCTGTGGCCGCTATTTTCAAAGGCAATGAGTTTTGAATCTTCAATTCCTTCATTCAGCTGTTCGGCTAAATGGTATGAACATATTTTATCTTTTTTCCCGTGAAGTATCAGGGTAGGAATGTTGATCTTTTTGATATCTTCTCTCAGGTCAGTATCCCTTAATGCATACAGACATTGGCCTGTAGCATGAGCTGTTGCTATTAAACCTATTCCTTTTAACCACTTGCCGATACCATCGTTCAATGAAGTTTCTGATGCAGAAAATATCTTTGCAAAGTCAGATAAAAGTTTAGCACGATCCCTGAAATTCAGTGCAATCAGTTCATCAACATCTTTCTGAGTAAAATTGAAAGGAAAATCCTCCCGTTGAGTCCATATAGGAGCAGCTGCACCTGCTAAAATCAACTTAGAAATATGAGCTGCATGATAATTTGCAACATAGCGTATAGCTATTGCTCCTCCCATTGAGAATCCCCCCAAAACAGCATCTTTAATATCCAGTTTCTCCAGGATACTTTTAATATCCCTGGCATGAACATCATAATTATAAGCTCCGTAAGGTTTGTCGGATCTGCCAAAGCCACGCAAAGTGATACCAATGACACGGAAATCTTGATTCATTAAATCATTAAACTGGTATTCATACATCGCATTACTTAACGGCCAACCCGGAATTAATACAATTGGCCTGCCTTTGCCAGCATCAGTAACATGGAGATGAACATACCGTTCGACTTCTATATATTCAGCTCTTTTAATCCCGGATACTTTGTTAACTACAGATTTTTGCATAGTCTTAAGATTTATATTTATTTTATGATATCTAACCCAAACATTGATTTAATCCGATTGAACTTTTATGCTGTGACAATACATTATTATATTTTCGGAATGTGATTGTTTAAATGCTTGAAGATTTTGAGTAAGAAAGTATTCAGGATAATTCAAGCTGCTGAATCATAGAAATATTTAATTTAGTCTTTTAAATTAACCTACTATGAATCAAACAATTTATACAAATAGAATCTCAAAAAAGAATATTAATATTATATAAACCTCAAAATCCGGATAAAAAGATTTTGGATATCATGATCAATTTTGATGTAAAAGAAGAAAAAAATATTAGAAGTGTGCAGTGTATGTTTTTGATTATCAGATATTAATTTTGAATTAGAGAAAGTGATTATACGATTACTTAATTTTTAAATCGATTATTTGAATCAGGTTTATGGCTTTCAATTTTTGGATTGTCTGTCTGGATACAATAGAAATCTTCGCCAAGGGGATATTTTGAATACTCCGGATAAATATTATCTGTTTTACTAAACACATTTTTTGTATGCCGGTCATCTTTATCAATTGTTTTTATCATAACAGTTTATTTTTGTGAGAATTGAATTCGTATAAAAAAAGGGTCCTAATCTTTTAAATCTGAAACCGGTATATGCCAAAAACTTTATCGGAATTTCAAATAATAAAGCAGTAAATGAATAACTATTTAAATAGATCTGAATGCAAGCAACATATTCAATTTATTCCTTATTTCCTTCAGGATTGAATGATCGCTGTTTTGCCTGGTTACAATGTATTCTTTAAAAACCGATTCAAAGAATTCTTTCAAATGATGATTAAAAAGTTCAGGCTTTTCAAGATTACTTAAATGAGCAGCATGTTCTATAACTTTAACGGTGGAATTTATTATATTTTCATGCATAAACAATGCAGCAGGCACAGGAGTAAGCACATCCTGATCACCAACAAGAATAAGTACCGGAACATTAATTTCTGCTAGTTTACTACAGGTTTCGTGACGGGAAGCCAGTGCCAGCAACGTACTGCAAAGTACCAGTTCGGAAGTATTGAGGGTCATCTCTTTCACAAGTGCGATTTCTTCCACTTTCAATTTTATGGATTCAGCTGTAAAGAGATTAAGTATACTTCCTTCAGCATATTTATTTACTCCAAATTTAATAATGCTTTCAACAACTTTCATTCGTTTATCTTTGGCTTCTGTTGAGTCAGCTGTGCAGGTCGTATCGCACAACACCAGTGCTTCGAACCGATCGGGATAATTAACTATCGCATTTAAGGCGATATAACCTCCCATTGAAAGACCACAAACGGAGGCTTTATTGATTTCAAGAATATTCATCAAACCGATTAAATCGGATACAAACAGATCAATTGAAAAGGCTTCATTTCCGGCATCGGATTCACCATGCCCACGAATATCATATGTAATCACTCTGAAATCAGTATTCAGCAGTTCCACCTGTTTATCCCACATCGTTTTATTCAGAGGAAAACCGTGAATAAAAATGATCGTTGGAGCATTGTCAGGTCCCTGATCTGTGAAGCTGAAGGTAAGTTCATTTACAATCAACCTGTTATTGTGTCCAAAGTAGCGCATAAATAATTGATTATTAGATTATAATGAATTTATTTTTTACAGATCTTAATTTGACTACCATCATTTACTCCTTCAGGGAATTTTCCCAATTTTTGTAATGCAATACATTTCTGAAAAGTGACAATTCATAGAAAAATCCTATTTATTTAATAAAACGGCTTTTAATGTTCTAATGAAATATACGTATATAATTTTTCGTGTTTTTTTGTTGGTACAATTAAAATTGGAATTTTAGTTTGTTGTAATAATTCGTTGGTAACTCTTCCAATTACAATTTCTTCCAGCCATTTTGAACTTTGAGAACCCATAATTATTATACTTGCAGACAATTTATTTGCGGCTTCAATTAATGATACTGCAAAATCACCCTGTTTCACGACAGTTTGAATAATCCGGCCATTGTGACTTACTTCTAATTTTTCAATCAGGTCTTTTGATGACATTTTCATATCATCCAAACTTTCTTCATTCAAATGATCTATTTTTAAGAATATCAATGAATAAGTCACCAGATTAATGAGTACATGCATAAGTATAACTTCAGCTCCCATTGATTTTGCCATCAAAAATCCGGCTTCTGCAACTTTCAAAGCAGATGGACTGGAATCCAATGCGATCAGCACTTTTTTGATTTTATTTGCAATCATATTTTAAATTATCAGGATGGTAATAATTAAAAAAATCCAATAATTACGAATATTCACACAAAATAATTCTTATTTGAATTTATTTATTTGAATTTTCATCAAGATTATCATGATCATCTCCACCAATACTATAGTAATTATTTTCTTCATCTTCACTTCCAATTTCTTCCTGATGATCATCTAATTCTGATCCTGGCACGTCAAGGTCATTCCCTGAGGCATCTTCATCAAAATTTTTCTCATTTGTTACACCATAAGCTTCATTTTCTTTGACTTTCAAGATTTGCTCAGGATCAATTTCTGCTTCTTCCTTTCCCTGATTGTAAATATCTTCACGTTCATCATATTTAAGGTATCCTGGCAAAAATAAGGTACTATTTTCCTCTACATGCCTGAGCAGAGGGTGTTTGCTTGTGTTCTTATTATCCATAATCTTCTGTTTTATATTAAATTTTTGAACAAGTATTAATATTGCTTATTGTTTCATTAAATTAAACAACGCTTCAAAGGTCTTGTTTTATTTGCATAGATTAGTTACATAATTTTTTGAATTTCTTGCATAATTCTCACCTTTGTGATTCATATTTGCCATTTTTGAAAATCAGTTCAGAAATTACTTATTTATTTATTAAGAATCTAAACTATTTTTCACTATTATAACTTCGCATATCATCAAAATAAGGAGTACTTTTTTCTTCCACACATTTTGCTGCATAAAGGTATAGCGCAGCACTCCAGGTTTGCCAGTCCTGTCCTTTAGGTTTACCATCCTGCGCCTTTATCCATTCATTAAAACCATAATGAAGATTTTCAGTTACCGGTATTTTTATAAAATGAGTCAGAATGACAAGTTTTTCCTGTGCAAGCGTATACTTTTTAGCAGCTACCAGGGCAGCAATGTAGATACCGCAAACAAAAGGCCAAATACCTCCGTTATGATAATCACCCTGTTTATTGTATTTGGCATACCGGTCATTCCATTCCGGATCTTCAGGTTTTACAAATGGGAAAAAATTAGGAGGCAAATCGACTACCAATTCACCTTTTTGACGCATGGATGCACATTCCTCTTCAATCCATGAAATCATTTCAATTGCCCTTGTAGGAGATGCAATGCCCGATAAAATTGCAAGGCTGTTACCAAGCAGATCGAATCGTTCACTGCTCAGGATTTTATAGGACCAGAAAGCATAATATGGTTTATGTTTAACCACAAGACCTTCGTGTACATGATGATGACCCGTTCCTGCTGAAACAGTAAATTTACTCATTTCTGAACGCACATTATCGGCTCTCTCATTCAGACCAAAAAGCCTGAGATAGCTATACACGACCGTGTTAACATACAGACCGTATCCCAACACCCATTGTTCATCCCGCCAGTCACTGGTTGGTTGTTGGGCAACAAGGCAACGATCCGATGGACTTTGATATTCCATCCAGACAAGTGCTTTTTCGACTGCATCATGAAGGTATTCGGATTCCCCGGTTACTTTTCTGAAAATACCGACACCCAGTAAAAACAATGGTGTGGTATCACTTGCTCCCCTGTCTTCGTCACTGTGAACCAGTGAAGGAATATGTCCATGTACGGTCTGATTTTTCGCCAGGGTTTCTAAAACTTTACGAATACTATCCAGGAGTTTTTTATTCCCTGAAACTGCTATTCCAAAGATAGAAAACATTAAATCACGGGTATAAGGTTCGGGATATCCCCACCCTGCAGTCCGTGGAAGTCCCATATAGGGTCCGTGTGCATTATGAAGCAATACTTCGAGGGCTGCTTTCTTTGCTTCTTCTATTTCTTGTAAATCACTTTGTTTCATTATCAAAAATTTATTTCTTCTTTTTTGCCAGGCTAAAAGCAATAGCTATTGCCTGTTTCTGTGCTTTTATGTTCGACTCAGGAACCGAGGTTCCTATCGTACCTTTACGGTGATAACTATGCATGATCTCTTTTATATTGGCAGAAATCACCTTCTTCGATTTTCCTTTTTTTAATGGCATATCGATTAATTATTTATTATTTGCCGTACACTGAATTAAAATATCAATGTCGGTTAAATAAGTATTATATTTCCTGTGTGAATCGAGTGCTTTGGGTCACTGCAGCAATTTTCTCTTGCCACAATATCCCATAACGACAAAGAAACCCACTAAAAATTTACTATCTAACCGACATTGATGTTCCGGAATTAGTATACTAAAGATTCACATTAATATATTCCCAGTTTTTCGTTCATTATCTGAACAAATTTTTTCGCAACAACACGATAGTCAAAATTAGCTACCACTCTTTCCCGTCCTGCTTTTCCCATCTTTTCACGTAAGGGAGCATCATTCATAAGTGTCAGCATATATTTTGCAATATCCTGAACATCTGCACGATAATCAACAATTCTCGGGGTATCAAAGATAACTTTATGATGTTCTTCAAATCCGGATTCCCCACCCAGTATCACTTCGTTAACTTCTATTTTCTTGGCAACTCCGGCCAAAAAAGCCGTCTCACCATGAATCAGTGTATCCAACATACCCATAGCATTGATGCTTAGAACAGGTTTACCACATGCTCCTGATTCGACCTGCGGCATACCAAAACCTTCCAGACGTGAAGGAGCAGCATAAATATCACAGGCCCCAATCAGATAAGGCATAAAAGTCCTCGAAATAGTATTGGTCGCATAGGTGACATTTTTTTCGATACCCAGATGAGTGGCCAGTTGTAAATCAGATAAATTTTGTAGTTTTGTTCTTGGTTGAGGCCATACCTTACAGACGTATTTCCACTTTGGAGCTTTTGTATTGATGATGGCAAGTGCCTGCATCACTTCCTGTGCTCCTTTTGAAGCGGCATCTCCTCCAACTGTCAGTATCATTAATTCATCAGGAGCTACCCCTAAGGCTTCACGTACCGCAACAATTTTAGGATCGTCCTTACTATAGGGTCTGAATGAATCGGTATCACAACCAACGGGCAATACTTCAATTTTATCCCCATTTATTCCATCACGAACGTACATTTGCTTTACCCAATTGGATGTAACCAAAATGAGTGGAAGTTCATTCAATACTTCCTGATAATTTGCAACATATCCATCGGCAACCAACCAGGGAACAGGCTGTACTCCATAACGTAACGGATGAAGTATCAGGTGAGGGGTATACCCCCAGTAACCTACGCCAACTACAACATCCGGTTTAAACCAACGATAATACCATTCCTTCTCCTGTGCTGATTCAAAATGGACGGCATGAACATCAACACCCAATTCCATCA
>Ga0302286_10003107_pt1 | contig 11270 bp, 9 predicted proteins | sample III_Fen_E2_3_FD_198765 | JGI IMG/M metagenome (GOLD analysis project Ga0302286, IMG submission 198765) | Peat permafrost microbial communities from Stordalen Mire near Abisko, Sweden - III_Fen_E2_3 | ecosystem: Environmental > Terrestrial > Soil > Wetlands > Permafrost | place: Sweden: Abisko...
CTGAATAATTATTATTATTTACTAGATTGTTCTGAATTTTCAGCCAAGAAAACAAAAAAATATGAATCTTCAAAACTAATTAATTCAAGAATAGTCTGGTAGAAACAAACATACACAAACACACAGACTAACTTACAAGCTAAATTAAACTTTTTTGAGATTTTTTTAGTTATGCCATTCAAAAACAGCCCAAAAAGTCAATTTGGTCTTTAATTATTGATAAATATGATCTTCACACAATAGTAAAAGTATTCCCACAGCCAAAACAACGCAAATCAAACTTATCAAGCACCCCAGAAGAAAGATATTTGAAGATTTAAACCCCTCTCTGATACTTTTCAAAATCCCTTAAATGTTTTCAAATTAATATGAGTAGGGATAAGTATCAACAGTAGTAGTTGATTGAGCAGATATTTCTAAATCTTTAATAAAAAGAAAAGGAGAAGAACAATAATACAACATTGAAGAAATTTCTATTTGGTTTCTTCTAATTCTTATTACTAAAAGATACAACTTTTAATAGAAAAGCGCATATTCAATCAAAACAGATAAAATTCAATTGTTAACGAATTTCAAACGTGCCTTCCTCGTCTATCTTTATTTCGAAATAAATCGGCTTAACTTTTTAGAAGGGACTTCTTTTGTGCAACAATTCCTACAATGTAAACTAATACAATAATAATGTCTTTTTTGCATCAAAAAAAGAATATTTTTATATGCTTTCGAAAGCGCTAGGGATTCAATATTTCTTCGAATAATAAAACGGAGATTTGCTTTCTTTGAAAAGATACTACGTTTAGTTGGAAAAAAATAGAAGTAATCATAGAATGAAATAAAATTAAAGTTCACATTTTGTGACGTCGAATTTCTCCTGATTATCGGGATAAAAGATGAATACTAGCGTCATATTCCAGTAGAATGTGTGTTAAGTGCCCTCGCCAAGAAATTGGAGGCACAAATAATAATCAACTTAATTATTTTTCTTCACATTTTATAAAAAAAAAGATTCAAGAAAATGCAAAGAATTCTACTGAAATCAGCGAGATAGGGTCTTGCTTAGTAACAACCCATGAAGAACTTCTCTGTGATGTACGGTCCACTGTCTGATGTGAAATTCGATTTAGAACATCTTAACAAGCAGAGCACCAAAATTTAGCAGTTCATTAACATCTATCGTAGACATGGCCATTAGTTTGCGAAGATCGATCCTCTTAATCTAGTCAAGAGACCTGAAGATTTCGTTAATCCTTTAGATTTCGGAATTCAGTATACTGAGAACTATCATAAAGACATTGACAGCGATTCATCGTACATTTCGACTCTTAATGGTGCTTAAAGCGTTGAAAAACTAGAAGAGTATCTCCAGGCAGTTTATAAAGATACAGTAGGTGTGGAGTTCGAACATGTTGCTTGCTCTGCAGAGAAGAATTGGCTGTATTACAACTTCGAGAGAGCCTAGCTTCAAGATATTTCAACCTTCGAGAAAGTTAACATTCACTCTCTACTTGCTTAGACTGAAGCGCTTGATCATTTCTTGCATAAGAAGTTCTAAACTTTTGTAAGATTTTTTTCAGTTGTATTTATGTTCATTTTTATGAAAATTAATAAATATTTCCATTAAATAAAAAAAGAAAAGATACGCCGGTGAAGGAGCTGAGTCATCGATCACAGGTCTGAAGACTATCCTCGCTAAAGCAAGTGAAATGGGAGTAAATTATCATCTTTCATTATGTTTTTTCTTTGGTTCTAAACTACCAATAAATTTATATTAATTCATTTTTTGATTTACTCTTTTAACTTAAAGGTAGAAGATGTCGTGATTGGCATGCCACATAGAGGCAGACTCAATGTCTTATGCAATCTTCTTGACTATCCGTTAGTTGATCTTCTCAGAAAAATTAGTGGACATTCAGATTTCCCTGCAGAATTGCATAATTATATTGATGATGTAGTTTCACATATTGCAGTGTCCAAAAAAGCCAAACTTTTCTCTGGAACTGGCTGCAAAGAGAGACCAATCAATGTCTCACTTCTTCACAACCCTTCTCATCTCGAGTTAGTCAACCCTGTTAGTATGGGTAAAGCACGTGCTAAACTTGATGGCAAAACTAACGAGGAAGTATTGAATATTTAACTTCACGGTGATGCAGCATTCTCTGCATAAGGTGTTGTGTACGAATCTTTTGCACTCGGAAAAGTTCCAAAGTTTTCAGTTGGAGGTACTATCCATGTGATTGTCAATAACTAAATTGGTTTCACGACTAATCCGATTGATGGAAGAGGTTCTTTCTACTGCAGTGATGTTGCTAAAGCATTTGATACCCCAATTATTCATGTCAATGCTGATGATCCAGAAGCGATCCACAGAGTATGCAAATTCGCAGTTGAATACAGATAAAGATTCCATAAGGATATTCTCATTGATATTATTGGTTATCGTCGTTATGGACATAACGAGCTTGACGAACCTGAATTCACTCAGCCTCACATGTATGAAAAGATTCGCAAAATCTAAAAAACTGGGCCTTAAATTTATGATGCCAAGCTTGTTGCTGAAGGTCTCATTAAAGACAGTGCTTACTAGAGAATCAGAGACAAAACTCTTGCATTTTGTGATCAAGAATTCGCTAAGATTCCCACTGTCAAGAAAACAGTCGAATAATACAAATCTGATGGTCACAATGGAGCTTCTGCTTTCCGTGGAAATTGGGAAAATATGAATTTCAGTTTGTTTGGAGGAGAAGCTAAGTAAACTGGATTCAACCCAAAACTCCTAAGAGAAATGGCTAAACAAAGTATCATGCTACCAGATGGATTCAAAGTTCACCACAGACTGCAGAAGCACTTCATCGAGTCGAGATTGAAAGCTATCGAGACCGACTAATTAGATTGGGCGACTTGTGAAGCACTTGCGGCTATGTCACTCTTAGATGAAGGATATAACATCAGATTTACAGGAGAAGATGTCGAAAGAGGTACTTTCTCCCATAGACACTGGGTATTTACTGATTAGGTTTCTCATCAACAATGGAACCCAATTAAGGTAAATTTTATTATTTTTATCATTTTCGAACATTTTATTTACCAAACTTATTTTATATATTCCCTTAGGATCTCTACACCAGACTGAACAAAGGCAAGCTCTCCGTTTACAATAGTCCCTTGAGTGAAACAGGAACTCTCTCTTATGAATACGGATATTCTCTTGAATCCGAGAAAATCTTATCAATTTGGGAAGCTCAATTTGGTGATTTCAATAACTGTGCTTAAACTACGATTGATACATTCTTTACTTCATCTGAGCATAAGTGGGCTAGACAATCATCACTGACTCTTCTTTTACCACACGGAATGGACGGAGCTGGTCCAGAACACTCCAGTTGCAGGATTGAGAGATTCCTTCAAATGGCCAACACAGAAGGTATCGATAGACATTTAACTCTGTCTCCACACAACCCTACCAGACACCCAACTAAAATAGAAGACACTCATTTCCACAGCAACCATCAAGAAGCTAATTTCTAGCTAATCTATCCCACAACACCAGCTAACTACTTCCACTCACTTCGTAGACAAATGCACAGAGATTACAGAAAACCACTCGTTATTGTTGCACCCAAGACATGTAAATTAATTAAATTATTTTTAGATTCTTTTAAAAAGGATGATATTTTCCCAAAATTATAACATAAATTTCCCTTCTTTATTAGTGATCAGACATCAAGAAGCTAAGTCATCATTCAATGACATGTCCGAGCATACAAAGTTCTAAGAAATCATTGAGGAGCTTGAAGTCACCAAGAAAACTAAGAACATCTTCATCATGACAGGAAAATATTCATATGATCTCTACGCTTAAATTGTAGCAGAACACAAGACAGAGACATCTTCTCTAGTTGTCCTTGAAGAACTCCTTCCTTTCCCCGAAACATAGCTCAAGACAATTCTTGCAAAGGCAGATGCAGCTCATGCTAAGGTAAAAAAATATAACGATTTATAAATCACACAAAAATTTTCTCAAAAGTTTCTAAATTAACGTTGTTCTTTTTTTAAATAAGATATTCTGGGTGCAAGAAGAGCACATAAACGCTGGAGCATACACATACAGTGAACCACATATTGCAAGAATCATCAGAGAACTGCACTTCAAGCATCAAAACATTGTCTACGTCGGAAGAAAAGGTTCGCCTGCCCCCGCAACTGGCAAGAGTAAAGACCATTCTGCCGAATCTAAATAAATTCAAGCATTTATTTCAAAGATTATGTCTTCTGATCATTGAATAAAAAAATGAAAATCAACTTAACTGTTTAGCAGTATTATTTATGTTGTTGCATAGATGTGTATTTCAAATATGCTTTTTAAGTTCATTTTACTTTTGAAATTGGCATAATTGTTTGAAGAAAAAAACAAGAAAAAATGTCATAGAAATCAAGAAAATCAGCAGAACAGCGAATTTGTAGGATACAAACATTTTAAAACATAGAAGATAGATTCAAGAAATAAATCGTTATTTTATCTTTCAATCTTTTTGTGCTTCACGATCAGGTACTGAAGACTGCTGCTATTACTAAGGTGCATCATAAGCTTCAAATGGAACTGGATTATGGGCTGTGTATGGCTGATTATTTCTTTAGTAATGAGCTTGCTGACGGCTAAGTTGATTATGAATAGAGAAAAACAAATCAGTAAAAAATTATTTTTTTAAAATAAATTATTACGATCCAAAATGATTCTTAAATTGATGTTGTTGTTGCTGCTGCTGGGGTTGTAACTACTATGAAGTTTGCTATTACTGCGTGTACTGCTATGATTAAGGCAATTATTTTCCTTAGTTGCTACCTCCTCTTTCGTATTTTATGTAATTTCCTATGTTTTTCAAATCTTACAATTAAACACAGTTTGATTAACAAAATATTAAAATTACTAGATTGTTGCTGATTGCTTGGAGATCCTGAGTTATAAATGCTATTTCCGTAGTTTGAAGCATTAGGAGGAAATCTCATCATCCCTCGTGGCTTTAAAAAAGGAAAAAAGGGAGTTTATTACCTCAAACATAAATATGTTGAATAAATATTTTAATCTACATTTCCAGTTCCTAGATTTTGATTAGGTGGATAACCCCGTCCATTAGCACCGAGGTAGCTAGGAGCTTGCGATTATTGTGAAGGACCTTGAGAACTACCAGTCTGAGTGCCAGGAATTAGATGATTAGAACCATTTGGATTAATTTTTCCTGCATATCCACCATATCCTTTGCCTTGAATTCCTCCCATGTACATTTGAGAAGGAGCATTTGCAGAAGGAACAGAAGGCCATTGCTGAGGTTGCTAAAGTTGGTTTAAGTGGGGAGGTGGAGGAGGAGCAGAGTTAGGAGGGAGATATGGAGGATATTATTGTTTTACTGAATAATTCTAACTAAAACCAGAAGGCTATTGTTACGGTTATTAAGATGTCTCTTAGGACTGTGAGCGCTGACTTAATAATAGTTATTAGATATTTTATGTAGAATTTGGTTCTGTTGTTGTAATTGCATTTTCAGGTGGATAAAATGCATTAGCAACAGAATCTTGTAAACTTGACTGCCGTCCAAATGTTTGTGCAGGCTATTATTATTGTGCGATAGGCTGATCATTTGAAGGAATGCTTGGAGGTTTTTCTGACGATAATTCTGCTTTATCATCTTAAAGTAATGTCTGCACAAAATCAAAATCGATGTCCTTGAAATCAAGTTCAAGATGTTCAGGTATGTGTTCTTCAATATTCATTGAGGTTTGGTCAATAGCAGTTTCATCCTTTTTTTCTGAGTTTTCAGGGATATTTAAATTTGTTTGTTTTTCTTGTTCTTGGGGATTAAATACTGCCTGCAGAGGGGGCTAAGTCAAAGATGATTGATTCACATATGCAGGATTGGGATTATTTATGTAAGAAGGCTATGATTGGGGATACAAAGGAGGGTATTGAAGATGATGCCGAGGTGGAGGGGGAGGAAGATGTTAGTAATTATGCATAGGTTAATTCATTCTAGAGTATTACGGCATATTATTCTAATAACTTTATGGAGGGATATATTGTCTCAACGGAGCAGCTGCAGCAGCTTAACGAGAGTAGCTGTGTGTAGGAGCTTCAATGACTGGATAGTCTGCTTCAGTAGGAATGTCCAGCAATGACATTTGAATCTAGAGATACAAAAAAATGTTAGAATTTACAATACAAAAATTTAAACAAAAGAATTTAAATGATTTGTTGTTTTCTCCTTACTGACTAGAGATCAATGTCTTAAAGTATCTTGAGATCCACATTAGTGATAGATTAAGCAGCAGCTGCAGCTTATCCAAGTTTAGGATTTGAACTATCTTTATCTTAAAAGAGTGAATCCATCTTTTAGAGATCATTAGGATCGATTCTCTCATGCTTATCTTCATCTTCTGAAGTTATTGGACTGAGAATCTACTATTCTTACATTGAAGATGATTTCGAATTCTTCGAACCTGTTATGTTCCTTTAATCTTCTACAAATTTCACAAATTTAAAAGGATTAACAGGCCCTCCAACTGACAACGGTGATGGATCTGTTTTCTTTTTGTAGATAATAAACGGAAGTAACGCCTGCAAATCAGAACTGCATGGTTTTGGTGTAAATTTATAATCCGTTTTTTGTATTAATCTCTCCGTGAATACATTGAATGTCATACCGTTGATTTTAAATCCGGACACTTTATCTTTCGAATCTTGTATCCTTATCGCATCGAGCAATCGCTTTGAATCTGATTTAGGATTTTATAACTCAAACCAACCTTTCAGAACGATTATCGATTTATTCACTTGCTTGTCTAAATAGTTTTTGATTTAGGAGAAATCGGTGTAGGAATTTATCTCAAATGCCTTGGAAGTATCGATTAAAGGGAATTTCTTTAAATCTTTCGCGGAATCCATGGTGTACATAGCAGCTGGTAGGCTCGAAGCACCTTTGGATGTACGGATCCTACATTTTGCAATCCGAATTACACATCCCTCTGGAGTAGGCTCGTCAGCTTCTTCTATCTCCATAGTAGGTTATTCTGCTTTCTTATCATATTAGAGTTTAGATATACCTACAGGAGAAGAAGGTGATGCAATTGTTTCTGGTTCGTGTTCAACACTACTAGCCAGTTTTAGTTTCTCTGAAGAAGCACCTGCAGAAATCGGGATAATTTATGATTTGGAAACCTTAGTTATTGATGATAGCCCAATTGATAACTCATCTTCCTAATCAAAATACTTTTTATTCATAGCTTGAATATCTTATTCTTCTTTATCGTGATCAGCATCGTCATCGTCAGCATCCGGATTGAAGAGAATTTCTTAATTCTTCGGTGAATTATTTTGTACCTCCGCTTTATGAGAGTTCTACAACGTTTTATCGAGCTAATAGACTTTACTGTCGGATATGTAAGTACTTTAGATTTAATCGATGTCTTCAATGTCCGATTTATTTACGAATATCTGCTTCGCTGGTGTCTAACTAGAGTCATATTGCTAGCTGTATTTATTACTCTATGCATTTGAAGATTTTTTACCAGCATCTGGATTGAATCCCTGTGGTCTTTTGGAATCATCTTGGGGATTTAATTTACTCGACTTATTAGAAGAGTTGAGTTGCTATTGCTGTTACTATTGTTTTGTGTCTTATCTATCATTACTGTCTGATTCATCGGAGAAATTACCTTGGTTACTGCTATGTCTTTTCTTGTTATTGTTGGAAGTTGAATAAGAGTCCTTTTTATTTTTATGTCGTGAGTTTTAAGAAGGAGATGATGAATACCTTGATCGTTCTTTTCGATTATATTTAGAGTGTCTATCGTGTCGATCATCTCTATCATGTCTATCATGCTTGCTGCTATGACGGCCATCTTTTTGTCGAGATTAAGATGAAGTGTCTTTCTCGCTTTTAAAGAGTAAAGAAGAAAGAGCACTCGCAGCTGTTGGCTTTTTTAGTTTTCAAAAACGACAATATTATCAAATATGCATATTTCATGGATAAATTAAAGGAATTTTGAATAATTTAAGTTACTTCAGAGGAAGTAGGAGCTGGTGGAAGGAATTTCTCTAATGGATCAACAGATTTGAATTTCTTTGATGGCTGCGGTTCTTTGGAGGAATTCAATAAGGATTCTTTGGAAGATTGTTAAGTATTGTTATTAATAGTCTTAGCATTTGAGGTATTTCCACTTGGTGCAGTTTAGACAACTGGCTTATTCTGTATGGGCTTAGAATTGCTTCCATTGTTAGCAGTTTTATTTGAAGTAGTATTTGGCTATGAAGTTTTTGCAGAATTCTAGCTTGGTTACTGTTACTACTACTGCTGCTACTGTTTTTAAATATTCATTTACTGTCTGACAGTCTTTTCTAAGAATGCCAGATTTTGATTGTTCACTAGCTTATCAAGTGTCACAGTGGAGAAATTTTTACCTAGAATCTTTTTGCTGATCAGCGGTAGAGCTACAAGTTACACAAACATCTTGATGTATTCATCAATTTTGACAAGGTATTTCTTCCTGTTTTTATGAAATTCCCCGAAAATCTAATTCTCAATAGACTTAAACGGATTCTATCCTACTTGCGAGAAAATAGGATTTTGATTTAGATTCTTTTTTAATAACTCCTAGCTTTTCTTACGATCTTCGTCAGACACTAAATCTGTCTTTATTATTGTTTCCAAATTAGCACTATCATCGTCATCTTCTTCATCAATATCACTTTCTTCCATAATTTACTATTATTTCTTTTAAAATTATTCATTTAATCCATGCTTTGCAGATTCATTTGAGACTCCTGTTCCTTCGAATTTCTTCTTATGCGAAGACTAATTCACCTTAATCGATTTCATCTCATTTTTATCTTCTTCTTTGTTAATTTACTGACAAATTCAAAGAACCAAACAAAAAAAGCCATAAGGATTTAATCTTATTTTTACAAAAATACAAATCCTAACCTTCACGAAATCTGAGCCATAAACAAAATCTTCATCTCTTGCCTTGACTCTGTGACGATTACTCTTTTAACGAAGAGAAACACCCTGAGAATCACTAATCTACTTATTCTAGCCAGTTTCAGCAATTGAACTTTCAATCTCAATCAAATCATCTTTGTTATTCATATTTTTAAACTTAGTTTTCTTCTTGGAATCTTGTAATTATTGTTAATCCTTTTAGATTTTTTTCAATTGATTTTTCCTCTCCGATTCATTTTTCTATTTCTCTAATCTGCTTTCGTGAGACTTTGAGAAATAACTCGTTTCAGATAGCTTATTGTAAGCTGTTTTAAATTTATAGAGGCTATTAAATGGTTTTTTAAGCAAATTCTTAATACTTATCACAATATTCGGTGAACTCTCCAAACTCACCTTGTATTCAATCAGCAAATCACTCACATCAATGCAGTTCTCTACCAGAATTGAATCATTTACTTTATCAGCATCACGTATCTCATTAATTCTCTAAAGTTGCTAATCAACCTTCCCTAAAATTGTCTCAAGCCGAAGCATGTTCTTTTTTAAAAAACCTACACTTTTCTTTAATAATAAAATGTCATGGATTAGACCATATCCTTCCTGGAGGGAATCTTTAAGCTACTAAAAGGTTAGTGTTGTTGTTGCTTTCTAGCTTGTTTCTACTGCCATTGAATTGTCACTATTCCCAATATTCTATTTCTCGATTTAACTCAAATAATCTTCTACAATTTCATTCCATTTAATTCCCAATTTCAATAGCTTGTTATATTTTTCGGAATCTTCACTATTAAGACCAGAATTATGGTTGCTCATCCCCTGAAGTTTCATAGGCATCTTCTGAATTCTCAATTTCAATTTACTCCTTTTTTTTCTTAATATCTTCACCATCATCAGATTCATAAGAATCACTATTGTCATCGTCATCATCTCCATCTTCCTCACTGTCACTGCCATCTTCTTCATCAAACCCTTCATCATCGCTGGAATCAGGATTAATAATTATTTTCTTTTAATTACTATTCATTTGCTTCAGTAATCGCTATCTGTATTTTCCAATTTAAAAAATAAATAAGTATTACTCCAATTCTTACAATCTTTTTCCTTTTGTGATGTGTTTCTTTTCTTACTCTCTTTCGAGCTCTAGCAATTTATTTTGATGAATGATTTCCTGCTCTTTTCGTTCCTGAAGTGCTTTCTAGTAGATTACATTCAATCTCTTAAATGTCTCATTTTCTTGATCCACTTTTATGAAAATTGCATTTGATAAAGCTGAGATCATCTGCTCGATCTTCATAGGCATAGGCTTATTTAGCAAAGATTCAGTGTCATATGTCCAGCATAATTATGCTAAACTTGTCAGACGATTTCGAATCCTTTTGTCAGCATGCTAGTCAATAGAAAGACCCTCCTTGACAAGCTATAAGAGTTCTACTCCAAGAGAATCAAAGAAAGTTCTAATAATACTAACTCTTGACTCAATGTCTTCATCACATTCAGCTATTGTCTACAAATCAATTCAAAATGTTATCAAAAAGTAAAATGATAAATAATAAAACTCTCTCTTGCTGCTGCTTTTACCTTAGAATCTAGAATATCTTCCAATTCTAAGTCAATATGCTAGACGCGCTGAGAAGCTGGGAGAAGAGCAGTTTCGGGCGTTAAATGAAATGCAAATTTATGCAGATTTCTAAACCATGCATTAGATTTTTCGAGTTTTGCTACAAACTCCATTTCTTTCTTGAAATCGACAGTCTTAATCGTTCTCATTTTATCTTCTAACTCCTTAGCAAGAGCCAACTATTCTCTCTCCACTATCCCATTCTTTGAAATATCTAATATTTATTCAGTGATTTCAATCACAGATTAGAATTTCTCTTCTAGCGATGCCACAATTGATTCAGGAAATTTCCCAGATTTTGCGTGTGTTACCCAACCAGATATTTACTCCGCAGCTACTTTTCTTAACACCTGTCCATCTACAAATAATTCTGAAATTTCTTTAAAAGATCTTAGTCTCTCTTCGATGGTTTGTTCTTCAGTTGGGAAGAAGAAATAACTAGATTGCATATCTGTGTGGATTTGTTGATAAGATGTTTCACTAAATTCCGCTGAAATAACTGCATTGAGCTTCTCCTTCAATCGAGAATGTTCCTCAATCAAACCATAGAGTTAAGACAAAAATAGAGATTTTATAGGCAAACTAAGAGAAGAATGTAGAAGTGATTCTAATTCCAAACTAGATATCTTATAAAGAGAAAAGGAACTTTTATTGGATAACGT
>Ga0302286_10003108_pt1 | contig 11268 bp, 7 predicted proteins | sample III_Fen_E2_3_FD_198765 | JGI IMG/M metagenome (GOLD analysis project Ga0302286, IMG submission 198765) | Peat permafrost microbial communities from Stordalen Mire near Abisko, Sweden - III_Fen_E2_3 | ecosystem: Environmental > Terrestrial > Soil > Wetlands > Permafrost | place: Sweden: Abisko...
CATTCCCACTTCTTCCACTAACAACCTCTTCACGCTCGGGCCCATGTATAGTTCTGTCAGTACTAACTCGGTGGAAGGTGTCCGGCTTCGGTTGGGAGGACTTACTACTGCGCGACTCAATGACCAGTTGTTTGCGAAGGGATTTTTGGCCTATGGAACGAAAGATCATGTTTTTAAACATAATATTGAATTGGAGTATTCGTTCAATAAAAAGAAAGAGTTGGCTAACGAATATCCTACCAATTCTATTAAGTTGGCATACAGTTATGATTTAAATCGGCTGGGACAACAGTATCGGTATTCGCCACCGGATAACTTTTTTCTGTCTATGAAAAGGCAGCCCGACAACAAAATGACCTATCAACGAAAATTTGAATTGAGCTACAACCATGACTTTCTATCGCAATTATCCTTGGGGACCACGCTGAGATACAGAACGGAATATTCAAGTCCTGAATACATTCCTTTTATCGATAATGCTTCGGGACAGCCCGTTCCGTCGTATTCCATGGGCGAGTTGCAGGTTAAGTTACGATATGCTCCGGGCGAGAAAATTTATCAGTCCATCGGCAGTCGCCGACCCATTTCGCGCAATGCACCCATTTTCAGTCTCCAGCAAAATTTGGCAATGAAAGGCATGTTGGGATCGAATTTCGACTATTGTTATACTGAATTAGGATTTCAAAAACGATTTTGGTTTTCGGCCTATGGTAATGCCAATGTGATTTTGAATGCTGGAAAAGTTTGGACAAAAGATCCATTCCCAATGCTAATAATTCCCAATGCAAACTTGTCGTACACCATTCAGTACGAATCGTACCCCATGATGAATGCGTTGGAGTTTATTAATGATCAGTATGTTTCGTGGGATTTGAATTATAACATGAATGGACTGATTCTGAATCGGATTCCACTTCTCAAAAAATTAAAACTACGGGAAATCGTATCTTTCCGTGGACTCTACGGAAGTTTAAGCGAAAAAAATAATCCGACCCAAAGCACCGGATTATATCAATTTCCTGCAGAATCCTACAAAATGGGGAAAGATCCATACATGGAAGCCGGAGTAGGCGTGGAAAATATATTTAACTTTTTAAGGGTTGATTATGTTTGGCGACTCACCTATCTTGATCACCCGAACATTGACAAAAGCGGAATTCGTATCAGTTTAAATTTCTCATTCTGACGGGTCATTTCCCTGTAATAATGCGTTTTACCTCATTCAGTTTATTCAGCGCTTCCACCGGAGTCAGGTTATTTATATCTAAGTTTTTGATTTCGTCACGGATTTGCTCCAATACCGGGTCATCGAGTTGGAAAAAGCTCAGTTGAAGGCCTTCGCGCTGTTCGGCAATTTCTCCAATCGGTTTTGAAACGCCGGATTGACGGTTATCCGTTTCGAGTTGCTTCAGAATTTGCTCCGAGCGTTTCACAATACTTTGCGGCATTCCGGCCATTTTGGCCACGTGAATCCCGAAACTGTGCTCACTTCCACCCCGAACCAATTTACGAAGGAAAATCACTTTTTTATCTACTTCCTTAACCGACACATTGTAGTTTTTGATACGATGGAACGATTTTTCCATTTCATTCAATTCGTGATAGTGCGTTGCAAAAAGCGTTTTAGCCTTGCAACTGCCGTGTTCGTGAATATATTCCACAATGGCCCAGGCAATGGAGATACCATCGTAAGTACTGGTTCCGCGGCCGAGTTCATCAAAAAGAATCAGGCTGCGATTAGAGAGATTGTTCAAAATACTGGCGGCTTCGTTCATTTCCACCATAAAAGTCGATTCGCCCTGCGAAATATTGTCGCTCGCCCCGACGCGGGTAAAAATCTTGTCCACCACCCCAATTTTGGCACTTTCAACCGGAACAAAACAGCCGATTTGCGCCATCAAGGTGATGATCGCCGTTTGCCGGAGCAATGCCGACTTACCGGACATATTCGGCCCGGTGATGATAATAATTTGTTGCGATTCATTGTCCAGGTAAACATCGTTGGCAATGTACGTTTCGCCAATGGGCAATTGCTTCTCAATAACCGGATGGCGTCCCTGCTTAATATCCAGCACATTAGTATCGGTGATTTCGGGACGAACGTATTTATTTTCGGCAGATACTTTGGTAAACGACAACAAACAATCCAGCTGCGCAATTAAATTGGCATCCAGCTGAATAGCAGTTATATAATCCACCAGACTCAACACTAATTCGCTGAAAAGTCGCGTTTCGATAGCCAGAATTTTTTCTTCGGCACCCAGAATTTTTTCTTCGTAAACCTTCAATTCCTGCGTGATATACCGCTCGGCGCTAACCAATGTCTGTTTCCGAATCCAGGTTTCAGGCACTTTGTCTTTGTGCATATTCCGCACTTCGATATAATAGCCAAACACATTGTTAAAACTGATTTTCAGGCTTGGAATGCCGGTAGCTTCGCTTTCACGCTCCTGAATTTGCTGCAAGAAATCCTTTCCTGAAAATGCCAGTTGACGAAGTTCGTCCAAATCGGCATCAATTCCGGGTTTGATTATGCTTCCACGATTAATCATCACTGGCGGATCGTTGCTGATTTCTTTTTCTATTTTATCCGAAATAACAGTACAGGCATTGAGCTGATCAGCTATTTTTTTCAACGTCAGATTATCGCTTTCCGAGCATGCATGCTTAATCGGCTCAATGGCCTTCAACGCCACTTTAAGCTGCACCACTTCCCGCGGATTAATTCGCCCAACCGCCACTTTGGAAATTATGCGTTCCAGGTCCCCAATCAATGCGATATTCTGTTCAAGCAATTGCCTGAGTTCCTTATTCTTAAAAAAATGTTCCACCACGCTAAGTCGCTCGTTGATGGGCTTCACGTCTTTCAATGGAAAAGCAATCCAGCGTTTAAGCATGCGGGCACCCATCGGGCTAATGGTTTTATCGAGCACATCGAGCAACGTTCGGGCATTTTCGTTTTGCGAGCCGTAAAGCTCCAGGTTTCGCACCGTGAAACGGTCGAGCCACACGAAACGCTCTTCCTCAATGCGCGACAACTGGGTGATATGTCCGGTTTGCTGATGGTGAGTCTGGTCGAGGTAATGCAGAATAGCTCCGGCAGCCACCACGCCGTTTGGAAGATTTTCAACCCCAAATCCCTTCAGGTTTTTAGTTTCAAAATGTTTGAGCAGACGTTCGTTGGCCGAGTCGGGTGTAAAAGCCCAGTCCTCAAGCGCATACGTGAAAAACTTGGTGCCGAAAAGCTGTTCAAAATCCTTCCGTTTCCCTCGGTCGAAAAGCACTTCTTTCGGCCCGAAACTATTCAGCAATTTATCAATGTATTCGCCGGTACCCTCAGCCACCAAAAATTCCCCGGTCGAAATATCGAGAAACGAAACACCAACTTGATTTTTGTTGATATAGACGCTGGCTAAAAAAGTATTCTCCTTATGATTGAGCGTGGTATCGCTGTACGACACGCCGGGAGTCACCAACTCGGTAACCCCACGTTTTACAATTTTTTTTGTCAGTTTTGGGTCTTCCAGCTGATCGCAAATAGCCACACGCCGTCCGGCGCGCACCAGTTTTGGAAGGTAAGTATCCAGCGCGTGATGCGGAAAACCGGCCAGTTCAATGGTTTTTCCGGCACCGTTGGCACGTTTGGTCAACGTTATTCCGAGTATTTGAGAAGCTTGAATGGCGTCGGTTGAAAAAGTTTCGTAGAAATCGCCGCAACGGAAAAGCAAAATGGCATCGGGATGCTTTGCTTTAATCTCGTTGAACTGTTTCATCATCGGGGTTTCTACTATGTCTGAGCTCATAAAGTTTGAAAGTTCATAAAGTTTATAAAGTGGAAAGCTAGCAAAGTAAGGTTATAAGGCTTTTATTAAACCTGAAAGAATTTTTGAAATATCTTCAGATAGCTCGTAACAAAATGTCGCATCGCTTTGAGTCAGTTTTTCCAGTTCCTTTGCCAAAGTAAGCATTGAGCGCACTTCACCACACGAGCCTTTTGCAATAAACAGAAACTGTTTAAATTCATTATTGCTTTTTCGTTCAAAACCTTCGGCAATATTGTTCATGATAGAAACGGAAGCTCTTTGAATTTGATCTTTAAATCCAAAATCTTTTGAGGATTCAAAAAGTTTATAAATATGAGTAGTTAGCAAGAATGCTTTTTGCCAGGCAATTATATCCTCAAATCGTTCTATTGTCATATCGAACTTTATACTTTATAAACTTTACGAACTTTTTACTTAAATAATCCATCAATCGCATCCGTCATGCGCGACCAGGCAAATTTTTGTTTTTCGAGTTTTATGTTTTCAATCATCTGTTCGCTGCGGTTGTTTTCGAAGAAATCAACAAGTGAATCGGCAATTTGTTTGGGTTCTACATCAATCACATAGCCTACCTTTCCGTTGGGGATAATCTCGGCAAGTCCACCTACATTGGTTACCAACATTGGTTTTTCAAAATGATAAGCAATCTGGCTTACACCACTTTGAGTGGCTGTTCGGTAAGGTTGCGCCACCAAATCAGCCAGACTAAAATAGTTCCGCACTTCATTATCGGGAATGAATCCGGTACGCAATTCGACAAAATTATCCAGTTTCAACCGAATAATTTGCTCGAGATACGGCTGAGGATTTTCGTAAAACTCACCCGCCACAATCAGTTTAACTGGGAATTTACGCAAACGCTCATCGGCAAAGGCTTCCAACAGTAAGCCCAGGCCTTTGTAATGACGAATAAATCCAAAGAACAGAACATATTGATTCTGGTCATACAGTCCCAACTTCACGGAAGCTTCCTTTTTGGAAAGCGGCTCACCGTAATGGTCGTAAATGGGGTGTGGAGAAACAACTTTGGGTTTATTCTGCGTGTCAAATTGCTTGATATCATTCACAACCGATTCGGCCATAGCCACAAAACCATCCATTGATTTAACAAAATATTTTGGAAACAACTTATCCAGAATACTTGGCTCATGCGGAATCATGTTGTGAATCAAACCCACCATTTTAGTCTTTGGATTTTTTGCAAAGCGGGCGATGGTACCGAAACAAGGAGCAATAAACGCCATCCAGTAACAGAAAATAAGCATATCGGGCGATTTTTTCCTGATTGCTTTACCCACTTTCATCCAATTAAACGGATTCATTGAATGAACCATCCGATTAATTTTCAAGTCTTTGGGAGCTGATTCAGGCGAGTATTGCGATTTGCCAGGGAAAAGTAATGCAGGATACTGAAGAGTAAACGTAATAATTTCAACCTCATGACCTTGCTTTACATATTCGCGAGCTAGTCGCTCATTGTAGGCTGCCAATCCGCCACGATAAGGAAATGCCGTACCGACTATAATTATTTTCATACATCAACAATTAATATTAGACTGTAAAACAAAAAGTTACGTACATTCATTCATCTCAAAAGAGACTCAAAATCAATCTTTCAAATTTTAATGAACAACGTTATTTTAACTGCTTGCCTATAGAGTGCAAAAGTACGAAATTATTTTACCAATGACGGTTTTTAGCCGAAAAAACAAGCTCATACCATGGCATTTTCACAAACTACAAAATATTGTCACAAGAAATGGAACGGTAAAATCAACCACAATACCATGATAGACTGATACAATGGCATAATTCTGTCCGGAATACCGGGTGATAATAGGCAAAGTTGTGTCCATGGTTGTGGCTCCACCAGCCGAAATTGGTGCCAGCTTTCCAAAGTATTTTACCATCCACGGAGCTAAAGTCAAGGTCAGAATTTCGCGCATAACATTGGCTAGTAAAGCTATAGTTCCAAGTTCAATGCCCTTATATTGAGTAATTAAAATGCTCGACAGCGAATAATACCCGAAACCCGAACCAACAGCCAGGCAATCGGCCAAACTCCGGTTTCTGACAAAGAAACTCACTGCCAAGATCCCTAGCCAGGTTCCAACAATGGTCAGAAACGGTAAAAGAAGAATGCGTGGTTGGATGTTTTTAAACCGACGAAGCGAAGATGGATCGTGACCAATACTCACTCCAACCGCAAACATCAAAGCACAAAGCACATAAAAACCGGCATCGTGACTGAGCAACTGCGGCGGCAACCATCGCATCACCCCCAAAAGCAATCCCGTGGCAAAAAACGATAATATGATAATGCTTCCTTTCATCGACCCCCAGCCCCTAAAGGGGAGTTTAAATTATTAAAAACTACAGGTTTATTCATGCTAATACTATTCAAAGTCCCCTTTAGGGGATTTAGTGGTTGTCTTTCCAAGCAACCACGCTGCAAGCACACTCCCGACAGTTCCACCCGTTGCAAGCAAAAATGCCTGAAAACCCAATCGGGGAAATTGATTTACTACCGATTCGTTCGAGCCGATTTCAAGTCCCAACAAAAACAATAGCAACCAGATAAGCGTTAGAATTAATCCGTGGATAAAACGCATTTTCAGCCGTCGAACAAGGAAACCAACGGCAATCCCGGCAAGCATAAAACCAAGAACGACAAACATAGAGTCAAATTTTTAAAGACCACAAAGATAGAAGAAATTTGAAGATTTAAAAAGTTAACAAAAAAGCAATTGAAACCAATTGAAAAACGGCAAAAAATGAGTACTTTTGCACCTTCAAATAACTAGGTTTTAGTATAGGTATAAATCAATAAATTATCAAATAATATGAGCAAAAAAGCATTACTTATGATTTTGGATGGTTGGGGAATTGGAAGCAAAAACCATTCAAACGTTATCTACAGCACACCAACACCTTACATCGATTCGTTGGTGGCTAATTATCCGAATTCTCAACTTTTAGCTTCGGGTGAAGACGTTGGTCTTCCCGAAGGTCAAATGGGTAACTCTGAAGTGGGTCACCTGAATATCGGTGCAGGACGCGTTGTTTACCAGGATTTGGTAAAAATCAATATCGCTTGCCGCGACAACAGTATCTTGCAAAATCCTGAAATTATCAACGCGTATTCGTATGCCCGCGACAATAAAAAGAAAATCCATTTCTTAGGATTAGTTTCCGATGGTGGTGTACACAGCTCATTGGATCATTTGTTCAAATTATTGGACATTGCCAAAGAATATAATGCAAACGCTTTCGTTCATTGCTTTATGGATGGTCGCGACACTGATCCGCGAAGTGGAAAAGGTTTTATCGAACAATTGGCAGCACACACGGCAGCTACTGACACTAAAATTGCATCAATCATTGGTCGTTATTACGCCATGGATCGCGACAAACGTTGGGATCGGGTGAAAAAATCGTACGATTTGATGGTTAACGGCGTTGGTGAAGCAACTACCGATGTGGTAGCAGCTATGCAAGCTTCTTACGATGCAGGCGTAACCGATGAATTTGTGAATCCAATCGTTGCTGTTGATGCAGCCGGGAGACCATTGGCAACAATCGAAGCAGGCGACGTGGTTATTTTCTTCAACTACCGTAACGACCGCGCAAAAGAATTGACTGTTGTTTTGACTCAAACCAATATGCCTGAAGAAGGAATGACTACCATTCCATTGGAATATTACTGCATGACTCCTTACGATTCAAGCTACAAAGGTCTGCACATTTTGTTCGACAAAGACAACGTTCAAAATACATTGGGTGAATATGTTTCAAGCCTTGGATTGAAACAATTGCGCATTGCTGAAACAGAAAAATTTGCTCACGTAACGTTCTTTTTCTCAGGTGGTCGCGAAAGTGAGTTCGAAGGCGAGGAACGTATCTTGGTTGCTTCTCCAAAAGTGGCAACTTACGATCTTCAACCCGAAATGAGCGCGCCGGAAGTAGCCGACAAACTGGTTGCTGCATTGAACACACAAAAATTTGATTTCGTGGCGTTGAACTTTGCTAATGGCGACATGGTAGGTCACACGGGCGTTTACGAAGCTATTCAAAAAGCCGTGACAACTGTTGACAATTGTGTGAAAGAAGTTGTTGAAGCAGCAAAAGCAAACGACTACGAAGTAATTATCATTGCCGACCACGGAAATGCTGACTTTGCTGAAAATGCCGACGGTTCGCCAAACACTGCTCACTCATTGAATCCTGTTCCATTTATTTATGTAACAGCAAACAAAAGCGCAACAGTTGAAAACGGTATTTTGGCTGATGTTGCTCCTTCTATTTGTCAGATTTTGGGAATTCCACAACCAAAAGAAATGACCGGACACGGGCTTATTAATGCATAATTCATAATGCACAATTCATAATTAAAACGCTGTGGATCTTTTTCTACGGCGTTTTTTTGTACTCAAAATTTCTTTAATTATCAATTATCAACTGATTAGCGTTATCTTTGCATTTCAAAACTCAAGATATGAATTTAAGAACAACACTCGAAAACCGCATCCTTATTTTGGATGGTGCAATGGGAACCATGATTCAGCGTCATAAACTGACAGAGGCTGACTATCGTGGTACACGCTTTGCAAATTGCGAAATTCTTCAGAAAGGCAATAATGATTTGCTTGTTCTGACTCAACCGGACATCATTTACAACATTCACTGTCAGTATCTTGAAGCCGGTGCAGACATTATCGAAACCAACACATTCAATGCGCAGCTCATCTCGATGGAAGACTACGGCATGGGTGATCTGATTCGTGAAATCAATCTAGCCGGAGCAAAACTAGCACGTCAGGCTGCCGATGAATATACGGCAAAAAATCCTGAAAAACCACGTTTTGTTGCCGGAGCCGTTGGTCCAACCAACAAAACAGCGTCCATGTCGCCCGATGTAAATAATCCTGCTTTCCGTGCAGTGAGTTTTGATGATTTGGTTTCTGCTTACAAAGAGCAAATACTGGCGTTGATTGAAGGTGGCGTTGATGCATTATTGATTGAAACTATTTTTGATACATTGAATGCCAAAGCCGCTATTTTTGCTGCCGAAGAAGCCATGACCGAACTGGGGAAACGGGTTGATTTGATGCTTTCGGCAACTGTGGCAGACACAAGCGGAAGAACACTTTCCGGACAAACCATCAGGGCTTTTCTAGCTTCTATAAGCCATGCCAATTTATTGTCGGTTGGTTTAAACTGCTCATTTGGAGCCAAAGATTTAAAACCTTATCTGGAAGAAATCAGTGCTCATTCCCCTTGGTTTATAAGTGCTTATCCAAATGCCGGTTTGCCCAACCAGTTTGGCGAGTACGACGAAACACCGGAAACCATGGCGGTTCAGGTAAGAGACTATTTCGATGAGCAATTGGTGAACATTATCGGCGGTTGTTGTGGAACAACCCCCGATCATATTGCTGCCTATCAGGAATTGATTAAAGGAGCAAAACTTCGGACTAATAAACCTGCTTCAACAAAGCTTGAACTATCCGGTCTGGAAGAAATTGAAATAGAAGATTCAACTTTATTTGTCAACATTGGCGAGCGTTGCAACGTGGCCGGTTCCCGCGCTTTCTTGCGACTGATTAATGAAAAGAAATATGAAGAAGCACTCGTCATTGCCCGCAAACAAGTGGAAGATGGTGCCCAGATTATCGATATCAACATGGATGATGCCATGTTGGAATCGAAAGAAGAAATGGTTACTTTTCTCCATTATATTGCCGCCGAACCGGATATTTCACGCGTACCCATTATGATTGATTCCTCGAAATGGGAAGTGATTGAAGCCGGACTGAAATGCGTGCAGGGAAAATGTATTGTGAATTCAATCAGCTTAAAAGAAGGTGAAGACGAATTTTTAAACAAAGCCCGCAAAATTCGTGCTTACGGAGCAGCGGTAGTAGTTATGGCGTTCGACGAAAAAGGGCAAGCCGACAGTTTTGAACGCAAAACGCAAATTTGTAGCCGGGCTTATCATTTATTAGTTGATAAAATTGGTTTTCCACCACAAGATATAATTTTCGATCCAAACGTATTGGCAATTGCCACCGGAATTGAAGAACATAATAACTACGGAGTCGATTTTATAAATGCTACCCGCTGGATCAAACAGAATTTACCCTATGCTAAAATCAGTGGTGGCGTGAGCAATCTTTCGTTCTCATTCCGTGGAAACAATGTAGTTCGTGAAGCCATTCACTCGGTTTTCCTGTATTATGCCATCAAAGAAGGCATGGACATGGGCATTGTAAATGCCGGTATGCTGCAAATTTATCAGGATATTGACCCTGAACTACTTGAACACGTGGAAGACATTGTGCTAAACCGCCGCGCTGATGCCACCGAACGAATGATTGAACTGGCTGAAAAAATAAAACAACAAGCCTCCGGCGAGAAGGTGGAAAAAGTGGACGAATGGCGGTCACTCCCACTACAAGGCCGTTTGGAACATGCCTTGATAAAAGGAATCAGCGAATTTTTGGAAGAAGACCTGGCCGAAGCTTTGACACAGTTTGATACAGCCATTGAGATTATTGAAGGTCCGTTGATGAGTGGAATGAATATCGTAGGCGACTTGTTTGGCGACGGAAAAATGTTCCTGCCACAGGTGGTAAAAACTGCGCGGACAATGAAAAAAGCCGTGGCGATTCTTCAACCTGAAATTGAAAAGCAGAAAGTTCCCGGACAAAGTTCTTCGGCCGGAAAATTCCTGATTGCCACTGTAAAAGGCGATGTGCATGATATCGGTAAAAATATCGTGGCCGTGGTGTTGGCTTGTAACAATTTTGAAGTAATCGATCTGGGCGTTATGACACCAACCGAAAAAATCATTCAGACTGCCATCGACCAAAAAGTGGATATTGTGGGTTTGAGCGGATTGATTACGCCTTCGCTGGAAGAAATGACACACGTGGCAGCCGAGATGCAAAAAGCCGGATTGACTATTCCGTTATTGATTGGTGGTGCGACGACTTCAAAAATTCATACAGCGGTAAAGATAGCCCCGAATTACAACGGTCCGGTAGTTTACGTCAAAGATGCATCGGTTAATACACACGTGGTGGCTCAATTGATGAGCAAAACGAATCATGTGAGTTATGAAGCTCAAATTGCAGCGGAATACCAGGTGTTGCGCGACAAACAGGTAAAAAGGCCGGATTTACTAAGTTTGGACGAAGCGAAAAAGCGGAAACCAAACTTGTTTTAAATAATTTTCAGACCGAAAAAGGATGTTTTTCCGTTCATAACCTAGTTTGTTTGTGATTCCTGAAGACCCTCATTTTTTAGTTATACATGTCAATAATACAACAAAAAATGACTTTTGCAGACTTAGGAATTAACGACAATATTATTCAGGCACTGGAGGAAAACAGAATCACCGAGCCTACAGCTATTCAACTTCAGGCCATTCCGCACATCCTTC
>Ga0302286_10003109_pt1 | contig 11268 bp, 8 predicted proteins | sample III_Fen_E2_3_FD_198765 | JGI IMG/M metagenome (GOLD analysis project Ga0302286, IMG submission 198765) | Peat permafrost microbial communities from Stordalen Mire near Abisko, Sweden - III_Fen_E2_3 | ecosystem: Environmental > Terrestrial > Soil > Wetlands > Permafrost | place: Sweden: Abisko...
GATATTTGCGACATGCTACGCCATCGATGCGTCTGTTCCAATTCCATTTGACTCCATTAGACCAAGTAAATCTGATTCAGAAAGTTAATCAGGTGGCTATGTTGATCCTGTGTGACTCTCTACACTGTGTAAATAGATCTCATCGCCTTATTCGAAATTTGGAATCTCATTCTCGTTGATTTTCTGCCAAGGAAACGCTTCCATATAACCTTTATCGATAACAGCTGTGCCGACAAGAGTAAATGTATGAGAGGCTGTCTAGAACGTAACTTTCTTCTTAAACAATCTGCAGTCAGCAGCAATCGAAGCTAAGAAGTTTCTGCTCACTAACTCATAGACATTTAATTCGTCACGGGAGAGCTACTATCTGACTGGTTTGCTGGTAGGCGTAATAGGGGGATGATCACCAACATCTTTACCAGCTCTTTAGCGCTGGATTCCGGTATCGAGCAGTTACCTAGCCATGACAGAAATGCTTTAATTGGAATACTATGTGACAGCTTGCAGGACAACGTTAAAATCAAATCGGTCTGCGTATTTGGTACTTTCCGTTCTCGGATAAGTGATATATCCACCCAAATATAGTTTTTCAGCCACTTGCATTGCATTCTAAGGGCCCAGACCTAGCAAAAAATGCAATCAAAATAAGAAACTTTATTAACAAAATCTTCTGAAATTTTTTTTATTGAAGATTTTTTATGATTTGTTGTAATTCTTACCATATTATTTTGATGCCATTTTCAAGAAATTAACGGTGTTTAGCGCGATGGGTTTATATTTGGACATTTCTTTGTTATCGACTTTAACGACTGTTGTAGATCCGATTTATTCGAGTTCCGATTTGACAGCGATAGCTTCAGCTTCATCGAATGTGCGATCTTTTGTCCATTCTAATGCGATCAGCTGTTTCAAGATTAACCAAAAATAATTATTTATTTCAACTCAAAAAACTTGATTATTTCTTACCTAATTCGGCACAAGACTGATTTTCGGAATGACTTTGTAGAATGATTCAGTGATAAATGCCTTAATTTCATCATCACGTTGCACGCAGAATGCTAATGTTGGTGTCTGACACGGTCCGAAAGTGATCTTTTTATTATTAAGATCTTCATATTTCCTGACGAGATATCTTGTCTAGAAACGAGAGAAGGCAACACCAACTTTCAAATCAATGATCTGGCGTGCATCTACAGCAATTGATTCATTCAAATTAGGACCAATTGACAACTCATCAAACGACTAACGAATGTCTATCGGAGTAATCGAAGAGAATTTAGCACGGAAAATCTATTAATAATCTTCTCTGATCAATTCAGGCTAGCAGATTGTCAATACTTCAAAGCAAATATTCTCTCCTTCTCTATCGTTATCCAGCCACAGAACTAAGTAGCTTGCTCCCATAGCCTCTTTCTGCAAGTGAGGAATAATTTAGCTAATTCAAATAAAAATAAGAATAAACATCTAGATTTTGACAAAAAAGCATCAAATCTCAACTTTTGTGCGTATCTATTCATTTCTTATTTTCTAAAAATTCCTATTTTTACCTATCAGGGTTGGTTTCTTTTTTCTACGTGGTGGCTGAAAAGAGCTTGTAAGGGTCGACTCTACGCCAATCTTAGAATTCTTGTGTGAAATCGGAAGTGTAAATATGACCTATCACGGATGTCACTTTTATCAAGGCTTTCTTTTTAATTTTCAAAATTCAAATCAATTAGTCTCCCCGCGATTCCGTACATAGAGAATGGTCATATTTGAGTTTTTAATTGGAATAATACTAAGAGACCCACAGAGAGAGCTTGGTTGGGTTATTTGTTTTATTATGTTAATGTGATAATTTACCTTGCCGAAAAGAGACCCTTAGAATGTAAAGACATTGGTGAATTTGCAGATGCCTTTTCTGGTTGTGAAGCCTGTTCCTCCCAGTGCCTCTGCGATGCTCCTAGCAATCGATGGCTTTTCAGCCACCATCAGCACTGTGACTACATCGTCAATCGAGGAATCCTCGTTTTCATTCAGACCCTTTGAATGAATTTAACTAAAATATGGCAGGGACGATTACATCTGTTGATTCTATCTATTAGGGTTATGGTTCCCAAACCCACCTGGTTAATAGCCATTGCTGTTTGGACGGAATGGTTGCTAACCGCGTCCTTGATAGGACCCTCCAGTTGTTTCATCGTTGTTTGATGGCCTAGATGAATTATTGCGAGGAGTAAAAGGTTTTTTCGCCTGAGGATCGAATTATCGCCTCAATCCTCCTTCATTCTAGCTGAATTATCGTGGCGCTCCTCTGCTGAAAGAGCGAGCATTGAAATCTTGGGATTGCCCTTGACGGCCTCGATTCAGCTATTACGAGTTTGGTTGGAAGTTTTTTTGGAACTAATTATCTGAGCCGCGGGCTCCAGCAAACTATGAAGGCTCTGCATTCATTTGTGTTTAGAACGGTTGTGATCTTCCAAAGTTATTTCTTCTATCTTGCTGTTGATCATCTTGATTGAAGTTCCTTTAGCTGCTAAACTTGCCTGCATGTTGTTGCTGCTACTCTAATCAAAATCACAACAACCACAAACCGATAAATAACTTAGAACTCTCTCTTTCCAAACATACAATATTTCAATTGAATTCTACATGAATCAAATGAGAACGATTGGGGTTGCTGATTGTAGCGTGGCTTATTGAAGGTATCTTGAGAGTTTCTGCTGAACTTTCCTTATTACGGGTAGTCTTATTCCATCTGATGCCTTTTGAATTACAATGTGAATAGGAGAGAGATAGGGATATATTCAGCAAAGAAGGAATTGTTTTATTGATCAAATAAATATATTCCAAAAGAGGGAAATTATGTTAAGAAGAGAAAGATAGAGAGAGGGAGAAGGGGGATACTAGATAGTGGGAGGCAATAAAGAGAAAAGAGAGAGATGATTAAGGGGAAGAACTTGTTTTCACAATGAAGAACTTAAATGCCAAAGATAATTGATTTCTCGGGTGGGAGAGAGAGAGAGAGAAATTAAAAGATGCCTTTGAGAAAAAATAATCATAAGAAAATCATAACCCCGCAAGGAAAGCGCCGAGGATATTTGAAAAAGTGATTTGAATTCCCTCCCCAGTTCAAATTTGAATTTTGCCTCGAGAAACACCATTGAACTACCCTTGAAAGGGTAATATTACATAGAAACCACTTTTTGGACAATTGCAAAACAACATTTGATATTTGAATAGTCATATTCTTCATTATTGCTTTAAAGAATAGCTCACATAATAGTTAATATTGAAAATATTCTATTATTCAATGCAAAGTCAATTTTGAATGTATGAGTCTGTTCTGATAATATTCCTTATTAAATAAGCTGATAAACATTAGTCAATAATCGATCCAATCTACGATAATAAATTAATAGTGATTGGCATGAGATGTCTTAATTAAATTGCTAACTAAACTGGGATGAATCCATTTACGCACCTATTTGAGCTTATTAATTCTGATGAAATACAATCATAAATGTCATCTGCTAAGAATACATATTCTTGTTTTTTAAATCTGCCCAAGTTGGTTTCAGCTTCATTTTTATTGTTGAAGGATAAGAGAAAGCTATTTGCAATGAGAATTTCCTATTATGCGTTCTTCCATTTTATTGTATCATAGCAAGATATATTCATAAAATGATAAAGAAAATCAATTAATTTTTAAAGATCAAAGAGATCCAAGTCCAAGCGAAAGTTAATTGATTTCCTCTTCTAAGCATGGAATTTGTTCGTGCATTGGATATTTAAAAAATAATTTATTGGGATCAATGAATTATTTTTTGAAAAACCTAAGAAACAATCAAAATAAATCAAAATATGTGATTTATTAGAAAAGAGTGGGGATTGAGAGAAATATATGAATGTAGAGTTCTATTCTCTTTATCTTTCTTTGTTTCTGTTTTTTTCTTTGAAGAGAAATAATTGTTCCCAATCCCAAAGTCACTTGAGACAGCACAACAAACGAACATAAAGGGAATAGAAGAATATTTATTTTCCCAGAAACATACATAGATAGCTAAAATACGCTGTCTGGAACATAAATAGGTTCGAATTAGGTAGCGCATCCAAAGATGAGCTTAACGGAAGAGAAAGATGAAGATAAAAAGCAAACGCACAGTGAAATCAGAAATGGTGTTGAGAGATTGATCAAAATGGACAAAAAACATGCGAATTTTGAATTTCTCGATCATATTTTAAAGTAAAAAATTTCTAGATTTCTTCGAAAAAATGAAGAACAATGCGATTAATTGAATTTTGAATCATTTCAGTGAGAAAGTGCGAGTGCGGAACATCAACTCGAACACGTCTTCTGCCATTCTAGGCTAGAATCAACCTGAAAACACCCTGCGCTGCTTTTGGAGGCACGTGAACAAGTATTATTTCAGAAAAATTGAAGCGAATGAACTAGAAAGAATCTAGTATCTCGACCATCTAATAGCCTTCAAACAAAGCAGTAATTATTAGATTTAAACGATGAAACTGAAGAGGGCGAAAGATGGGGATTGAGTGCTATTTTCCTTCATTTTAATGTATTTTCAACTTGCGACAATGGGTTTAAAAACCACTTTCAAATAGAGAACACATAGCGAATGATAGATAAAAAGAGAGATAGTCAAATTCATCCCAGCTGAATAGTTTTATTGGTTATTTCTTTCAATCTCGAGAGATTCCGTGTGCTTTTCTATTCAGAATTCATTAAGTTTAAAAAAACCCCAGATTAAGATGTATTCATTAGTGGCATTCTAATTTAGACCTAATGGATTCATTATTTGAAAAACTGGGATAAGAAAGAGAGAGGCATTTAGTTGATTATTTGAATTTTTTAGATTTTTAATTATCCCTTGGAATAAAATAAGCTTTCTCATTATTTTGATTCAGAAATTAAGGATTATCTTCTTACTTTTAATCAGAATTTACAAGAATATTAGAAAGTGTTAATTCAATTTATTTAATTGTTTGTATTTTGTTCTTTGTAGCTGTATTAGGAAGCTAGAAGTATGCTAATTATATGATCTACAATGCAATTCATGATGACATCGACAAAGATAAGCTCCTTAGTGATTCTACTTCGACACAGGAGTATTAGAATGTATTGTATAGATGCGTCAAACATGCAACAAATGTAGCAGCGTTGATAATAGCAATACATTTCAAAGAAGCAGTGTCTAAGAAGGCACTAGCTAATCTAGTCAAAAAGAAAGAAGAAATATGCTAGAGAAAAGGAAAGAAGAAGAGTTTACATGAGTTAGAAGTTGAATTGAAAAAACTTAAATCATTAGAAAAGAAACTATTCGGATACTTAGAGAAGCATGAAGAAGAGAATCAAATAGATGAAGAAGAGGAAGAGGAAGGGGAGAGTTAAGATTAAGAGGTTGATTAGGAAGAAGAAGAGAATGGAATAAGCGAAGAAGAAGGTGATGAGGAAGAAGAAGGAGATGAAGAAGAAGATATTGAAGAGGAGGAAGAGGAAGAAGAAGATGATGAAGAAGATCAAAATACTGATGAAGGAGATTCCTCTCAGCAGTCTACTCCGAAATTAAAACGAACCTTATCTGACGAGATGGATCGTCTGCAACAAAAGCTCGAATCAGTTAACGCTGCGAACAAATCCAATCTCAAAAAGTTGCATACCAAAATCCAATCTGAAATCAACTCTGACAAATTAATTTTCTTCGAGAATCACAATGACTCAGTCATTCCTACTCAAAATGGCAATCACAAATCAAAGAAAGCTTCTAATAATCAACACCCTCAACCTTAGTAACTCTACTTATGTGAAGGTATGGATCCTCGATTTGGTGGATTCTAAAAGATCCTTGGGGTTGATATTCGCTTGAAGATGACTGAACAAGAAATCAACGATCTGCACATCAACTACCTCCAGAATCTTATCTTTGAACTCGAAGAGAAACAACTCGCTGATAGCGTATCTAAACTCACTAACTGCACCAAACACAGCAAACGAGATTATATCTACACACTAGCCTTGGAAGATGCCCTAAACGCACAGCCACTCTAAGTCGATGAGAAGCTTCTCCTTCAATTCAATTCATACAGAGAGCACTCATTCTTTAAACAGTATAATCTGCCGGTTAAGACACTCTTCACATCCACATCACACAATGTAAAACAAACGAAATCAACTTACCCATTGACTTACCCTTTCTCATTTGAATATCTTAGTACTTGCAGCTCGAGCATTTAGTTACTCACCGCAATTCCAAGAATCCATATAAAGAAAGCGAAGTGTTGGATACCATCAAGCGAAATCCTAATGATATACACAGCAAACAACATCAAGTTGGATCAGCATAGACTCGCAATTTTGATATTTGCCATCATTGCAGACAACTATTTGATAGCACTTATATGATCACCTGTAACTACAGAAGCTCAGTCATGGGCATGCCATCAGCGAACTAATACCCCAGTGACACTGTATTTATGTCATCCAGTAAGGCAAAGATATTTTAAAAAGTGGAAGTCAGAATACATTTATAATTATTTCTGCGGTTTCCTCAGTGGAGTTCGAGACGAACCAGCGTAGACCATTCTTAAATCGAAAGAGAAACAACTACAATTCCTACATCAAGAAAAGCAGTAAAAAAACACATAAAACCCTCGAATTATGTTCAGTTATTTTAAATTTTTGTTTTTTTCCTTAGATGGGGAGTTGATATGCAAGCGTCGATTCTGCTTGAACTGTCTGAAACTGAATTACGAATACAAGCACGAAACGCACTCTAAAACTGATTGGGTGTGTCCCTTCTGCCAGGTCAGCGCACTTTTCAGGACTCCCAAAACAATAATATTGGGAGTTTCTGTGATTTTCTTAATATGTAAAAAATAATTTTATTTTTTTGAATTGTTGTCTCCTTCCCAGGGCTATTGCTATTGCATCCGATGTCTGCGAAACGAAACGATTAATAAACTCAAAGGAATCTATTTATTGTATGGAGGTGACATCTAGTATCTAGAGTAGGAATCACTGCTCAATAAATACATCAAAAACCTCACCGAAGAAGAACGAAAGAAAAAGGTAGATATAATTATTGAGATATTGGACATTTTGTTATTCTAAAACTTAATGATATTTAACTGTTAACTAAATGTATTTTAATAATTAAATCTTGCAGGATATTAAAAAGAGTCTTGGTGGAGTTGAAGCTATTAAAAGTATCAATAGAATCAGAAAGTTTAGTGCATCAAAAGATGCTGATTTGGGAAAGAGAGACAAACTTAAAAATGCTTTAAAAGGTAAATAAGTAAAACTTATCAATGGGAAGAAGATATGTAAACACTAGAAATTGAATGGAAAAGTCAAAGAAAAGAACAAGAAAATAATGAAAAAATAAATGAAAAAATGAACAAAAAGTTGTAGATGAAGAAAAAAAGCTTAAGAACAAAAAGAAGAAAAATTTGAGCTTGAAATATTTGGAACAATCAGTATAAACTGAGATCACCGAAAAGAAAAGACAATTTTTTATAATATTGTAAAATATAATGGGAATCTTCACAATAAATCAACAAAAACCCATAACTTTTGAAGGTCGAGCAAATTTTAACAATTTTTCCTCATTGCTCCTCCTTAGAGTTGCTGCTTAACCTTACCAACAAATAAAACTTGTAAATAACTTATTTCATCTTGATGCTCAAACTCTTTGGGCTCCATTAATATTTTCAATAACATAAATGATATTTTGCACAATAATGAATTGAATTTGCTGTATACTTCTTACTCTCATTTGTGATGTTTGTTTATTTTAATACTTATTTTTTGGCACTTGAACAATACACATGGATAATTAATTTGTTATTGATTTTTATGTTTAAATTGTGAGTAACAAACAAACATGTAATTTATGGGTTGATTTAAATCCTGGATTTCAAAGTTCATCATCGTTAATAACTTGTTCATCTTCGTCGACTTCATTAAAGTCTAATTCTTTTTCTCTTAATCCACCAACAACTTCTTCTTCTGCTACTTCTTCTTATTGATCTTCATTTTCAATATTGTTTTCAGGTAAAATCTCTTCACCTTCTTCTTAAGGTACTGGTGCATATTCAATAAGAGTGTAGTCTGCCTAATGGTTAAGACTGACATTTGCATTGTTGATAATAAGGACGGCGCCTTAGACTGTCATGTTAGCCTTGAGTTCAGTTGGGATTTCTTTCAAGCCGCAAATATGAATTTCTTCAATTTTAGTGGGCCAATATGATTCTCCATATTTATTTTCAACATCCACAGCTAGAACACCATTGTTGTACACGAATGTAGTGCGGGAATATTCGCCGTTCTGAGAAGAAAAAAAATTAAAATAAAAGTTAGCATAAGAATTAGTGAGATTTATGTTTAATTGTTGTGACTTTATTGCTCAAAAATGAGTTTATTTACTCTTTCAGATTTCAGCGAAGATCCATCATCCATATAGAACTCTCCCTCTGCAGCTTCAAGTTGATTGAGACAGACAATTAACTTAAGTGGGCAGTGTTTCTTAAGGTCATCACTTGACTTGTAATATTTTCTTTTTGAAAAATACCAAAAAAAAGCATAAGAACATTATTCTCTTTTATGTTTATTTTAATGCTAAAATAAAAAGAAAATTTAAAATTTACTCTGATTTGAGAACATCATAGAGTAGAGTAATTGATGATCCTCTGAAATAAACAGGGATGGTGTCTAATGGTGCTTTAACAACAGTGTCGGCTGTCAGTTAGATCATCTCGAAGTTGTTATTGTAGTCAAACCATCTGCCTTCCATCTCGCAGAGTTTTATCTCCCTCTAGTTTTCTGCAACGACTGGAGCAACTAGGATATCACTTCCGATCATGAAAATCTACTCTTCCTAGAACAGATCATATCTATATGGATAATTCTACCAAAGTGCTCTCATAACTGGCATACCTGTTCTTTAATGTCTAAAGAATTCACTGTACCAAACAGGCAAAAATTCATATCGAGTTCTTATCGATTTCCTAATGTTTTAGCAAGTCTCTGTGCTAAACAACCATGGTTCTCTTCTGTCGCAGAAAGTTGAACTGTGAGCTCTAAAGAATGGCTAGAATGCACCAGCTTAATACCATCTCACATGGAGCTCTTCACTTGGATTCCCTTCAAACCCACCGACATCAGCTCCACAAAATGGCAACCCAACACTGCTGAAGGACAACAACATAGGAGTAGTAATATCGAAATAATCCCATTTTGCTTCAGTATCTGCTGTCCAAACAGCTGCGTGTTTCTGCGTGCCAACCCACCAGGATCTTGTGAGAATCAGTGGTCTCTTTTGTTTATTTTCAGGATCTCTATCGATGAGACCTTCGAAACTTGCTTAGACTTAGGAATAACCATATAAATTGTGCACAAGTGAATGTGGAACATGATATTTTCTCAATTTCGTCTTGATCGTGTGGACATTGTCCTTGCTCATTGTTTCTTCGATGCCCTTGAACACAGCAGGCTCATTCATGTCATTCCATGTTGCGAAATTAGGCGTAGAATGCTTGTAATTCTCATAGGAATATAAACTAGCCCAATATTTTCTAACATCGGGATTGACAAAATCAAGCCATTTGCAAGGTCCAGGCCAGCAAGTTCCTTCGAAATCTGCATGATCGGGTTGCTTCACGAAATAGTCTTATTTATCTTTGCTTTGAGAGTAGACATAATAGCCTTCATCAATGAGCACATGTGGATCGACAATTGTAGATATTTTTCTGCCTTTTCCTTCAATACGTCTTATCATCAGATCAACATCGGGATAGAGTTCTTTGTTGAATGAGAAGTATCTCTTTTGATCGCAATGGTCAATGTCCAGGTAGATGTAGTCGTAGGGAATAGTGAGATTATCGAATTACTCGTCTACATCCTAAACATCCTACTGATCCTTGAAGGAATATCGACTGTGCTAGTATCCAAGAGCAGATAACTAAGGGAGCAAAGAATACCCAACAGTTCTAGCTAGTTTGGAGTAAAATCCACTGACAGTTCTGTCTGCAAATACGATGAACTCCATGTCTCCTTATTCACTTAGCCAATTCACATAAGCATGTTTCTCGCCTTTGCGGATATCGACGTAAGTTTCGCTTGAATTTCGCCAGAAGAATCCTGCTGTTCTCTGTTCACTGTGACTCACTACGATTGGAGCTGTTCCATATAAACTGCCTTTGGAGTGAATTGGCCATAAGTACCTAAGCAATAATAAACCACAAATTATATTCAATATTGTGTTTTATTTACTACAATCGTTTCTCTTTGTTACCTATCAAGATTATAGAGTCTATATGGTTTGTCTTTTTGAGTGTCTTGGAGATTATAGTGATCAGGATGTTCAGGGATACCGACTAAAAATGTAGAATCGAAATGAGTTTTCAGTGAAATATGTCCCAAGGCATGGAGATCATGAGCTCTCATGAATGGATGATCACTGCCGTGGAGCCATACGGAAAGCTCAAATGGATGTTTTTCGACTCGTAAAATGACCAGCTTGTTGATATGTGCTGAGTAGTGGTCAGAATGTTCATGTATGTCTACCAGTGTTTCTGGATCAGAGGTTAGATCGAGAGGACCAACTACGTCATCTATGGTATACTCCCATTTATTCAAAGAATTCCGAGTACTGAACTTCAATATGCTTCCTTCGAGGATATCCACATGTAAGTGGGTCACTGTTTCGCCTTCAGTGATATTAATTAGCAAGGCGCAATTATCTGCTCCTCTCTGCTTGAATCCAACAACTCTGGCTTAGGACTTCTCCTCTGATCTGATTTTAGCCAGTGGATCTACAGCCCAAGCTTGAACTTGATATTTATCTTCTTTTGATGCTGGCTATTCTGAAATTACTTGATTTCCATCTGTTTCCACGTTCACTATGGTAAAATGAAGCAATAAAAATTATCTCCTGTTATTCACTAAGCAAGTCTCTTAAAGTTATTAAACACATACCTTAAGTAGCAGCAACAACAGGTACAACCTCAGGGGCTGTGTTTTCTTATTCTTGAGTGCTCATTTATTCTTCTATCTAATCTAAAAGATCCGGGATATCTATGCGTTTTTGTTTTTAAATTTATTTGTGTAATAATTATTTATCAACAATAGACAGCAACGATCTCACATTTATCCCCCAAAATCATCAGAAAATAGAAAAAAATAAGATACGTATTCTACATTGGTTTCTAGCATTCTTAGGATACAGTCTTGATACAAGGAATAATATTCTCTGGTGATCATTTTTATCCATA
>Ga0302286_10003111_pt1 | contig 11260 bp, 2 predicted proteins | sample III_Fen_E2_3_FD_198765 | JGI IMG/M metagenome (GOLD analysis project Ga0302286, IMG submission 198765) | Peat permafrost microbial communities from Stordalen Mire near Abisko, Sweden - III_Fen_E2_3 | ecosystem: Environmental > Terrestrial > Soil > Wetlands > Permafrost | place: Sweden: Abisko...
CAACCATTACCCTTGGTTTAGGTGCCATTTCACCAAGCTCTATCAATACTACAGGTTCCATTAACGGGGGGGACATCACAGGTACCACATTAAACGGTTCATTGAATGCTTCCAATATAACCGGAACCCTTCGTGCCGGGTTATTTGGTGCAAATACCATTCCCACAACTGCTTTAGCAGGAAACGGTACTGCTGCCGTGGGATCATTCCTTCGAAGTGATGGAACCTGGGCCGTTCCGGCCAGTGGTGGAATTACTAATGTTTCAGTGACTACGAATGCCGGAGTATCCGGTGTAGTGACCAACCCGACAACAGCTCCGGCTATTGCATTAACATTGGGAGATATAACCCCTACTTCTGTAAATACAGGAGCTATAACAGCCACCGGTCTGAAATTAACCACAGGAGCCACTAACGGGTATGTTTTGAAGACGGATAATGCCGGTAATGCTACCTGGCAATCTGCCAGTTCTTCGTATAAAGGGATGTGGAATGCTTCAACAAATACTCCGACTATTGCAAATGGAACAGGTTCCAACGGAGATTATTATGTAGTATCCACTTCCGGTTCATACGGAGGTACTGCTTTTACCCAGGGTGGACAGGCTGTTTATAACGGAACTACTTCGAAATGGGAATCAATAGCTGCTGTAGAAACGGATCCTATGGTGAAAGCAATAACCGGATTGGTAAAAAGTGATGGAACCACCATTACTGCAGCAGTAGCCGGAACCGATTATTTAAAACCAAACGGTAGTGCAGCCTTGTTAACAGGATGGCCTACTTTTAATCAAGCTACAACCGGCAATGCTGCAACAGCTACCATTGCCACGAATATAAACGGTGGAACTGCCGGTCAGTTGCTTTATCAATCGGCTCCAAATACTACATCAATGCTTGCAAAAGCTTCGCTTACTGGGGATGTGTTGACATGGGATGTATCAGGGTTACCTGTTTGGAAAACACCGGTAGCCGGTGGAATCACCAGCATTTCTGTAGCTTCGGCTAATGGTTTTAGCAGTACTTCAGGTGGTACTGCCACAGCTCCTGTTATTACTCTTGGTACTTCCATTTCCGGAATATTAAAAGGAAACGGCACTTCAATGACCGCAGCCATTGCGTCAGACTTTCCCGTGCTGAATCAAAGCACGACCGGAAATGCAACAACTGCAACCAATATTACAGGAGGTGCTCCCGGTCTTCTTTATCAATCTGCCGCAAATACAACTTCACAAATTCTGAATTCTACTGCCACTACAGGTAATGTTTTGTCCTGGAACGGCACCACTCCGGTATGGCAAGCGCCTGCTGTTGCCGGAATCGCTTCCATTACCTCGGCAAATGGAGTTATAGCGACCCCTTCCGGAAATACTGTTTCTCTTTCGTTGGGAGCTATAAGTCCAACTTCTATAATTACGGGACCAATCTCCTCAAGCAGCACAATCACTGCTTCCGGATTAATTACTGCCTCATCATTACAGATTACCACAGGTGCAAACAACGGGTATGTGTTAAAGTCGGATGCCTCAGGGAATGCTACATGGCAAGCTACTACTTCCTCGTATAAAGGAATGTGGAATGCCTTAACTAATGACAAGGGTCTTGCGAATGGGACAGGTACAAATGGCGATTATTATGTGGTATCCGTTTCCGGAACGTTCGGGGGGGTGTCTTTTACGCAAGGTGGACAGGCTGTATATAACGGTAGTACCAATAAGTGGGAATCGATCTCTGCTGTGGAAACCGACCCAATGGTAAAAGCTATTAACGGCATGGTAAAAAGTGATGGGACTACTATTACTGCAGCCGTTGCCGGAACCGATTATTTACTTCCAACAGGCAGTGCGGCATCGTTGATCAACTGGCCCACTTTCAACCAAAATACTACAGGAAATGCTGCAACTGCAACCACAGCTACTACCACTGCAAATATCTCAGGTGGTTTAGGAGGTCAGCTTCTTTACCAGTCTGCAGCAGGAGTAACCTCAAAACTGACTAATGGAACAGCCGGTCAGGTATTGACTTCCGCAGGTACTACTCTTGCACCAACCTGGGCAGCTGCCAGTGGGGGTGTTACAGCAGTTACTGCAAACGGCGGTACTACCGGTTCTATAGCCGGCTCAACCTTAACGATAGGCTTGGGGGCTATTACTCCGACTTCTATAACTACCGGAACGATTACCTCTAGCGGAACTGTTACTGCTGCCGGATTTTCAGGACCTTTAACAGGAAATGCAACTTCAGCCACAACAGCAGGCAGTTTTTCAGGAAATTTAGCGGGGGATGTATCCGGTCCGCAAGGAACCACTTTGATAGGTGCTAATAAAGTTACTTTTGCTAAAATGCAAGCTATAACGCCTCTTAGATTGTTAGGCTCAGGATCCGGAACAGCCGTTTCCGAAATTACCATTGGCTCTAACCTTACCTTAACTGCTGCCGGTGTACTGAATGCAACAGCTGGTGGTGGAGGTAGCGGAGATATGTTAGCTGCCACGTATGATCCGGCAGGAGTTGCAAGTCAACTGGCCAGTGTTTCTACTCCCCAGACCTTGATGAATAAGACTATTGCAGCCGGTTCAAATACCATAACAGGGTTGGTGAATGCCAACCTTTCGGGAACAGCCGGTATTACCGATGCAAACCTGGCAACCATTTCAACAGCAGGGAAAGTTGCAAACTCAGCAACAACTGCTACGGCTTCCAGTACTAATAATACTATCGTTTTACGGGATGGTTCGGGAGTAGTTACTGCTTCCGGATTTGTCGGATCCTTAACAGGAAATGCCACTACTGCCACTTCTGCTACGAATTTCTCAGGAGCTTTGTTGGGAGATATTACTGGTAATCAGACAACAACTGTTATTGGAGCGAATAAAGTTACTCTAGGAAAAATGGCAGCCCTGACCGCTAGCAGCCGTTTAATCGGAGCCGGTTCCGCTTCAACAACTGTCGCTGAAATAACTCTTGGAGCTGGTTTAAGTTTGACGAGTAATGTATTGAGTAGTAACGGTGTTCCGGCATCAGTTGTAGCGGATAATGGGAAAGTTCTTACTGTAGTTGCGGGAGCAGCAGCATGGGGCACTGCGAGTGGAGGTAGTGCAACAGCAAACAATGGGTTAACCGCTTCATCTGGAAATGTAACGTTAGGTGGAACTTTAAATACTAACACAATTGTTGACCAGGGTGCTAATACCCTGACATTTACAAATACAGGTAACGCAGGAACTACAGGCCAGACTATTATGAATGGTAGTTTTAAAACAACAGGTGCAGTTTATGCTAAGATTCGAAATATTGCTTCATTTCCTACAGGTGATGCCAGTTGGAATACGGATGATTATATTGTCATTATAACCGCTTCCGGTGCTGGAAATATTGTATTACCAAACCCTGCAACTAATGCTGGTAGAGTTTTAATAATACGTAATAATTCAACCGCCACAGGTTCCCCTGGAGCGTATACCTATATTACCTATGTACCTTTAAATAATACTTCAATTGCAATTTCCAGGGGACAAATGTTAGTTTCAGATGGAACGAATTGGTATATGATAGCTGGTGCTTAAAAAGAAAAACATGAAAAAGATAATAAGGATATCGAATAGGAATAAAGCAGGGTTAGTATTTCTACTGGCTATTTTATTTTGTAATCAAACTTACGCTCAGGTTTTTTCAAATGGTACAGTTGCACCAAATGCAACTGCAGAGAATCCGTTTTTAGATGCATCCAGTAATTTTGATTTAAGTGTAGATCCTACCAGAGCAGGAAAGGGACTTGCTTTCCCTCGAACAGACTTGACAGTCTTTACATTTAAAACAGACATGTTGGATGGCTTTAATTTCCCTGCTGCATTTGATGGAATGATTGTTTATAACGTTGCAACCGGGAATACTCCCTTAGCGACAGTACAGGGCGTTAAATCAACAGGTGTGACCCCAGGCTTTTATTATTTTAGTAATCCAAATGCAGGGACAAATCCAAGTTTTGCAACCGATATAACCGGAGGCCAATGGATTCGTATAGCCGATCAGAATGATTTAAAGTTAACTCCAAGTGGCTCTTCCTTTCCTGTCAGTCCAATCCCAAGTCCCGGGGATGTCTTTTATAATACCACTACAAAAGGATACTATTATTACAAAGATACCCAGTGGGTACTTGTATCTTCCACACCAAGCGGACCAACCACCCCGGCTATTATTGATTCCAAACTGGGAGACGTCTTTTATCTAACCAATGGGAATCCGGTACTGAATGTACTTGAAATTTTTAATGGTACGGCATGGGTGCCTGCAAGCAGTACCTCCGATGGCAGTATTACTGATACAAAATTACAGGCTTCCGGAGGTGGTGCATTGGCTGCAGGTGCTGCCGGCCAGGTATTGTCATCGGCCGGAAGCAACCAGTTTAAATGGGTGAATGCCGGCAGTACGCCGAGTGGTACTGTCTTACCCGGTGTTGCCACGGCGGGAACTACCTTCTACAACACTTCCACCCATACCTACTGGGTTTCGGACGGTACCACCTGGGTGGCAGCCGGTACGGCAACCTCAGTAGGGTTGTCGTTGCCTTCGTTTATGACGGTTACCAATTCGCCGGTTACTACAACCGGTGTATTGACTGGCACCCTGGCAAGCCAGGCACAGGCTACTTTCTTTGCAGCGCCATCAGGGGCTGCCGGTGCCCCTGCTTTTCGTGCCATACAGGATACGGATATACCCTCACTTGCCAATAAGATCGATGTAAGTACCAAGGGAGCTGCTTTAGGAGTTGCCCCGTTGGATGCCAGCCAGAAAGTCCCTTCAACCTATTTGCCGGATGCCATCCTGGGTTCGGTAACGTATAAAGGCACCTACAATGCAAATACAGGTTTACCAACTTTAGCTACGGCATCTGCCGCCAATAAGGGATTTTATTATGTGGTGGATGTCATTGGTTCCACCCCTATGAATTTAGGCCTGGGCGACTGGGTGATATCTAATGGAGCAGCCTGGGAGAAAGTATCAAACAGCGGTGCCGTACCTTCCGTATTTGGACGATCTGGGGCTGTTGTTGCTACTGCCGGGGATTATACCACCGATTTGGTTACGGAAGGGACCACCAACCGGTATTATTCCGATGCTCTTGCCAATCTGAATCCTACCCTGACCGGGAAGGAGGATATTGCAAATAAAGTAAATACGATTGCAGCTGATGCCAGTTATACCAAGTATCCAACTGTGGATGCCATCAAGAAATACGTGGATGCCAAAGTACCTGCAGGAGGCAGCAACGGTCAGGTATTAACAATAGCCAGCAGTGTTCCAACCTGGGTGAACGGCGGGGTGTCCTCTGTATCCGTCACAACAGCTAACGGCGTTTCCGGTGTTGTGGCTAACCCGACAACAACTCCGGCTATTACCCTTTCCCTGGGTGCCATTACTCCAAGTTCAGTCACAACAGCCGGAACCATCACTGCAACTACCCTTGTGGGAAGCCTGGATGCTGCCAAATTAACGGGATCCATCGCAGCAGGAAGGTATGCAGCAAATACCATTCCCATTGCTGCCATTAATGCCTCCGGAACAAAGGCTGCAGGCACCTACCTGGATGGGTCCGGTGTGTGGTCCGTACCTTCCGGAGGTGCAAGCACGCTTCCTGCGATCAGCACACCTGGTGATGCCAATAAGGTATTGACGGTAAATGCGCTTGGTAATGCTGCTACCTGGGTTACTCCGGGGAGTGTGAGCATTCCTGATGCAGATTCAGGTACAAAAGGAATTTTAATGTTGACCAATGATTTAGGGGGTACTGCCGACCAACCAACCGTTGAAAGAATGGCTGGATTGTATCTTCCGGATATGACTGCAAACCCCAGCACGGTTGTTATACGGGATGGCTCAGGTGTTATCTCCGGTAATCTGAATGGGAATGCCACTACTGCCACTACTGCCACTACTGCCACTACAGCTACTACCGTAACCCAGGCAGCTCAACCGACTATCACCTCATTGGGCACCCTGACTGATTTATCGGTTGTGGGCACTATAATTGGTAATATTAGCGGAAATGCCGTTACGGCAAACTCTGCGACTACTGCCACCAATGTGACAGTAGCAGACGTAACTTCCGGAACTATGTATCCGACCTTTGTAAATGGGACAGGTAGCAGGCCATTGGATATTAATACAACAAAACTTAAATATTCACCTGCATCGGGGATATTAAGTGCAACTACATTTAGCGGTAGTTTAGATGCTGCAAATTTAACTGGCAGTATAGCTACAGGACGATTTGCAAATACAACTGTCCCTTTAGCTGCTCTTCAGGCTGGTACCGTAAATACAAATGCCTTTTTAAAGGGGGATGGAACCTGGGCGGTACCTACTGCCGGGAGTGGCACGGTAACCTCGGTAGGGTTGTCGATGCCTGCTATCTTTACGGTCACCAATTCACCCATTACCACCAATGGTACCTTAACAGCTACTTTGGCAAACCAAACTGCCCATGTTGTTTTAGCATCACCTGCCGATGGGAGTGCAGGCACACCGGCTTTCCGTATGTTAGCTGGTGCAGACATATCCGATTTTGCCTCTAAGGTGGATGTAAGCTCCAAGGGAGCTGCCAATGGCGTGGTGCCGTTGGATGGATCTTCTAAAATTTTGGCTGCCTATTTGCCAAGTTCTGTTACCGGTGCTGTAACGTACAAAGGGACCTATGATGCTTCTGCTGGAACTCCAACTTTGCCACCTGTAGTTAGCAGCCAGGGGTATTATTATGTGGTTACTGTTTCCGGAAGCAATCCAATGGCATTGAATACTGGCGATTGGGTTATTTGTAACGGGTCAACGTGGGACCGGGTGGCTAACGGAGGTACTGTATCCTCGGTATTTACACGTACCGGTGCTATTGTAGCGGCTAATGGAGATTATACCACGGATCAGGTTACTGCAACCGCTACGAACAAGTATTATTCGGATGCGTTGGTTTCCGCCAATGCCACGGTAGTAGCCAAAGAAGATAAATCCAATAAGGTAAATGTCATAGCAGCCGATGGCACCTATACCAAATATCCGACGGTAGATGCTATTAAAAGCTATGTAGATGCTAAAGTCCCTGCAGCAGGAGGCAATGGGCAGGTATTAACTGTGGTATCGGGTAATCCTACCTGGCAAACCCCTGCCTCGGGTGCCGGTACGGTAACCTCGGTAGGATTGGCATTGCCGGCTATGTTTACGGTTACCAATTCCCCGGTAACAGGAACGGGTACCCTGACAGGAGCCTTGGCCAGCCAGACACAGGCAACCTTTTTGGCTGGACCGGCATCAGGTACCGGCGTACCTGCATTCAGGACTATAGTTGCAACTGATGTCCCAACCTTAAACCAAAGTACAACGGGAACTGCCGCTTCGGCTACTACAGCAGGAACTGTTACCAATGCAGCCCAGCCAAATATCACTTCTGTGGGAACTTTGGGTGGTTTAACTGTAACAGCGACTATCAATGGCAGCATTAACGGAACTGCCGGATCGGCTACCACTACCAACATTACGGATGATGTAGGAAGTTCTTCCACCATGTATCCACTCTGGGTAAGTGCCACTTCGGGTACTATGCCATCGAAAGTTTCTTCTTCCAAGCTTAACTTTGTACCTTCAACCGGGACATTAACGGCTACTTCTTTCAGTGGAAATTTAAATGCTGCTAATATTACTGCAGGTACTGTACCTGCAGCTAGATTAGGTACAGGTACTGCAAGTTCTTCTACCTATTTACGAGGAGACGGAACGTGGGCTGTTGTAGCAGGTGGCTCGGATGCAACATCCTCCGTAAAAGGAGTTCTGATGTTGACCAATGATCTGGGAGGAACTGCATCGTTACCGACTGTTGCCAATGTAGGAGGATCCACAGCTGCTGCTGTGGGTACTGCAACCGTTTTAGCGAATACTGCAACAGCAGCAGGAACTCCGAATATGATTGTTAAAAGAGATGCATCGGGTTATATAGCAAATTTAAATGCGACTTATCTGGTAGCCGGAACAGTCGCTCCGGCACGATTAGGAACCGGGACAACAGATGCCACTACCTTCCTGCGGGGAGACGGAACCTGGGTTTCTGCTACAGTAGCCGATGCAACAGCTACTACAAAGGGTGTTGTGATGCTTGCCAACGATTTAAGTGGAACAGCTGCTTTGCCTACGGTGGCTAAAGTTGGTGGACAAACTGCTGCAGACGTTGGTACTGCGACAGGATTAGTGAATACTGCCACTCCTAATGCATCCGCCAATATGCTCGTTAAAAGGGATGCCAGTGGTAGTATCTATGGTTTAGATGCTTCTCAATTAACAACAGGAACTCTTCCTACTGCCAGGATTGCAACAAGTTCGATACCTGTTGCTGATATCTTAACGACTTCCGGAACGGCAGGTGCTACTACTTATTTGCGTGGGGATGGAGTATGGGCAACGCCCACAGGGGGCACTGGAACATCCTTACCCACTCCATCCATGCCCGCTGACCAAACGAAGGTTCTTACTGTCGATGCTACTGGAACGGCCGTTTGGCAAGCACCGGTAACGGCAGGAAGTTATATTCGTTACAGTCCGGCTACAAATGCTTCCTGTGTAGCCAGTGGTCCTGGTATAACGGCTTCATGGTCAGCTAATACGGTTACATTTATAGTGCCTAGCGGTGTTTTGTTACGTAATTTGAATTTTTGGCAATATAAGGGTGGAATGGGAAATGTCAATACACTTTATGTTGTAATTAACTGGCTAGATAAATCGGTTAACAACTCTTTGCAAGATATGTTAGTTCCAGAAACGACATTAATTGATATGAGTACAGTAACTGCTCCACTTAGTGGGACAATATATCCTCCTGGAACAACCTATTTAACCATGTCCATAATGAATGTCGGAAATGGTTCTTTGACACTTATTACCTCAAGTATTGGGAGTCATAGTCAATCTACTGGTTTTCTAATTAACATGGTGTTTTAAAATCCTGGAATATGGATAATCTATTTAATTACCAATTGTCCTGGAGGAAACTTGTATAGTAAGAAACACAAAATGAATATTTTTTTCACAAACAACGAATGCAGAGTCTTTTTATCCATAAACAGGTAGATTTATTTATTTAAAGTGAGTAAGATCAAGTATTCAAAAGTTTAAAAGTCAATGACTATGATTTGTTTAAAAAAAATAAAAATTATTACGATATTCCTTTTGGGTGCTTTATGTGGTTCTGCTCAGGTACTAAGACAATTTAACGGAGTCGTTAATATTGACCAACTATCTATTGAAGTTATAATACCAGGCGTGGAAACACGTGCTAACATGACATTTACCGACCCAGCTGGCAAATTCAGTGGTTTAGATACCCAGGTAGGAGATCATATTATAGACGCAGCCGGGAATGGTTTTGAAGTTACTATAATTTCTTATGCTGATGGAGGTAATTTAAAATTGACTGTAAAAAGTTTAGATGGTGTTGATTTAGCTCCTAAAATTGGTGTACTTTATCGTCCTACATCAAAAGGTATAAATCTACTGGGGCTTTCTGATGATCCTACACTTGTTGGCACTGTAGTAAATTCGGCCTTGCTGCAAATTAATAATAGCATACCACTTATTACCAGTGGTACGGTATTACCAACAGTTACTACTACCATCGGAACTGATGCTATATACAATGGAAGTGTTTATCAGTATACCGGTGCCGGTTGGGTAATTGTGACCAGTATTCCCAGTGTTTTTAGTTTAGGGTCCGGGAATGCAGGGGATGTAGTTGTTGGTATATTGGATGGAGTCTATTATGTATGTACCGGCGGATCATCCTGGAATCCTATTCCAACTGTTACAGCATTGCCAATTCCACCTAAATTAGGGGATATATTTTATAATACGAGTGAAAATAAGTTATACATGATGGGAAATAGCGGTGTTTGGATGGCTATTAGCGGGTCCTCTATTCCGGTAGGACCTATTTCCGACAGACCTACTTCTCCTAAATCGGGTGATTTCTTTTTTGATAAAGTAGATAATGTTTTGTATGTATATGATGCACTGAACCGTTGGGTAGTGGTTTCCATAAACGGTTCCACCCCAACAGGAATATTAAATCCGGATCCGTTAGCGACAACTGTAAAAGAAGGTGAACTGTTTTATAATACAACAGACAAAAAGCTTTATTTTTATAACGGAACTGCATGGGCAATTCTGAGCAATTCGCTTATGAGTGGCCAAATATTTATCGGGAATTCTTCCAATGTGCCGGTATCCGTTCCTTTGTCCGGAGATGCGACAATTAATTATCTCGGGAAGCTGACGATAAATGCTGCTGCCGTAACAGATTCAAAACTAGATAAAGCAAATATCCCGATTAGTGGGTTTGGGTACGCAAATAATAATATTGTAATTGGTACAGGATCCCCTTTCTATCAAATCAAGGGCATAGCAAATCCAACCAATCCGGAAGATGTATCCACCAAAAGCTATGTGGATTTGTCCTTCTCTGCTCCTGTTCTTCTTGGACTAGCAAACAACAGTGTGTTTGTTGGGAATTCTTCTAATAAAGCGGCACCTATACTTAAGAGCGCTGTGCCTATCAGTGATTTCGGAAAAGCTGTAAATGCCCTATCCATGGGAACTTCAGGCGGTCCTTATTATAATATTTCGAACATGGCTAATCCTGCCGCTCTTCAGGATGCGGCAACAAAATACTACGTGGATAACCACATGATTACTCCAACCTATATTTCATTGGCCAATAATCAGATTTTGGTGGGGACAGCTGGCGGAGTAGCAAGTGCAGTGCTTAAATCCGCCGTTAGCTTAAGTGATTTTGGTGCAGCAACAGCCGATATCCTGATGGGAGGTAAGAATCTGAAAAACCTTCATGAACCTGTGAACCCTCAGGATGCAGCCACCATGAATTATGTGGATTCAAAAACTCTTTCCCTGACAAGTAACTATGTTTTCCAGGGGGATGGAACCAATGCGCCGGTTGGAGTGCCTAAAACTTCCATCCATTTAAATGAATGGGGTGCAGCTACTGCAAGTGTTAACATGGGAGGAACCAATCTGAACAATTTAGCCGATCCGGTTGCTCTTCAGGATGCAGCTACCAAAAAATATGTGGATGGAAAAAATGGTAGTATTACTACCGCTGCAACCACTCCTGCTGTCGGAACTTTAGGAACCACCTATTACAATACCACTGATAAAACCTTTTATATCTCTGACGGCACCCAATGGCTTCCAGTGAATAATATCCTGC
>Ga0302286_10003114_pt1 | contig 11259 bp, 9 predicted proteins | sample III_Fen_E2_3_FD_198765 | JGI IMG/M metagenome (GOLD analysis project Ga0302286, IMG submission 198765) | Peat permafrost microbial communities from Stordalen Mire near Abisko, Sweden - III_Fen_E2_3 | ecosystem: Environmental > Terrestrial > Soil > Wetlands > Permafrost | place: Sweden: Abisko...
CCACCCGGTTTCAGTAGCTCTGTTGTATTCTCAAGAAAATCACTGAGGACACCTATTTCATTATTCACTTCAATCCGCAAGGCCTGAAAAACCATTGCGAGGTATTTTTTCTCTATTTTGGCTGGAACACAAGGTGCGATCACCTTTAAAAACTGGTTTGTTGAACTGATAGGTTCGTTTGATCTTGCACTTGTAATGAGCGAAACCAGGTGGCGCCAGTTTTTGATTTCGCCATATTCCTGAAATATTGTCCAAAGCTGAGCCTCATCATATTCGTTGATAACTTTCGCTGCATCCAGGGCTGCCGACTGGTTCATGCGCATATCAAGTTTCCCTTCAAAACGAAATGAAAATCCGCGGTCGGGAACATCAAAATCGTGGGATGATACTCCCAAATCAGCCAATATGCCATCTACTTTGTCTATTTCATAATAGCGGAGAAAATGGCGGATGTATTTAAAATTGTGATTGACAAAGGTCAGGCGATTATCATCAGGAAGGTTTTCTTTGGCATCAACGTCCTGATCAAATGCGATTAATTTCCCATCCCCAAGTTTTTCAAGGATCCGGGCAGAATGTCCACCCCCGCCGTACGTCACATCGACATAGGTACCACCGGGTTTAATGTTCAACCCTTCAATGCTCTCTTCGAGCAATACTGGTACATGATATTCGTCCATATGTGATCAATGTTTTAGGCATTAATAATTATCCAACGGACCGCCAAATAACTCAGTAAAATTTTTCTCGTAATCGTCTTCTTTAATTCTCCAGTTTTTATGACGTGAAGGTTCCCACAATTTCATCACTGAACCTTGTCCGGTAAATAACGCTTCTTTGGTAATTCCTGCATATGCAAGCATTTCATCCGGAATGTTTAACCGCCCGTTTTCAGCCATGTTTATTTTGACAATCTCTTCGTAATAGCGTGATAGCATTTTGCTGTGAATTGGATCATCTGGATTTAACCTGCGACGTAATTTTTCAACCCTGACCAGCCAATTTGCATGAGGATAAATATTCAGGCATTTATCGTTGACATCTTTTTCGATTACAAACGACGGCTCCAGCACATCGCCAAGCTCCTTTTTAAAGGGGGCTGGTAACACAACGCGGCCTTTGCCGTCAAGAGTTACAAGATATTTGCTCGTAAATAGAACCATACGAATTTAGCTTACCAATCAGTCTGTAAAAATAGTAATTTTACACATCGTGACAAATCGTGACATTTTATTACACAAACTATTTCTCAACAATTAGTTAATAAGACTCAAATAATTTGTTGATAACTGTTATTTTTGTGTTGATAAGTCGGCGGGAGCCATTTTTTTAGTCACACAATGTCAACAAATTTAAAGAATCAATTTGAAAATTGAATCATTTATATTTCATAATACAACTGTTAACAAACTTTTAAAATAGCGCAATTTTGCGTCTAATTTGCTGTTTGCAGCTGGTATCAGGCTACCAGCTGATAATCATGGAGAGAAAATTTCAGTAGCATAATACTATTGGAAACTTTTGTGAATCGGTGATAAGCATCTGCCGGAAGCCAGTAACCGGAAGCAGGCGGCCAATATTGAATACTCTCCAATATTCAAACTTGCCTTTCGTTATAGAACCGAAAATATATTTACTTTGGGGGAAGAAAAAAACAGACTGAAAATATGGAAAACGGAAAAGCTGCATCACACCTTAAACCTATTATTTTAAAGGAATTGGTTGCTGAAAAAAACGCTAAACTGGCTTCCAGGTTACCGGGTTTTGTTTATGAATTATTGAACAAATTACTCCATATCAAGGAAGTAAACGAGATTATCAGACGATATGGCCATTTGCAGGGGATACCGTTTATTGAAGCCGTTCTTGATTATTTTGAGGTAAAGGTTGTTCATCACGGTGAAGAAAATCTTCCTGCTTCAGGAAAATTTATCTTTGCATCGAATCATCCGTTAGGTGGTTTTGATGGTTTGATGCTGATAAAGGCGGTGAGCGATCATATGGGAAAATCATTGTTTCTGGTAAGAGACGAATTAACAAAAATTCCTCCATTGACTGATCTGTTTATCCCAATCAACAAATTTGGCGATCAACGGCGTTCAGCCAGTCTTATTAGTGAAGCTTATGATTCAGAAAATCAAATTCTTATATTTCCGTCTGGATTAGCATCACGGAAGATAAAAGGCAAAATAATCGATTTAGCCTGGCAGAAACATTTTATACAAAAATCGGTTGAGCATCATCGCGATGTTGTACCGGTTTTTATTAGCGGAAAAAATTCCAGATTTTTTTACTGGCTGGCCAATTTCCGCAAGTGGTGCGGAATCCGCATCAATCTCGAAATGTTTCTTTTATCGGATGAATTATTTAAAAACAGGGGCAAAACGTTTGTAATCAGTTTTGGGAAGCCAGTCCCCTGGAGTCGTTTCGATCGTACAAAATCACCGGCAGAATGGGCCGGTACAGTAAAAGCAATTGTATATGAATTGACTGAAAATTCCAACAAATAACATTTTGTTAGGATAAACACAACTAATTATTGCTATTTTTGAAGCATCAATTCAATTGTTTGAAAGATGAAGGAAATAATTCCTCCCGTGCCGAGGGAGTTGATAGAAGCAGAACTTACCACTGATAAATTTCATCGGAAAACAAACAAAGCCGATAACGAAATATATATTCTTACCTCTCACAACTCTCCCAATATTATGCGTGAAATTGGACGATTGAGGGAATTGACGTTTCGAACAGCTGGAGGAGGAATTGGCGAGGAGGTTGATATCGATGATTTTGACACAAGGGATGATCATCCTTATAAACAATTGATAGTATGGGATCCGAGTCGTCTTGAGATTTTAGGCGGTTACAGATATATCCATTGTGCTAACCTGCCACGCAATGAAAATGGGGAAGTTTCTTTAGCTACCACGCACCACTTCAATTTTTCAAATGAATTCATCAATGATTATCTTCCTTATGTGATTGAATTGGGTCGTTCGTTTGTTCAGCCTGATTACCAGTCGAGTAAGGCTGGTGCGAAAGCACTTTTCGCACTCGATAATCTTTGGGACGGGCTTGGGGCGCTGATGATCGATTACCCAAATGTGAGGTATTATTTTGGGAAGGTGACGATGTATCCGCAATATAATCAGAATGCCCGTAACCTGATCCTTCATTTTTTTGAAAAGTATTTTCCGGATCCTGATTACCTGGTTCGTCCTAAAAACCCGATGCCATATACGGCCGATTCTGCAAGGTTGGATCAATTATTCTGCGGAAAAAGTTACGATGATGCTTATAAAATTCTTTCAGCCGAGGTTCGGAAACATGGCGAGAATATACCACCGCTTATAAATGCTTACATGAGTCTTACGCCATCAATGCGCACTTTTGGTACAGTGATCAGCGATGAATTTGGGGACGTGGAGGAAACTGGTATTTTATTGGATATCGACGACATGTACGACACTAAAATCGACCGGCATGTTGGAACTTATCTCGAAGAGCTCGCTGTAAAACAAGAAAATCCGAAGTTGAGATTTCAATAAGCCATTATCCTGATTTTATCATTCTCCTTACAACCATGACATCGAATTTAGGATCAATGGGATCTGCACTCTTTTGTTAATTATCATTTGCCGGATTGACATATCCTCCATTGTCAAATTAGCTAATTGTCGAATTGTCAAATTAATACGCCCGTCCTTTAATGCCTTCGATATAATTAATAAATGAAGTATTGACCACTTTATTTCCTCCGGGAGTCGGATAATCGCCGGTAAAATACCAGTCGCCTAAATCATTTGGGCATGCTAAGTGAAGATTTTCGACGGTCTGGTACACAATTTCAACTTCGGCATTGCAATCATTGGGTTTGAGCAACTCAGCAATCTTCGCTGAAATCTGTTCGTCGCTGAACGGTTTGTAAATTTCTTTCACATAATTTACCATCTCCTCTTTCGGCAAACGTTGCTGTTCCTTACATTTCCGGTAAACTTCGTCAATGACCCCCGAACGGTTACCCTCTTTGAGCAAGACAATAGCCGCTTCGAAAGCAACAAACTTACCAAGAATGGCCATATCGATTCCATAACAATCGGGATAGCGAATTTGCGGAGCCGATGAAATAATAATGATCTTTTTCGGTTTCAGCCGGTCAAGTATCCGAAGAATACTTTGTTTTAAAGTGGTTCCGCGTACAATCGAGTCATCAATTACGACCAGCGTATCGGTGTAATTCTCAACGATTCCATAAGTTACATCATAAACATGTGCAACAAGATCGTCGCGGCTTGTGTCATCAGCAATAAAAGTCCGCATCTTAACATCTTTTATTGCAATTTTCTCCATTCTTGGTTGTAAGGAGATAATCTCTTCAATATCCTCATCGCTAATAGCTGTTCCCAAGGCACGTATTTTTTCTTTCTTCCAACTGATCAGTTCTGCCCGGATCCCCTCCATCATTCCGTAGAAAGCGGTCTCAGCGGTGTTCGGGATATATGAAAACACCGTTTTTTTAAGATCATGATTGACTTTTTCAAGAATCGTTGGAGCCAGGAGAAATCCTAATTTTTTACGCTCAAGATAAATATCACGGTCGGATCCACGCGAAAAATAAATTCTTTCGAACGAACATGATTTTCGGGTTTGAGGAATCCGTACAAGTTCATGTTTTACCGCGCCACCTGCTTTGATGACCAATGCATTCCCAGGTTCGATTTCGTTGACCTGGTTCCAACCAACATTCATAACTGTCTGAATAACAGGTCTTTCAGAGGCGACAACAACAATCTCATCATCGGCATAATAAAAAGCAGGGCGAATACCCCAGGGGTCGCGAACGACAAATGCATCGCCATGCCCCAGAATTCCTCCTATTGCATAACCTCCATCCCAGTCTCGGCTTGCCCGTTCAAGAATTTTACGGATATCAATTTTTTCTTCAATCAGTTTCGAAATATCTTTATTTTTAAATCCTTCATTTTTATATTGCCTGAAAAGCAGTTCGTTTTCTTCATCAATAAAATGACCTACTTTTTCAAGAATTGTAACCGTATCAGTGTAACCTTTTGGATGCTGCCCCAATCCCACAAGCAAATCAAACAGCTCGTCGGTATTGGTCAGATTGAAATTTCCTGCAAGGACCAGACTTCGCGAACGCCAGTTATTTTGTCGCATCACCGGGTGCGTATATTCCACACTGTTGCGGCCAAAGGTTCCATATCGTAAATGTCCTAGGTAAACCTCTCCGGCAAATGGAAGGCTCTCTTTTGCCCAAACCGGATCGTGGAAACTTTGCGGATAATTAATTGCAGCGTGATTAAACTCTTTATAGATTTTTCCGAAAACGTCTTTAATTGGATTAGGATCAACAGATCGATGGCGGAAAATGTACTCCTGACCAGGCGAAACATCGATTTTTACCCCTACTACACCGGCACCATCCTGTCCGCGGTTGTGCTGCTTTTCCATCAACAGATAAAGCTTATTCACCCCATATTGCCAGGTTCCATATTTTAAGCGGTAGTATTCCAGCGGTTTAAGTAATCTGATCAGGGCAATTCCACACTCGTGTTTAATTTGTTCGCTCATCCTAAATTATCCTGAATTAATTGGTTGGTGTTATTTTTATGATTTCCGGCAAAGCGATCTCGTCGGCAACAATAAAGGCATTGGCATATTGAAATAGTAGTGACTTCTTTAGTTTCAATGCCTCGCTTTTTGTTCTGTAATCTCCAACCCGTACAATAAAATCTGGTGATTTGAAAAGAAGATACGTCTTAACATTTGGATTGGTTGCAAGAAAATCGTTCTTGATTTTAATTGCTTTGGCGTGTGCGTTCTCACCCGAGCCGAAGTAAATTTGAACTCTGAAACCACTGAATGTCCCGCTTTTTTTACCTTGAACAGTATGTTGTTTAAGCAGATCGTTAATTTTTGGATCGCTCTGGATATTTAACTTTTCCCAAATCATCAATGAATCAGGGCTATTCGACTGGCAGGTTTGGGCGATCTTTCCACGTGTCGCAGCAATTCCGGAGCTAAATGCAAATAGAAAAAGCAGGATGATCACTCTTTTCATTTTCCTGTATTTTTTTGATTTGCAAATATACGCAAATTCGGATGCTCTGAAAACAAAGTCTGGGTAGCTGTGTTAATTGTGTATTAACTTTAGTATTTGGCTGTCCTAAAACAATATACCATTTAATTTATTATCAGTGCCCTTTATTTAAAGTCGTTTTTTAATTCCTCCTTTTCTTCAGTATTACTGAAATGGTGATAACTTTGTCACAATATTTTAAAGGTCACAATATAAAAGATGAAATAGCCATGATAAGAATGTCACCAACCGAGATGAATATTTCATCATCCCGCATGTGCGGGATTCCATTTGGCCGCTTAATAACAAATTATATACAAATGAATGAACAATAAAAAACTCTATATAGAAACCTATGGCTGCCAGATGAATGTGGCAGATAGTGAGGTCGTTGCAGCTGTGATGGGTGAACGCGGATACACAATGACCGATCACTACAGCGAAGCAGATACCATCTTAATTAATACCTGCTCCATCAGGGACAACGCTGAAAAACGCATCTGGGGAAGGCTCAATCTGTTCAAAAGTATAAAAAAGAAACGTCCCGAATTGTTGATCGGATTGATAGGGTGTATGGCTGAGCGGCTTGCAGAGGATCTTCTCACCAAAAAATCGGTCGATCTGGTGGCGGGTCCCGACGCCTATCGCGATCTGCCATTTCTGATCGATAAAGCTCAGGCTGGTGAGGCAGCAATCAATACTGAACTTACAATTGATGAGACGTACGATTCTATCATCCCTAAACGGATAGGCGACAGTAAAATATCTGGATTCGTCTCTATCACACGTGGTTGCAATAATTTCTGTACTTATTGCATCGTCCCCTACACACGAGGTCGCGAACGAAGCCGCGACCCTAAAGACCTGATCAACGAAGTTAACGACCTGCTGAATTCGGGTTACAAAGAGGTGACGCTGTTAGGACAAAATGTCAACTCGTATAAATGGCATCCCGATAGCGAACGGAAACCGGTTCGTTTTCCCGATTTACTTGAGATGATTGCCTCCATTTCACCTCAATTACGCATCAGGTTTACCACCTCTCACCCTAAAGATTTGTCAGATAAATTATTGCGGACGATCGCGAAATATCCCAATATCTGCCGCCATATCCATTTACCGGTTCAATCGGGAAGTAGTGTGATTCTGAAAAAGATGAACCGAAAATATGACCGCGAATGGTACCTCGACCGTATCAGGTCCATCCGCGAAATTATTCCCGGATGTGGCATCACCAGCGATGTTTTTTGTGGTTTTTGTACCGAGACTGAAGACGACCATCTTCAAACACTTTCGTTAATGGATCAAGTTCAGTTCGACACCTCATTTATGTTTAAATTTTCAATGCGCCCCGGAACCTATGCCCATTCCCATTTTGAGGATGATGTTCCTGAGGAGATTAAATCAAGAAGACTTGAAGAGATCATCTCACTTCAAAGCCGGCTTTCGGTCGAAAGTAACCGGCGTGATATCGGGAAAATTTTTGAGGTGCTGGCCGAAGGGGTCTCAAAAAAGAAGAAAAGCGAATTTTTCGGTCGAAGTTCACAAAACAAACTCGTCGTATTTTCGAATAAGGATCTTCAGTTCGGTGATTATGTTAAGGTTATTATAAAAGATTGCACGCAGACAACCCTGATCGGAGAGGTCATTGAAAAAATCGATTGCCCGAAAGAGTAATGTATTGAATTCTGACTTTGCCCTGATCTGTCAAAAAGTATAAACAAAATATGAGCGATTTAATTAATGATTTCCGCGCCTATCGCGAAAAGATGAACAAGAAAATCCTGTCGTCTGATAATAAAGTCATGAAACGGATTTACAATATTGATACGAATACCTACTTGGATGGAGCGCTTTCCTCCAAAACAAAGGAAATGCTCGGATTGGTCAGTTCGATGGTGCTTCGGTGCGACGACTGCGTGAAATATCACCTTGAAAAGTGCCATGAACTTGGTATGACGACTGAAGAACTTTTTGAGATTTTCGCAGTTGCAAATCTGGTAGGCGGAACAATTGTGATTCCGCATACTCGCCGTGCTGTTGAATACTGGGAGGCGCTTCAGGAAGATAAACCAGAAGTTAAAAGTTAGAAGCAAGAAGTTAATTTCAAAAACGAAGTATTGATATTAAGAGTATTAATTTCAAATTTTTAAAAAATGGCATCAAAAAAAACGCTGGAGTTGCTTGCTCCTGCAAAAAATTTAATCTGTGGTCGCGCGGCAATTTCGCATGGAGCAGATGCCATTTACATTGGCGGACCAAAATTTAGTGCCCGCGAAGATGCCGGCAACTCTTTACAAGATATTGAAACGCTGGTTTCCGAGGCACAGGTTTTTGGGGTCAAAGTTTATGTGGCCCTAAATACCATATTGTACGACAGTGAATTGGAAGATGCCCGACAGCAGATTAAAAATTTGTATGAAATTGGTATTGATGCACTGATTATTCAGGATATGGGCATTCTCGAAATGGATCTGCCGCCAATCGCGCTGCATGCCAGTACGCAGCTTCATAATTACTTTCCGGAACAAATAAAATTTCTCGAAGCTGTCCATTTTAAACGGGCAGTGCTTGCGCGTGAACTCAATCTTGATCAGATCCGGGATATCCGAAGCCAAACCTCCATCGAACTTGAGGCATTTATTCATGGGTCGCTTTGTGTGAGTTTTAGCGGCAGGTGTTATCTGAGTCAGGCTATTGGAGGGCGAAGTGCCAACCGGGGAGCCTGTGCACAGCCCTGCCGGAAACGATATACGCTTTACGATGCTGAAGGAAAAACGATTTCAGCCGATCAGCATCTTTTGTCTTTAAAAGATCTGAATCATTCGAATTCGATCAAAGAATTGGCAGAGGCTGGAATTCAATCTTTTAAAATAGAGGGACGATTAAAAGAGGTCGATTATGTGAAAAATATCACCGCCTTTTACCGCCAGAAAATTGATGCTCTTCTAGAGGAGCAACCCGAATTTAAGGCAGCTTCAGCCGGAAAAATGTCACTTAGTTTCGAGGCCAACCCGTTGAAATCTTTCAATCGTGGTACAACAGACTATTTTCTGCATGGCAGATCGAAAGATATCGTATCCTTTCAATCGCCAAAATTTTTGGGAGAGGAGGTTGGCGACGTGACAAAAGTGAGTACCCATTATTTTGAACTTGAAACAACGGTTGAAATTGCAAACAACGATGGGCTGGTATTTATTTCTCACCAAGGCGAAAGTGTCGGGATTAAAGTGAATGTTGCTGAAAGAAACCGAATTTTCCCTGATAAAATGAACGGAATTTATCCCGGAGCAAAAGTTTACCGAAATTACGATCACCTCTTTCATCAGCAACTAAAAGCAGATCTTACTGTAAGGAAGATTACCGTGAACATTGAAATTGCAGAGTCTGACGACGGTTTTGAACTCTTTGCCCGTGATGAAACCGGGATTGTGGTAACTTCGGAATACTTACTCACGAAAAACCTTGCCCGTGATCCTCAAAAATCGAAAGAAACGATCATTCATCAATTGACCAAATCGGGTGACACGCCGTTTTATGTAGCAGGAGTCGAAACCAACGGAACGGAGAAATTCTTTTTTCAGGCTTCAGCATTGAACGGAATACGCCGCGATCTGCTAAACCAAATCACAGAAGCCCGAAAGAAAAAATCAAGGAATCAGATTATTGTTGAACCTAATACCGTCCCATACCCAACGAGTGAAATTGGTTATGAAGGGAATATAAGCAACCAACTTGCACTGCAGTTTTACAGGCGTCACGGTATCGAAAATCCCGAAATGGCGTTTGAAAAACAGTCGGAAATTCATGGAAAAACAGTGATGACCACCAAGCATTGCCTTAAGTTTCAAATGGGATTTTGTCCAAAATATGGAGGTAAGAAACCGTCAAATTTCAATGAGCCGTTTTTGATAAATGACGGGAAAAATGAATTGCGACTCGATTTTGATTGTCTTCAGTGTGTGATGAAAGTGATTTATTAGAGAGAGCCGGAAGACCGAAGTCAGCAGCCACTATTAAAATATAACGCAGAACATCATTAAATCGATGAACTCAAAACTGATCAAAATGATCGCCGAAGGGGAGCACCAGCGGCAGGATTTTAAATATTGTATCAACGATTCGCGAAAGATTGCGCGATCGATGGTCGCATTTGCCAATACCGACGGTGGCCGGTTATTACTGGGCATCAGGGATAACGGATCGGTAGCAGGAGTACAGTCCGACGAAGAGTATTATATGGCCGAAGCAGCCGCTAAACTCTACAGCAAACCTCCTATCAATTTTCAAACACATCAATGGTTGATCGAAGGAAAGACAGTACTCGAAATCAATATTCAAAAGAGTGACGAAATTCCACATTATGCACAAAATGAAGATAGTAAGTGGTTGGTTTATATTCGAAAAGAGGATCAGAATATCCTTGCTCCCGGAATTCTGCTTAAAATCTGGGAGCAACAAAAGAACCTTCAGGGAGTTCATATCCGGTTTACCGAAGAGGAAAAACGATTGCTTTCATTAATCGAATCGGGGCAAAACCTCTCGCTTAATCAATTTTTGCGTCAGGCAAAACTGCCGCACTGGAAAGGGGAAAAGTTATTGGTTAAGCTGATTGTTGTTGGTGTTGTGGGGATGGAAATCACCGAAACGAGAACCCGGTTTTATCTTCGGGATGATTTCGATTTTCCGTTATCCTAAAATTATAGTTTATTATAACTCAATATTATCAAATTATGGAGATTTTTTTCACAGCCGGCGCATGGATTGCTTTACTCACCCTGACTTTTCTCGAAATCGTTTTGGGTGTTGACAATGTCATCTTTATTTCGATCGTAACCAATAAACTCCCCGGCGGTCAGCAAAAATATGCGAGGCGATTGGGACTTAGTATTGCCCTTATTTTCAGAATATTTCTCCTGACAATCATCTCCTGGATGACCAGGAGCATGACCGAACCGCTCTTTACGGTTTTCGATCTGGGATTCAGCATCCGGGAATTGATTCTGATGGCAGGTGGTCTGTTTTTACTTGCAAAAAGCACTTCCGAAATTCATGCCAAAATGGAGAATGTGAATAAAACTGGTCATCCCGGAGGTGGCGCGGTATTATCCAAAGTAATAATTCAGATAATTATGCTTGATATAGTCTTCTCGGGTGAG
>Ga0302286_10003115_pt1 | contig 11254 bp, 10 predicted proteins | sample III_Fen_E2_3_FD_198765 | JGI IMG/M metagenome (GOLD analysis project Ga0302286, IMG submission 198765) | Peat permafrost microbial communities from Stordalen Mire near Abisko, Sweden - III_Fen_E2_3 | ecosystem: Environmental > Terrestrial > Soil > Wetlands > Permafrost | place: Sweden: Abisko...
TCTATATGAATGGTGCTATTATGGGTATGACTAAAGCCGAAATAACCCGTAAGTTAGATGAAATTGTAGATTTCTCAGGTGTAGAACGTTATCTGGATACTCCTGTGAAGCGTTATTCAAGCGGTATGACTGTTCGTCTGGGGTTTGCCATTGCTGCTCACCTGGAACCTGAAATACTGGTAGTAGACGAAGTACTTGCTGTAGGCGATGCAGAATTCCAGAAGAAAGCTATTGGTAAAATGCAGGATGTTTCCAAAGGGGAGGGTAGAACAGTATTGTTTGTGAGTCATAATATGGCGGCTGTGAGTACATTAACAACAACTGCATTATGTTTGATAAATGGGACACTAACAAAATTGGGAACTACTCAAGAAGTTATAAATTACTATTTGAATGAATCAAATTCAACTATAGGTGATTACATTGCCCCTATAAATAACTTATATCCCAACTTTACAAAAATTAGTGTTACAACATCTGAGTCGTTCAATATCCATAAGAATGGAGAAGACTTAATTGTATATTTTGAGATAAATATGCCGAATGTAATTATGGGAATGGGAATTTCATTTCAAATATTTTCCGAAGGTGAAACACCAATTCTATATGGATACATTTTTGATTCAAAAACACCAATTTTAAAAAATAAAGGTATAAATAAATATAAATGTACTATCCCCAACTGTAAATTATATCAAGGTCAATATTATATCAAAGCCCATCTTGCTGAAAGTAGAGGAAGACATAAATTTGAAGAGATTGATAAAATTTGTCAATTTGAGGTTGTTATGCTTGGTGAAACTATAGAGTGGGGTTGGCAGAAAAATGTTTGTATTTATACAGAAGAATTTAATTGGAAGGAGATAATTTGAAGATTTATGACTATTGATGTAAAAAAATATATAAATGACTGGTTTATTGACATTAACATTGACAATGTCCCGTTTTCTACTTATATAATAAGAAATACTTTATTAAAAGCCATCTCAGAGTTAAAAGTCAAAATACATGGAACTGTTTTAGATTTAGCTTGCGGTGTGATGCCTTATAAGGAGTATTTAATGAATTCCTCAATTGATAACTATATTGGAATGGATTTGGAACCCACTCAATATCATAATACGGTTAAACCTGATTTATATTGGGATGCGAAGAGAATTCCATTAGAAGATTCATCCTGTGATTTTGTTATTGCCACAGAGTTTCTAGAACACTATTTTGATACAGAACATATTTTGTTAGAAATTAAAAGAGTTTTAAAAACTGGTGGTATCTTTTTTTTTACAGTTCCAGCAATCTGGCCACTACACGAAGTTCCATATGATTATCATCGGTTTACGCCGTATTTATTAATGGAAAACTTTAAAAATGCTTCTTATACATCATGGGAAATTAAACCCTTAGGGGGATATCACATAAGCTTTGCTCTCATGCTCTCATTATGGAATGATAATAAGTTATCTACTAAAAGGCAGAGGTTGTTAAAACCGATTTTGAAGGCTGTTGTTAAAAGATTGTTGACCAAAGATAAACTAATGACATTTGAAAATGGAAGTGTGTATTCAGGTTTATACGGCTTTGTGACTAAATAGTTTTATGTAAATTTGTTATATGAGTGATAATAATATTCGAATTTCAATTATAATCCCATGTTATAATCAAGGTCAATATATTGATGAAGCTATAAAAAGTGTAGAAGAATATAAATATAATGACTATGAAATTATAATAATCAATGATGGTTCAACTGATGAATTCACAAATAAGCATCTTCTTGAATTAAAAGATAAAGGATATCACGTGCTATTTCAGGAAAATCAAGGATTAAGCAGTACCAGAAATAATGGGATTCGATTGGCAAAAGGGAAATATATTTTGCCTTTAGATGCTGATAATAAAATAAAAGCAGAATATATTATTAAAGCTATTGAAATTTTAGATGGCAACTCATCTATCTCAATAGTCTACTCTGACAGACAACTTTTTGGAAATTCAAATGAATTGAAAAGAGTGGGTGAATTGAATGTGGCAAAAATTATAAGAGAGAATTATATTGATGCTTGTGCAATTTTCAGAAAAACTATTTGGACTGAAATTGGAGGGTATGATGAGACTATGTTAATAGGACTGGAGGATTGGGATTTCTGGTTGTCTTCAATTGAAAAAGGATTTAGATTTTTTTACGTGCCTGAGCCATTATTTTCATATAGAGTAGTTGATAACTCAATGATACACCAATTATATATCAATCCCAGTCTCGATACATTAATTAAATCAATTTATATTAAGCATTCGCTTTTAATGAAGGATGAGTTTATAGAAGAGATATTTAGACAAAAAAATGAAATAAATAAATTAAACCTTGAACTAAATTTAGTGAAGCAGTCAAAAGCTTATCGTATTGGTAAATTTATTCTAAAACCTTTTTCAAAATTGAAAAATAGATTAAATGCCTAAGGTTTCCGTCATAGTGCCCAACTACAATCATGCTAAGTATTTAAATCAGCGAATTGATAGTATATTAACTCAGAGTTATCAAGACTTTGAGTTGATTTTGTTGGATGATTGTTCGATAGATAATAGTCGTGATATTTTAGATTCATATAAAAATCACTCCAAGGTACGTCAGGTTGTTTTTAATGACCAAAATAGTGGTTCTACTTTTAAACAATGGAACAAAGGTGTAGAACTCGCACAAGGAGAATATATCTGGATAGCAGAAAGTGATGATTGGGCCGAACCGAAGTTTTTGGAAACTCTGATGCATGAGTTTGAGCAGAATCCCAATGTTGGTTTGGCATATGTTGCATCAAAGGGAGCCGATGGAGATGGAAATATGACATATTCGAATGAGATAGATAATACAGGCGACACTATTGTATATCCATCTAAATTTTATATCGAAAAATTTCTTTCGGTCGATAATTCTATTTGGAATGCCAGTATGATGATGTTTAAACGGCAACTGTTTCCAAGTGTTGAAGAGCAGTCTCTTTATTCAACTATGAAATACTGTGGTGACTGGTTTTTTTATTTATTGGTTGTAGAAAAGAGATTCGATGTGTTGGAAGTAAAACAAACTCTCAATAACTTTCGGGTTCATAAAAACAATGTTTCAAACAAAGCAAAAACAGATGGTTTGACTTTTCTTGAAGGACTGGATATTTACTCCTATTTGAAACCAAAGTTATCTGTACCGGATGTGCTGTCAACGTCGAAAGCCTGGGCAAAGAAGTTTTGTAAAACTAAAAGGCGTCAGCATTATTCCAACGAAACGCAACAAAAAATTATTGAGAAAATGAAAAAAACTCATACTTTAATGTGGGCGTTTATACCCTTTTTTGATCTTTATTATCGATTCAAATTTAAAAGAAAATTATTAATCATCGAATAATATTAGTTTCAGCACCAAGAATGTTAAAAACCCATATTTTATACTTTAGAATAACTTTATGACAAATAAAGTCAGGGAATCAAATATCGAATTATTGAGAATCATTTTAATGATAATGATAATTACTCATCATGTTATCGTACATAGTCTAGGATTAAATTATGTACAAAGTATGGCTCAACATGATTTATCTATATATTATAAAATCTTCGTAAATAGTTTTGTTATACTGGGTGTTAATACTTTTGTTTTTATATCCGGTTATTATGGGATGAAATTTAAAATAAAAACAGTTATTTCTTTTACATTGCAGGCTGTTTTTTATTCGGTTGGTATATACCTAATCTTTTTGATATTGAACCACAAGCAATTTGAAATCAAAGTGTTTGTTTTAAATTTTATCCCTATATCCAAATACACGTGGTGGTTTCTGTCCCTGTTTTTGGGATTGTATTTTATTTCTCCTATATTAAATAAAGGTTTTGACTTATTAGAACATAGAAGTAAGATAATTACATTAGCCGGGTTAGTGTATTTTGATAGTTTTTCAAGTTTTTGGTGGCACTCAGGATTATCTAGTGATGGATATTCAATTTTTCATTTTATTGTTTTATATCTTATAGCAAGATATTTAAGTGTAATGGTAACCAAAATAAAGAAGCCTCTTTTGTATTTAGTCCTATCTACTTTTATTTTAGTAACAATAGCCTTTTTGTTGTTGTATAACGGTAAAATTTCAAGATTGTCAATTCTTTTTTCATATAATAATCCTATTTTAATGTTTTCTTCTATAATGCTTTTTTATGTATTTAAAAATATTAAGATTCAGAGTAAGTTTATAAATACAATTTCAGGTTTAGTATTTGGTATCTATTTGTTACATGACCATGAATCTGTGAGAGATTTTATTTGTAAATATATATCAAAAGTTCAGACGAATTATTTTGGTTTTGAATTTCTGATTTGTATACTCTCTGCAATTACGTTGATATTTATAATTAGCGCTTTCATTGAATATATTCGAAAAATAGTCTTTGATGCGTTATTGAATAAAATTGAATTTTATTGGGAAAACAATGATCAAATACAAAAAAAGAAGGAAATAATAACGCACTATATCAAACGTATTTTCGATTTAAGTTATGTCTAGAATAACTATTTTAATGCCGGTATATAATGGAGAGCGGTTTTTAAAAGAAACTATTGATAGTGTTCTGGCGCAATCTTATTCCGATTTTATTTTTTTGATTATTAATGATGGGTCTACTGATAGAACAGCCGAAATTATTTGTTCTTATTCTGATAAGCGAATTATATATCAAGAGAATGAAAAAAACATAGGGTTAGTTGCGACATTAAACAATGGTATTGAAATAGTCGATACTGAGTTTCTGGCTCGTATGGATGCAGATGATTTATGGCATCCTACTAAATTAGAAAGACAAATACAGTTACTTGATTCACGTCCTGATGTTGGACTTTGTGGAACATCCATTCGTAAGTTTGGTGCATTTGAAGGCGATTTTATTTTTCCAATTGACAATGAGGGATTAAAAGTTGGTTTCTTGTTTTATTGTTGCATGAGTCATCCCAGCGTGGTGTTTAGGATGTCATTCCTAAAAGAATCCGGTTTACGATATAAAACTGATTATTTTCCAGCTGAAGATTATAAAATGTGGACTGATTGTCTGGAAAAAACTCAAATATACAATATTCCAGAAGTACTTGTATATTACCGCCAACACAATAATCAGATTACTCAGGATTCAAATATACTTCAATTAGAAAAGACTAATCAGGTTCGACTAGAGGTATTGAACCGAATATCTTCTGAATTTACGGATGAAGATAAGAAGTTCCATTTGGAAATTTTCCTAAAACAAAATATTCAATCTATTAATGATTATCATAAATGTGTAGTCTGGAAGAAAATACTACAATTAAAAAATCAGGGAAGCGGATTTTATATTCAACCTCATCTTTTAGATAATGAATTTGAAAAATATATACAAGCAGGATATAAAGAATATGTTTTATCCCGGTATTTTAAGAAATTCTCGATAATCAATGGTTTGCGTTATGTTTGTTCATTTGACTGGAAATATTTAAGTTTAAGAAGAAATTTGTCGTTGTTTTATAAATGCATTTTTTAGATGCCAACTCTCTTTTTTAAAATAAAGCGAAAACTCTATAAGTTATTTCACCCTGTCTGGGGTGAGATACTTATGCTGCATCGTGTTGTGCAGAAGCAAAGCCAACTCGAAGCCAACAGGCAAATGGAAATTACTCCTGAGTTTCTTGAAAAAACAATTCTAGACTATCAGGTAAAAGGTTATCAGTTTGTTTCATTGGACGAAGTCCATGAAATAGTGAGTAAACAAAAAAAACTAAAGCAAAAATTTATTTGTTTTACATTTGATGATGGATATGTTGATAATTACGAGTTGGCTTATCCGATTTTTAAAAAGTACAATTGTCCTTTTGCTATCTATGTTGCAACCGATTTTCCTGATGGAAAAGCCCTGCTTTGGTGGTATGTGTTGGAGGATATACTTCTCAATCAAACTAAATTGATATTGGGGGATGGAAGCAAGTATGATTGTTCTACTATCGAAAAGAAAAATGAGACCTTTATTATTGTAAAGCAGAAGATATTTGATTCACAATCAACAAAAATAGAAGAGACATTAAATCATTTGTTTGCTAATTATAGTTATTCATTCGGGGATAAGAATAAATCTTTAGCTTTGAGTTGGGAGCAGATAGAATTATTGGCTACAGATAAACTTTGTACCATTGCCTCGCATACGGTATCACATGGTGTGTTACCTAATATGAATACAGAAGAAGTTGAAACAGAGCTGAAAGAGTCTAAGTTAAAACTGGAAAAACAAGTAGGTAAAGATGTTATTCATTTTGCTTATCCCTATGGAGCCTGGAATGATTCTGTGCTTAAACAAGTAGCATATGCAGGATTTGAAACAGCTGTTTTGGGTAATGGTGGCAAAGTCCGAAAAGGTGGAAGTCTCTTTAATCTGAATAGAATATAATTGGGTGAATTTTAATGTGAAATTATTTATTAGTTAGTATGTTTAATTATCAAATATGGAAAAGAATTACATTATTCTGGCGCATGAGAATCCTCAACAATTATTGAGGCTGATAAAAGCGTTGGATGATAATAAATCCTATTTCTATATACATGTTGATAAAAAAGTAGATATTCAGGATTTCAAAGAACTTATCGCCGACTATAAAAATGTGATTTTTGTTGCTAACAGATATGAATGTATTTGGGGGAGCATAAGTCTGGTTTATGCAACATTAAGTTGTATGCACGAAGTTGTTAATGATAAAAGGAGTGGCTACTGCATTTTAATGAGTGGACAAGATTATCCAGTCAAAAACAGAGAGTCAATAGATAATTATTTTAATGTTAATAATGGTTGTGAGTTTATAAACGTAAATCCTGTTGAAAGTTGTTGGTCAGAAAATGGATGTCTCCAGCGATTTGAATATTATTCTTTCTATTTGTCTTCAAAACGACAAGATTCTGTATTAATTCCCTATTTGTTTTCAAAAAGAATATTTAATGGGAATGACTGGAAATTGATGATTAAATCAATAATTAAATCGAGAAATATAAAGCTGATTTCTGAAATTATTTTCAATACTTCTAGAAAAAGAGAGCATCCCAAACATATTATTCCATATGGAGGTTCACAATGGTGGGCGTTTTCTATTATGACAGTAATAAAAATTTTAGATTTTGTTCAAGACAATGCTCCATTCGTAAAATATTACAAATATACTGCTATACCCGATGAAGTATTTTTTCATACAATACTAATGCATTTGGTGACTTTAGATAAAAATATAAAGATTAAAGATTCTGTAACTTATACAAATTGGGAAGGGAAGGATGTTCCATTACCAGTTACATTTCGGGATGTGGATTTGACTAAGCTAATAACTCTGCCTGAAGAAAAATTATTTGCCAGAAAGTTTAATATAAATATAGATGAGAAAATTTTAGATGAAATAGATAATAATATACTGGCTAAATAATTATATAAAGGGTGAAAATAAATTAGATTATTGATAGTAACCGAAATAAGATGGAAATACCTCGTATTAAAATATTTACGCGATCAATGAATCCGGCTTTATATGACAGAGCAATGTTTTTTATGGACTTCCCATATCCTAAAGTCAGATTGACCCAGACCACTGCTGATGGTTATTTCTATAAGATGCTGGAGGATGTTGATGCAGATATTGCCATAAATATAGATGAAGATGCTTTTGTTTTTAATCTTGATGCATTAAAACAGTTAATAGAGTTTGTAATAGGAAATGATTATGTTAACTGCGGAATGCGGGATGGTGGAGTGGTGGATATGCGTCCATATAGCCCGGTTGTTACAAATCCATACTTTAATATTCTTAATCTCAAATTGATCCGTGAATACTTCTCAGAACCAGAAATACGAAAGATAAAGGAGCATTCAAATTTTGATTCAAAAACTTATTCAGGTTCGTTGTTGAAAATGCCATATGAAATATGCATGGCAGAACCATATTATCCTTTTTTTCTGTGGTTAAGTATGAACTTTAAAACTTTATATTTAGATGCAGAAGAACATAGTGATAATTATTCGACTACGCTGAAAAATCATCTTGGCGAACCTTTTCTTATTCACACATGGTTTTCGAGACATTATTATTTTGATTGTTTTCATACAAAAAGAATTAATGCAGTTATTCATTTTTGTGAGTTGAAAACTGGAAAAGTATTTAATGATTCTTTATCAAATAAATTGCGTAATATGGGTTGGATTATATTCACCTTTTTGAATACAAAACGGAGAAAGATCAGGAGTTGGATTTACTTGAAAAAATGACAGATATATTTGTTCTCCCGTTATTTTAGTCAATGAAAGTTAATGGTACTTGTCATGTAAATTAACTATTTTCGCTGCTTGCTGGTTATTCATAGTGAAATCTGATAATAATTATATTCTGCTTAAAATGAATATTTCTACTATTTATTAATTACAAGTAATATAGGATTGTATTTAATAGCAAATATGATAAGAATATAGATTAATTGAAACTGAATATTAATGGAAAATAATATAAAACTCTCTTTTATAGTGCCATGCTACAATGTTGAAAAATACATTAAGGATTGTCTAGATAGTCTTTTTGCTCAAGATATACCAGAATCCGAGTATGAAGTTATTTGTGTAAACGATTGTTCTACAGATTGCACTCGCGGAATAATTTTAGACTATAAAAGGAAACACCCTAATATTGTATTGATTGATCATGATACTAATAAAAAGTTGGGACTCACTAGGAATTCAGGATTAAAAATAGCTCAGGGGAAATATGTTTGGTTTATAGATTCTGATGATTATATTGAAAATAATGTAATTCGAAGACTTATCAATGAGATGGAAGAATCAGAGTTAGATATTCTCAATTTTGAATTATCCAGAGTTGATAAGAGTAATGTCGTAACAAAGAGAAAAATTGCAGATACAACCGATGTAATCAGAGGGAGTCAATTTATTCATCAATTTGGTGAAAACTGGCAAATAAATGGATCGGCTTATACAAAAATATTTAGGCGAAGTTATTTGGAAAGCAGAAATCTTTTTTTTAGCAAAAGCAGTTATCTTGAAGATCAAATTTATTCGTTAAGGGCTCTGTTTTTTGCTAAAAGATTCAAACATATTGAAGCCTATTTTTATTATTATCGATTTAATCCAAATTCGATTCTTAATACCAAAATGACTTCAGATAAATACCGATCTGTTTTTTTATTGGCATCTGATTTATTTATATTTTCACATGAGATTGAGGAGGAAGACAAGAAACTTTGTTTCTCTGTTAATGGGATTGCTTTATGGTATCTTAATTCTGTATTGAAGCAGTTTATATTTTTAAAAAGGATAGATAGAAATGCCGTAATTCTCTTTTTTAAAGAAGAAATGTCTGCAATTTTAAAAAGTGGTTATTTTAAAGGCTTTAAATATAAACTGTTATCTCATCTCGAGTTGATAAATAAATCTCTTTTTGTTATTTCTCCTTTATTGCGTTTAGTCAGACAATGTAAAAGAAGAACAATAAATAAATTATTAAATGTGAGAGCAAAAAAATAATATTTATATCATAGAAACGATGTTTATTTCCATCATCATCCCCGTTTACAATGTTGAACAATACCTTCGCGATTGTCTCGACTCGGTTATTGCGCAAACTTATCCGGATTATGAAGTGATTTGCGTAAATGATGGATCGACGGATGGAAGCCTGACTATCTTGGAGGAGTTTCAGAAGAAATATAATCAGATTACAGTCATCTCCCAACAAAATAAAGGATTAAGCGGAGCACGTAATGCTGGAGTATTGGCGGCTAAAGGTGATTATTTGTTTTTTCTGGATAGTGATGACTGGATTGAACCAAACACCTTAGAGATTCTTGCACATAAACAACGTGGAGAAGATTTAGTATGTTTTAATGGGCGTAGGGTATTTGAAGATGGAAGTACTGAAGAACCGGATCTTGGAATTGAAGAACCTCAGCTGAAAGGTTGGGAATATTACGGTAAATATGCCTTGGTTCGTCGGAAATTTCATTTTGTCTGTTCCGTATTGCGGTTGTATCGTCGTGAATATCTCTTAGAAAATAAGTTGTTTTTTGAAGAAGGTATTTATCACGAAGATAATTTATTTACACCCCTTGCCTGTTATTATGCCAAAACCGTAAAGGTAATCCCCGATTGTTTGTATATCTATAGGATTAGGGAGGGAAGTATAACGCAATCTGTCAATGTTCAACGGCTTTATGATATGATTACTGTTGCTAATAAGTTATCCGATTTTTTTATTCCCATTAGAGATATAGATAAAAACAATCTTTACAGGGAAATTGCCGGTGAGTATTTTGGATCATTTATGCCTGATAAACGAAACCTATATGGAAATAAAGATTTTGTTATTAAGAAGCTCATCGACTGGACTAATTTTAAAATTGTAAGTACTTATAAACGTCACAGGCGAATTTATGTGTTGTTATTCCTTTCTCCACATTTGTTTAGAGTCTATATTTGGTTGGAGAAAAGAATAAGACATATTTTACAACATTAATGATTCTTTTTCCTCGTTTACACAGTTTCTTGCACAGTCTTCATTGTTCAATGTCCGCATGTCTTTTCATTACGCCATGTGGCATTTCTCAATTGCCGCGCGGCTTTTCTTCTCCGCCGCATGGCTTTTCCATTCCGCCGCATGGCGGTTCTAAATAGCCGCATGTCTTTTCCATTCCGCCACATGGCGGTTCTGAATAGCCGCATGGCTTTTTGCATCTACCGTGTGGCGGTTTCAAATAGCCGTGTGGCTTTTTTGTTTCGTCGCATGGCTTTTCCATCCTGCCGTATGGCTTTTTACTTTCGTCCGTGGTCCATTTCTATCTAATAGCTTCATATAAAGTGTAAAACGAAGTATCTCACAAAATTTTTAGGAAATAAAACTATTCTAATGGAATAAATAGCAACTAAATATACAAAAATATAAATATAATGTAGTAATGTGAAAAATAATGTACAAAAATAATAGAGAAATAAATAATTAACGTTATATTTGTGACGCCATTTTAACTGTTATTTGTAGCGATAATTATTTCTTTGTTTGTTTTATGAGTAATTTTCAGGGACTGAATATAGTTGTTCAGAAACAGTTATATTCATTTTTCTCTTTATTGAAAGAAAAAAGGATACCACTTTTTATTGCGGCTACAGCCATTGTAGTCATAACCTTTTTCCTGTATGATGCCGAGCCATATAATATCTC
>Ga0302286_10003116_pt1 | contig 11253 bp, 10 predicted proteins | sample III_Fen_E2_3_FD_198765 | JGI IMG/M metagenome (GOLD analysis project Ga0302286, IMG submission 198765) | Peat permafrost microbial communities from Stordalen Mire near Abisko, Sweden - III_Fen_E2_3 | ecosystem: Environmental > Terrestrial > Soil > Wetlands > Permafrost | place: Sweden: Abisko...
GTAATTTGTACGCATCAATAAGGTACATGCCTGCCTGAATAGGCACATGCCCTTTTTCGGATGGACGTGTCCATGTGGTGAAGTTGAATTCAATTCCTTTGAAAATGATATTTTTTACCGGATTTTCGAGCGTTCCCATCATCGTAACCAGCGTTTCGAGCACAGGAACAACTGCTTTTGCCGTGTTCATATCTTCGCCTTTGCGGGGCAAATAGTAAATTTTTCCCTGCGCATTATCGTAAAACCATTCGCCCGGTTCATCAAGCAACTCAATGGCATTGGTAAGGTAAAACGGTGAATGAAGTCCTTTTTTAAGAAACGGGTAAGGCCATGGATGCTCAAATTGAATACGAGACTCGGGGTTGTGAAACCTAATTCCGGCCGAATCGCCCTGAATCTGAATCGATTTGACCCTCAGGTTGGAGATTGACCACATCTGATGCAGCACCAACTCCAAATGCGGAGCCTTCATCACTTTGCTGACTGCCGAAGCACGTACCCAAAGAATTTCATTCTTTCGGTCGTTGCTCAAAATCCTGCCCATTTTATTGAGGTCAGCCACATTGCGGGCACGCAGTGCTTTCTTCCCATTTACCCACAACTGTCTGAAATTTATCCTATTGCCGTTGAATTCAGGCACATCGGCTACCCAAAATTTTCCCTCTTTTTTCCACTGATTAATTTCAAGGCCACCGTTCAACACCGGTTTTTCACCTGCAGCAGCTTCAATAATTGTGGGACTTGTGGGTGTTCCGCTATCTTCGGGACGAATAAAAACCGGTTCGTAAAGTGAATAGTTGCCGCCCTTCATCACAATTTTTATTGTCTCATTTTCTGCCACTTTGAACTGACGACGCAGGTCGCGGGCTTGTCGCAAAGCCGCATGTAAGGTGGCTTTTGGAGCCACACTGGTGCCTTCGGCTATATCATTGCCGGTAGGCGACACATAGATGTCGGTAGCACTAAGCGAAAGCGATGCACAGAGGAAACCAACAAAAAGGCAAATCGTATTTATTCTCATCGACATGATTAAAATTATTAGAACATTAAGGCACAACTACTTCTATAAGCATTCTACAGTTTTTTCAGATAGCGGTATTTCGGTTCGAGACCTCCAAGACTTTTAATTGAATCGGAGACCATCGGCCCGTTATTTTCCCAGGTAACACCGGGACCATTCGCATTTAGCAAAAATTTATCCGAAGGCGTCCAGTTGTCTTTCACTGTCAAAAATGAAGATCCTTCGTCGGTGTAAAGATAGAACCAATGGTCGGGATCGTGCACATAAGGAGGAACCATACAACTGTCCACCACGTTTTCAGTAACCATCGTTTTGGGTTGCACTGAAAGCGTGTAAATACCTCCCACATCGGATTCTTTTGTGGCAAATTTATGAATCAGATTTGCATACACTCTGTTGCTTCTCATACAGTTAACGCTCTTACACCATCCCCACCCGAGATTGATTCCCATATAGGAAACATCGTATATTTCGTTATGTTCGATCTTAATATTGCGTACAAAACCTGCCGCGATACCCACACAACACCAGTCGTCATTTGAGATATTTGTGATGTAGTTATTGGCAATTCGTTGTCCCACACATAACTCCCGCTCGTCAAGAGGATCATATCGCAAATGTGCTTCCAGCGTTTTACTGCCGAAAAATCCTGTCACAATCCCATTTGCTGCAATATCCCTGAAGAGGCAACCCTCCACGCTGGTGTACCGACTCCCGCTAACCATATCAATACCGTTGGCTCCAAGATGCTCAAACCGACAGTCGTCCACATAGATATTACTGACGTTGCTCATCATCACCGCTGCCGGTTGACGCCCCAGCCATGCCTGATTCTCGATGTCGGAATTTTCGTTCCCCAAAGCTCCCGGAGGATCGAGAGAATACGCATCAATCATATACATGCCCAATTGTAAGGGTACATGTCCTTTTTCCGAAGGCCTCGTCCATGTGGTATAGTTAAATGCAAGTCCTTTGACTGTAATGTATTGAATCGGTTTTTCAAGCGTACCTTCAACTGTTATCAATGTCTCCACTGCCGGCACAATGATTTCAGCCGTCTGCATGTTTTCACCGGCTCGTGGCAGGTAATAAAGCTTCCCGTTATTCTGATCGTAGAACCATTCGCCGGGCTGATCAAGCAATTCGATGGCGTTGGTCAGATAGAATGACGAATTATTGAACGGTTTATATGTTGTCGGTGAGGGCCAAGGGTGCTCAAACTGAATACGCGACTCGGGGTTATGAAATTTAATGCCGGCCGAATCGCCCTGAAATTGGATTGATTTAATGCGAAGATTGGCAAGAGCCCACATCTGATGAATCACAAATTCGGCATGAGGCGCTTTGGCAATGCTCTTTACGGCCGATGCCGGCACCCAAATAATCTCATTTTTCTTATCGTTGCTGCGAATGCGATCCATCTTGTTGAAATCAACCACATTGCGCGCACGCACGGCTTTCTCTCCATTGACCCATAGCTGACGGAAATTAATTCTGTTTCCATTAAAGTCGGGCACATCGGCCACCCAGAATTTTCCCTGTTTCTTCCAACCGCTCACCTTCAGGCCTCCGCTCAACACTGGTAATTCGCCAACTGCTGCCTCAATAATTGTAGGACTTGTAGGCGTTCCGCTATCTTCGGGACGAATAAAAACCGGTTCATAGAGCGAATAGGTTCCACCCTTCATCACAATCTTTACAGTCTCGTTTTCAGCCACTTTGTGCTGACGACGCAGGTCGCGGGCTTGCCGCAAAGCCGCATGTAAGCTGGCTTTTGGAGCTACACTGGTGCCTTCGGCCGCATCATTGCCGGTTGGCGACACATAGATGTCGATGGCATAAGTTGCCGCCGAGCAACACATTGCTACAATGAATAGATAGGCTCTGAGTTTTTTCATAATAGGTAAATTAGACCTTTCCCACAACCCCTCCCCGCGAGGTAGGGGAGAAATCGGAAAATCCGGTTGAAGGTAAAGCTTTATAGTCCACGAAGGCTTCACGCAAAGACGACCAATAAAACACAGATTAACCTATCTGTTTTTTATTCTTCGGTAAATGCAATGCTCACTGTTACAGGTTGCGCAGCCATACTCACTTTTGGTGATTTGTTCGCCAATGCCAATAACGCCGCTCACCGATTTAATGGGCTGCATCAGGCACGATTCACTAAGACGGACATCAATCGGGTTTTCGCCGATAAGCTGAAACAGCGTTTTTTGTTCCGACAAATGCCAGTTGCAATATCCCGGGCTATAGCGATTACTAATACCCAAATGCGCTGCCTGCATATCTTTCAAAAGACTTTCCTGAATTTTGTCCATCGCGCTTTCTACAATCATCGATCCTATTGCATCCACAATAAATGCCTCCAACAAGTCGCCCCGCTGATTGTAATGGTCGGTCATTTGGGTGAAAAAATCACCTGCAGTGCAGAGAAACAGTGCCATCGAGGTGGATTTCTTTATGTAGCCGCACACTTGCCGTCCAAGACAAAGCTCGGTATTTGCAATTACTGCCACACCTTCTTTCAGTCGAATTTCGTCCACCGGAAGAATTCTGTATCCGCCTGTAATTCCGCCATTTGTGTGAAGTTCCGGCAATATATCATTCACAAACAGATTGCCGGGATGCTCTTCCTCTGCTTTTGGAAGTTGCAGAAAAGTAAACATCTCCTCCAAAGTCGGACAAACCTCTTCGAAAGTGAACTTGTAGGATTGAAAATCTGTAAGTGCCATAAATTAATTTAGAATCAAGATAAAATAGCGAGCATCCGTACGCTCAAATTATCTTCGCATTATACTGTTTTACCGCATTCAAAAATGCTTCGATATTTTCGTTGGCCGCATGTGGTGGAATATCGCATCCCGATGAGATGACAAAGTTAGGGTAAGCAGCAGTCTCTTCCAACAGTTTTGTAGTTAATGCAAATACTGTGTCTGGAGTACCTTGCTTGAACACCGAAACCGGGTCTAAATTGCCCATTACCAACATATCTGCCGGACAGTCGTTAAGTGCCTGCAGCATATCCATTTTATTGCCAAAATGCAATGCGCGGGCTCCGCTCTCCACCATGGCATGGGTGCAGTGACCCGTATTGCCGCAATTGTGCAAAATAACCGTGAAACTGTCGTCCTGCACCGCCTCCACAATTTGCTTTACAAACACGGTAGAAAAAGCCAGACAATCCTCGTCAGAAAGTAGTCCGGCAGCAGGTTCGGCGATTACAATACCTTGCGTGCCGGTAGCTTTAAGTGCTTTGCAATAGTCAATCAGAAACTCGGTACATTTAGACAATAGTTGCAAAATGGTATCGGGTTCGATATAGATTGCCACCATAATTTCGGACATATCGTACAGCCTTCCGGCCAACGAATAAGGCCCGATGCAACCCGAAAATATCGGTTTATCCTTTATGTTTTCAGCGGCCAATTTATTGGCCAGCAAATAAGCCGGAATACGGCCTTTGTCCAAACCCGGCACCGCAAGTGCAGCCACCGCATCGGCATCGGCAAGCAGGCGACCAATCACTGTAGGCACCTCATTGTCGGGCATTTTTATCTCCGCCCCAAAGGCCTCTGCCTCCACGGTAAGATCCATGATAACTGTACACGCTGTGGTTTCGAACTGTTCCGATACAGCTTTGATAGCCTCAAAATGCACTTGTCCGTCGGTAACGGCATCTTTCACTCTTTTGCCGATTGCCTCAATGCCCGGATGGGTCATTATGGGCAATGCAATCCGTTTTTTACTTGTCAAAATTGTATCTATCCAGGATTTCATAAATTGAGACCTCTCCCCCAACCCCTCCCCACAAGGGAAGGGAGTAATCAGCCATATTAAAGTTTAATTTTCAAATAATTACAATGCTACATTTCATCACTTTCACCAGACTGTTCTCAAAAAGAGAATTTTCACAATGCCCCTCTCCTCCGGAGAGGGTTTGGGGTGAGGTGGTATTATAGCCCGTATTCTGAAGGAATAAATTTGCCTTCTAAGGTGGGCAACATCTCTTCCACAAATTTACTTTCGTCGGTCGGAATTTCAGACAGCGCAAGGCGCAACATGTCAATCCAGACTATTTCCATTTCAGGAATCAACAGTTGTCCCGCATTGAATGCATCTTCGATAATATCCAACCCTTTCACAGCGGCTCTCACAGAGGCATCTATGTAGTTTGTACCCTTCACAATCTCTTCCGAAATAGCAATGACATTTTTCGGCGTAAGGATGATGGCTTGCGGGTCTAACGACTTATCGGAATCGGCAAAAAGTCGTTGCAGCATGGTTGCCGTGGGTTTTCCCTCTTTCAATGCCTGATTCATCAAACGCGCATCATATTCCAACTGTTCCATGTAGACAGTAGGCGCCATCCCGGACAACAGCTTGATATTCTGCACCGATTCGTTGCTCCAGAGGTCGGCGCAGCAAGCGGCAATATTTCCCAACGGGCTGAAATGCGCACAAGCTGAACTCTTTCCCTCCATCGAAATGGGCGTTCCGGTAATCGCTTTGAGGTATGGGCCTTCGTACCCGCAATCTTTATCAGGTCCCACGGCTCCTTCTTCAATGGCCACCAAGGTACGTACTGCGGTCACAATACGGACAATCGCTGCAAACACTTTCGGGATAAAGCCTTTTTCGGCCAATACCATTGCCGTGTTGCCAAAGCCGCAAGCGGTGTCGCCGGCCGCAATTTTATTATTCTTATGAGCAATTGCCACAATGTTTCCCCAAAGCATCTTCATGTCGCGCACTCCCAATACCGAAAGAGCAAACACAGAGGCTTTTATGTCGCACATCATCAGGGCATCATCGTGAATCTCTTTTCCACCGGTACTTTCTATCGACAGTAAGTCGCCACCGGCCAAAGAGCCTTTGTCGAACAACTCCCACATGGCATCCAAATAGCTGGAAGTGCGGCACAGGGGAGGACGGTCGAATTCGCGCAAGTCGTTAGGAGTCAGGCGAATTTCACTTTTGAAACCGCGCTTCACATAGTTTTCTTCGCATACTTCGTTCATTATCTTCACCAAGTCGATGCCGATACTGGGCGTTTGCGTCATTTCTAGCAAGGTTTCAAATTCAAAAATAACCCCCGGCGCATGCAAATGGCGGGCATGTTCGATAGCATCGGTCACAATACCCTTGTAATGCGCCCCGATAGCAGGAAGCGATTGTGCATTGATGGTCATTGTGGGAAGCGTAAAATTCAGTTCGGGAATCACGCTGCCACCGCCAATCACCAATCCTCTGCGGGTAGTAACCGGATATAAGGCATTACCAAAGAGCAAACCTTCGGGCGTATTAATGGCTAATTTATTGTATTTCATGTGATAGTATTAAAATGATTTTAGAGTCAATCCCGATAGCTATCGGGATTGACTCTTTATTCTTTTGTCTGATGTTACGCTACCAATTGGTTCAATAAATTGACAGCGCCCTGCGGAGATGAGGAGTATCCTGTAGCCCCGATTTTATCCGAAAATTCTTGCGACAGCGGTGCTCCGCCTATAATCACAATTTTTTCGGGAAATTTTTCCTTAATTGCTTTCAACACCACCTCCATATTGTTCATTGTAGTGGTAAGCAATGCCGATAGACCCACCACACAATCAGGATATTGCGCGATAACTTCCACAAATTTTTCGGGTTTCACATCAACACCCAGGTCAATAACTTCCCAGCCGGCACCTTCTACGGTCATGGCTACAAGATTTTTGCCAATGTCGTGCAAATCGCCGAATACAGTGCCGATTACAAAAGTACCTTTGCGTTTCACCTGACCCGAATTGAAGAACGGTTTTAGGTGCGCCATACCGGCACTCATGGCCTTGGCAGCCATCAACATATTGGGTACAAATGCCTTACCGGCACTAAATTTATCGCCTATCACACCCATACCGGACACTAATGCTTCCAACACTTCTTCGGGGGAAATGCCGCTGTCGAGTGCTTCACGGGTTAACTCATCCACACCATTTTGCCCTTTCAATTGCGGAGGAAAAGGTGATGCAAGGTTGATTTTTCCAAGCTCAGTACACTCGGATAATTTTGATAATAATTCTTCTTTCATTTTAATTTTGTTTAGTGTAAAATACTGATATTGAATATTATTGATTAGCATCCAATTGATTATTTGGCGTGCATCATATTTTCACCATAATAGCTTCCATACGAAATAATGGCCGATGAGATAAATAAAATCAGCAACGCCAACAGTAAAATGGTGTAGGTGCGCTTCGACACGTCTTTCCACTCTTTCATAATCACACCCACTATATAGCTGAAGAAAATCAGCATCGACATGTGCAGCACCCAACTGATAAACTGGAAGTTACCCATTTGCACATGTCCCAATCCGTAGAAAAAGAACTGCCCGCACCAAAGCGAACCGGCCAGCGCCGACCACAGCAAGTTTTTCGACCTTTGTCCAATTGCTACTCCGCTCGCTTTTGTAAACTCTTTCAAGGTGTTGTCTTTGATTCCCAACACCAAAAACCAGATTAAATTTACCACAAAACAGCCCGATGTGGAGACAATCATTTTTGCATTTCCTTCAAAATTTCCGGCACCGTGAGCAGCCGCAATATCGGCAATGGGTTGCCCCACTTCCAACGAAATATTGAAAACTGCCGATAACACACCTGCTATAATAGCCAAAGTCAAACCCTTCGCCATATTGAAATGCAGCTCTTTTTTATGCACTCCAATGTCGGTCTCCTTGCGAAAACCCGCATAGCCGCAAAGCGAAACACCCACAATCGACAACACCATTCCCACCAGCACAATGCCGCTGCCCGGACGCGAAAAATACTCTACCACCTGTCCTTTTAATAAGAGAGGTGTCAACGTGCCGAGTACTGCCGAGATGCCGATACCGATGGTATAGGTCAATGAAAAACCGATGTTACGGATGGCAAAACCAAACGACATTCCCCCGAAGCCATATACCGCACCCAAGGCAAAAGCACCCCAAAAAGCACCCGAAGGGGCATGAGCCAGTATATCGAAAAAGTCGGGGACAGTGAGAAATCCGATTATCAGCGGCATAATGAGCCAGGCAAAAAATGCCTGCACCAGCCAAAACGTTCCCCACGACCAACGATTTACCTTTTGATAGGGCAAGTAGCACGACGATGCCGAAGCTCCGCCGATAGCGTGCAATAGTGTTCCGAGTATTGGATTTGAAGCCATAGTAATGAGACCCCCTAAATCCCCCGAAGGGGGACTTTTGAGTCGGCAATTAGTGATTTATTTGTTTATTTGCTCAGATTCAATTCCCCTCCTTCGGAGGGGTTAGGGGAGGTGAAAAATTTCCTCCATATCAGCCCAAAATTCTCCTGTTTTTCTTGTTTCGATGGGTTCCATCAACGGTTTCACCACGTCCCACCATCGTTGAGTTTCGGGGTCGGTAGCCATAATGGCCATATCGCCCTCAAAGTCGTTGCCCGTGTATTCAAAATAGGCAAACAACACATTGTCTTTGCAATAAATTGAATAATTAGCTATATTACAATGTTTTATCATTGCTAACACTCCCGGCCATACAGCCGAATGTTGTTTGATATATTCTTCTGCACCTTCAGGTTTCAGGTGAATTATTTGTCCAAAACGACGGTTCATTTTATTTCGTTTATTGCATTAAACATTGCTCTTATATTTGCCGGAGGAATATCGGGTAAAATAGCCTCGTGACTTGGCGAAATAATCAATCCAGTGGGAAACAGCTCTTTCAATTCAAAGACCTTCTTGGTCACATCATCCGGTGTACCGTTCACCAACAAATATTGAGCGTCTACTCCACCGCAAAATGCTGTTTTTCCTGCAAAATGCGCCTGCAAATTAGGCGCATCCATCTCGCTCGCCAATGCCTGAATGGGATGAATCACATCCACTCCCAACTCAACCAAATCGTTGATAATGGGGAAAATAGAGCCGCACGAATGGTGTATCACCTTCAACCCGTAACTTTTAGCCTGTTCTATAAGTAGTTTTGTGCCCGGAAATACATACTCTTTCAACGAATCGGGATCCACCATCAATCCGGTCTGACTGCCAAAATCGTTGCCAATCAGCACCGCATCGAGATAACCTTTGGTAGCCTCGTAAAACAGCTCATTAGCCCGCAGGTAGAAATCGGTAATTCGCTTAATGACAGCCGAAAACATTTCGGGATTAGTAAGCATCACCATCAGCGCCTGCTCCATGCCAAAAGCAGCACATGCATCCTGAAAATGAGCGCTCCACATAATTCCCATACGTGCATAACGGTCGTCAACGGCACGTGCCCGCCGTGTCGATTCTTCCCTATCGAGATACTTCTCGGGGTGGGGCCATGGAAATGTATCCACATCGACCGGGTCTTCCATATTTTCAAAGAAACCCGGTGCGGTAAGCGTCCGTTCGTCGGGTTTATCGTCGTGCGCCACCTTGGCAAACTTAAACGCACAGGCGATATGGTTCGATGGCGGATAGTGATACGGCACTTCAATGGGATAGATATCATCGTCCAAAAGCAGTTTCAGTTCATCCATCGAACTGACACCAAAATAGTGCTTCAGTCCCTTTTCGGCTCCCGCCACCGGCAGTCCCAACCACGATGCCGGACGGTCAACCGGCTGATTGGCTATTGTGGCAAAAAAACGGTCTTTGTGATTCATACTATTTAAAAAATTAGATATGCGAATTGCATAGTTGATTTTCAATCAATTACTATACTCCCTTTCATCCACTCTAAAACACTGTCTCAAAATATCAATTTTTAAAATCAGAACGTATAAGCATATCCGACATTTAAGGTCTTTGTGCCAATATTATTGCACCCGTATCCATTGGCCTTTTGCAAGGGAATAAAACCAAAGTTTCCTCCAACTTCAATAAATACAGAATGTGCTGAAAAAAATCTATAAGACAAACCCACAAAGCCTTCAATACCATAATTGAATGCATTCAATTTAAGAGAGTTTGCTTTACTGGCTAAATCCTCATTAAGCAGATTATCAAAAGATATTGTTCCCACCGGAGACCCATTATATGTCAATTCTGTTGTGCCAGCAGCATCAATATATATATTACTACTTCCTCTTGTTATTTGATTCGCACTATGTAAGAAGCCAATAAACGGTCCAACAGCTCCATAAATAGAAAATGGCAATTTTTTCTCTAATTGAAAATTTACTCGAGCGAGTAAAGGAAAAAGGAAATATTTAATGTCTATAATCCTTTTAAAATTGGCATAACAATATTCCTCTGGCATATTACTATTATTAGAATCAATCCACGGTGGATTATATTTTATTTTTAAAATATAATCAGCGTCTAATTGAAACAATGGTTGCCAACCACTCCTTTGACCTCCTTGCCCGGAATATTCGACACCAAGTGAAAGTGATAATAAATTATTAAAATGATATTCTCCATAAACACTTATATTATTAGTCAATCTGGAATTATATCCTTCATTCATTGGAGTAGTACCCCCTTTATATTCTGTGAAACTTGTGAAGTTAAGACCACCTTTTACTCCCAAAGTAAATTTTTGTGCATCAGATATTGAGGAAAAGGCCATTAATCCTGACAAAAATAAAATAAATCTAATTCTATTCATATGATTGTAATTTAGTTGTATTTAGTTATTTATAAATAATCTATATATGATAATCCCTGAAAGAAAATCTTCAATTAAATATAATATACAGCGCCACCATTACAATAATCAGCACAATCCACGAAATCCAGACTACTTTCGAGGTTTTCGGGAGTTTTTCAGCACCCAATGTATTTTCATCCACCGCCGATTTATCGAGTAAAGATATAACAACCGTGGCAATAGCCAAAATCACAAACAAATAGAACGAAATCATCATAAAATGCGGCCAGAAATGATATTTTTCCACCGGGAACACCCACCAGTACAACACGGCAATTGTAAGGCAAAACGCGGTGCCGGCAGTAAGAATAAGATTGACAGCTCGCGGCGTTGTTTTCTTCCAGAACACGGCAAAAATAAACACCACCGACATGGACGGCGCCAAAAACCCGAGCACTGACTGGAAAATATTGAACAAATTGAGCCCTTTGATACTATCAATAGCTAACGCCACAATTACCGAAATAATGGCACTAAACACTGTCACCCAACGTCCTATCTTTACAATTTCGGCATTGGTGGCATTCGGTTTATTCTTTTTCAGGTAAATATCCATAGTGTACACCGTACTCACCGAATTGAG
>Ga0302286_10003117_pt1 | contig 11251 bp, 12 predicted proteins | sample III_Fen_E2_3_FD_198765 | JGI IMG/M metagenome (GOLD analysis project Ga0302286, IMG submission 198765) | Peat permafrost microbial communities from Stordalen Mire near Abisko, Sweden - III_Fen_E2_3 | ecosystem: Environmental > Terrestrial > Soil > Wetlands > Permafrost | place: Sweden: Abisko...
GCTTTATTGATGGAAGTGCTAATTGCTTTAGTAGTAGTAGCAGGAGTTGCATTGATTTTTTTAATTTCAGCTGCTTTTGCAGGTAACCTAATATTTTTCTCAGTTTCGGAGTCATCATCGTCGTCACTCAAATCAAAAGGTTTAAATTCCTCTTCTATTGAGTAATTTGCCATTGGAGCTGAGGCTGCCTTTGAAGGAGCAACTGAAGGTTTTTGCTATTACTGTACCGGCTTAGTGGAGCTGCTAGTAGTAATGCTGCTAGAATTTCTGCTAGCTTATGAATTAGCAGCTGCATTATTATTAATATTCTTAACATTGTTAGAGTTTTCTTTGTTTGAAGAAGAAGCAACATATGATGAAGTGATTTCCTTTGGTTTAGAAGCATTGGATGAGGTATTACTAGTCTCTTTTCGTTATACTGACGTTAAAGTATTAAACTAGGCAATTGTTCCTTTTTGAGATTTCTCAGCTGAGAAAGTATCCTCTTCCTCCTAGTGCGGGAGATGCTTCTGTATGGGTGAAGGCCATGCTTATTTAGCAGTATAATTTGGCATGTAATTCCCGTTGAGCACTTAGGGTTAAGAAACTTTTGGTTCAGCACTTAGAAAGGGGGAATATTGCTGGCTCTGAAGGATTTCCTTTTCCTTGGATCTATGTGGTTTTTGAGGCACTCCTGATTTCAAGGTGGTCTTCATTTTATTCACAAGCTCTTTAAAAATACAAAGGAAGGTCAAGAAATGTTGCTTAAGTTAAACACAGACAATTTGTTCCAGTTATTGGATATATTTTGGAAATCATTTACTTGCTATTTGATCCTGCGTGATTTTATCCTTCTCGAAGAAAGCGGCATGCTTTAGTTAGATGGCTTTGACAGCTTAGGCCGTATCTGAGTCTTTTCGAAGGAAATCCAATTTCATTTTGTGATGAAATAGCTTACCAGTTGATGGGACCAAGTATTCCAGAACTGAAGAAAAGTAGGGAGTCAAAGAAGAAATCATCAGAGACAAGTATCATGATTGAATTGTTTAAAATAAAGATTCAAAGGTGCTAGAAGAGCTTACTTATCACAGGTGGAGAGTACTTGAGCCCGAACCGCTTTGGAATGTAGTCATCTGCTGAGATTCTGTTAACGGCGTTAGTACTGCTCATTGACTTTTGTAATATAAAAAAGAAAGAATTGTTGTTAATCTAAAGAAGATAAGTAATTACTCCGCGGAAACAGACAACAGAACGAAAGATTAATTAACTACTAAAAAGATTGGATTTTCAAGAAGGGAATTAAAGAAAGAATCACTCAAGATATATATTTGAAATTTAATGCTACTTTCTGTTAGGATTACAGATACAAAGAGCAAGAAATGTAGACAATATTTTTCTCTAAACCATTTTTGTCATAGATCTTTTTCAATGAAAACAAAATGTGATAAAATCAGAGATAAGATATTAATCTATTCTTCTTTGTTGTCACACCACAAACAAAGAAAACAACAATATTACAAGAACGCCAACTATTGCTTCGATTCTCCTTGATCCAGTCACCACAGCCACTAAGAGACAAACGGTAACGAAAGAATTAATTACCAATAAAAACAAATAACTACAATCTTTAATTTTTCCTTTATTTTTTCTCTTATTACCTGCTTCGGGTGCTATTGTTGTGAATGTGAGTTTATACATATCCGTTTGGGATTGCATGTCTGGGAATCCTGGAGAAACAGATGCAGCTACAACATAGAGAGTATATGCTGTTGATGCTGTCAGATCGAGGATGAAAATCTCAGTTGTTCCTGCAGCTGTGAATGTCGTGGAATTACTTGAGGCTACTTTGTTAACACTATTGAATCCTCTGTAAACTTAAATGGGTGTTGGCGAGGATTCTGAGCTCTTGACAACCACGCAATATGCACTGACTGCACCACTACTCGTTAAGCTAATAAACAAACAAAAAAAGGGAGATTTCAAGGAAGTTATGAGAGATATTCCTGTCTAGTCGTTTACGAGATAGAGATGAATTCTTGAGAATTCGTGTTGATAGTCGGTGCTGATGCAAGGGTTGGGACTGTTATGGGTATTTCAGAGTATGTTATTGTCCAAGTTGTTAGGAAATTCACTAGTCTCTTGATGAGTTCAGCATTTTTTGAGCCATTAAGCATGGCTACGAGATTGTATGGAGACTAGAAATTATTGCTGGAATAATCAGAAACTAGATACATAGTCACATCAACTGTAGTCGCTAGATGGCGAATATCCTCAGGAGAAGAGGATAATTAAAGAGCTCTACGGCGAACAACACTTCCTGAAGTTATCCTTTTTGAGAGAAAAAATAAAAGAATAACAGATAAAAATAAAAGAAATATTATGTATTTGCTTCGTACTGCGATGAGGACACTGAAAGAATGAAGGCTATGGTTTGCCTAGCAACTTAGAGTTCAACATCGTTCATGGAGGATTTCAAGAAACGAACAACAAAGGTGGCTGTTCGATACTTAGCTAAAATACAAAACAAATGAAGGGTTTGTAATTAGAAGAATTTTACTCCAAAACTAAGTTTACCTAGGGTAGAAAATGAGAGAGAACTAACGGAACTATAGTACCCTCCTCTGTCGGAGGCGACGGTGTAGATTACATAGCTATTCCCAGCTGTTAGCGAGGAGAACTTGATCGTAGCAATTAGTGTGCTGGAATCTGCTACAACTGATCCGTACACTGATTCACTAGTTAAAAACGGGGCTGGACCTTCAGACAACAGTTCATCAACGGTGGGCTATACTGTTCCATCCAACGCGACCATATAGTAAACCACAGCGACTTCAGAAAGGCTGACTAGAATCGTCGCAGATGTTTAGGTCACTACATCAGTTGTGGAAAGACTCACAGAGTTGATAATCGGCAGAACATAGTCTCTCTCGATGACTCTGAAATCCAAGAATTTTGTTTCCAGAGTGTAGACATTAGCATTTGTGCCAGAGAGAGACAAAGTGACCGATCCTCGTTCAGCATAGCTTTCATCAGAGATCTCTGTTGAATAAATGTAAAATGACCCTGTAGTGATGCCTTAACGGAAGGTTATGGAAGTCTTGGACAGGTTCACACCTTCGTAGTGGCTTGAAAAAGCTAAGGCGATTGTTAAATCAGTATCAGGTGGGTTTACCATAGATATCGTAGCAAGTAATGAACTCCCAAGATAGGGGACGTGGTTGAGCTATGAGATGCTGATTAAGTTGTTGTTGTTCGCTGTAACCTTCACGGTAGTATCTTGGATAGGGGTGTAATATGGGTCAGACAGGTCTCCTACGATTTCCCATTGGATTGAGTATGTCCCTGTGTTCGTTCCTTAAGGAACGGAGACTCTAAAAACAGCCTTCAAAGCACCGAGAGTTAGAATCACGCTACTGGGGAGTAAAGTGAGACTCCCCGAGGAAGTCCCTTTGATCGTTAGATCTAGTGCGGAAGGATAGCTAAGAGTCATGTAAATGTAATCACTGACTGTACCTCCATCGATGGAGATTGCATTCCCGTTGTTAACTGTGATCAAAGGTCCTTTGTAGGTAAAGGAATTCGAAATAGGATCAAGATTCCAGTAGCTTCTTTCTAGGATGGATTTCTGGTATCCATCATAAAGAAACACATGGACATTGTTGACAGAACCTTCTAAGGTTGGATTCTTGATTTTCGATAAAGTTAACTTGAGATTGCCATTGTATTTCGCAGTGTTACCTAGGACTGTGAGGTTGTTGTTTGTGGAATAACAGGAGAGAGAAGAAGCGTATGATGTTGTAGTAGTCGAACAGGTTTGAGAGGTTGTATCAGGTAGAGCATATCCTGAAGGGAATCGCACGACTAATGATCCGAAGTTAGATGTAGCTGGGATGTATTTAGAAGTCGTAAAATCAAGGAGATAAGTCGTTTTGATTCGGCTGTAGAAGGAAGAGACAGTTATGTTGTTTAGGACTGTCCAACCAGGTGCGGCGATCATCTCTAAAACAATCGCTGTAGTGTTCACATCCAGGAAATATTAACTACCCTGCAAGTAAGTTGCCACGCTATGAAAAAGAAAAAGAATTTTTTTTTAAAGGAATATGGAATACGAGAAGGTCTTTTATGGGGTTAGTGTTTGCTTACATGAATGCACCTGTGTTTGAGTTGGTGATTTTGTTAGGATTGATCACATTCACCAATGAAATAGACTTAGTTTTGGAGGGAAATGAAAAATGAAAATCAAATTATGAAAAAATAGTAATTAGCTGAAAGAAATAATTTGGAACTTTGAATCCTCTCTCCTTTTCTCTCTGTCTTTTTTCTCTATTTCTCTCTTTTTACAATGGGATTGCTGCTTGAGGGAGTATATGAAACGATTCCAGTGATATAAGCTACTCTTCCTGAGATGTTGCAGGTGACTTCACTGTTTAGGCCTGAACTACTACAGTACACGTTCTCTCCTAGTAATTTATCATATACATCGGGGAATTGTATGTAGATTCCATGCGAAGATGTTAATGACGAGGTTGGAATCATTGTGAAGTTATATGTGCTGAGTTCCCCTTGATTCTATGGATCGAATATCAGTGAATCAACTAACAGTGAATTCCCTGTGTCTGTGAAGGTAATAACTCTATTTGTAGTTGTACTTTCATCGGTTTTGTTAATCTACTCCCCATCATAATACGTGGACAGCATGAACCCATCTGTTGAGCTCTCTGTGGGGTTGAAAATCCCATGGATTTCTATGATAATCACTGTGCTTACAACGGAATTCTGATTTGTGACAATCACGTACTTTGTCCCATCGAGGCTGCAACTTGAGAATCCTGTGACACCTCCTTTGATAAAGCACGAAGGAGATTATGGTAATTGGACGTATTGTTCTGAAGGGAAAGTGAGTTAGATTTCTGATCCAGAAGATATGACTTCACTGAATGTCACGGATATTGTGTAGATAGCTTGGAGTCCCTTGTTGGAAGGGAAACAGCTGATACTGTTGAAAGTTACATAACTTGGACTGAAACTGTCAGTGACTGTGAATGAACCAAATGATGGAGATGAATTGATGATGTTTCCATTGTAGGATGTCTGAATTGTCCAGTCGTCTGTTGCTATGCCTTCAACTGTTGGGTTCTAGGAAAAACAAAGAATAAAGGGAAGGGTTGCTAGTGGTATGTTACTTTGACTCCACTGACAGTGACAGACACAACAGCTGCAGCTGGGACAGCAGCGAAAGAAGTGATTAGAATAACGTTTTAAGTGAATGTCACTGATATCGATGAGGTTGAAATGAGCGGACTTAGATTATTGAATGACAGAGTCGGTGTGGGAGTGCTATCTTACAAGTCATACTTTTTGTTAAGAAAAGTCAACAGAAAATTAAAGTTATTCCTCAAGATTGTATGCTTAAGGGAGTAACACAAACTTAAAATCACATCCCTTTCCTTTGTAGTAATTCTTTTCTAATCTTACTAATGTTGGAAAGGTTATGAGGATCTATCCGGAAGCTGGGATGGCATCTTAAGGAGCAAAGGTAAAATAATACACAACTCCTACGTAGTTCGCGCCTTTTTGAGATACATCAATTGTATTCGAGGAGAACGATCGAATCTGTCCGACTGGGAAACTGTCATCTTCGTAAATGTCATATTCTGTGGTGTCAAATGAGAGCTTATACCATCGTAGCCCTGCCATGGGAGACATCTAATATGACGGATACACGAGATTGTTCATGACGATCGTTGGGAAAGCACCGTTAACCCAATCAGTGGAAGTCTTCGGGATCTGTATGATAGCTTGATCGAGGGTTGGGAAGTAATAGCAATCTGCAGTGACTAACGATGCATTCGGGAAACAAGACGCTGCGGAGGTTGATCTAATGAATCCTTCTGAGTATGTTGGCATCAAAATATATAGTAAACTGCCAATTTTAGCTGAATGTGTTGTTGGGTAGATAAGCGAAAAGCTGTTTCCGATTTAGATTGTCGAAGCTGGACTCGTGTAAGCGCTGGTCTGGATGTTCACTGCGTTGATGTTCTGGAGAAGAGTGAAGACTGTTGCTGGAGTGCTGTGGAAAAAGTAATTGAGATTTCCTTGGGTTTTTCCAGTCGATACGGTGTAGGTGAATGTAGATATGCTCGCAGGGACAGTGAGATTTGGAATGAATACAGAGAAAACAGATCCAGCGGTAGCAGGCTAAAACCCTGAAATAAATATCTTCGGCTGGAGGTCGTTTGTGCGGATGCGACAAGCGAACTGTCCAGTTGCTGCGAGGACAGTGGATTCCGTAGCCAAGGCACAGGGTATTTACATGAAATCAGTAGCACTGATTATGCCGAAATCAGTGTCGAAGGATCCGGTTGTGACTGTGAATAATATGAAGCCTTGAGGGTTTGTTGTAATTGCAGAGTAGCCAATCAATGCAACGGGTAGAGTGAACTTGACGTTTAAGACTGTTTTTACATCGAACGAAGAGTATCTCCCGAGGAGATTAGTTTTGTCACCTGTGGAAATAGAAATTGGAGTTAGTAGAATGTATTCCGAGTGGGATTCTAGGATAGTGGTGTCGTCAGCTGCTTTGAAAGTCAAATCGATCAAGGAAGTGTAACTCTAAGCTGGCTTAGTGATGGAGGAGGTGATGATAATATTGTAAGCAACACCCGCTGATCTAGCGAGATTGTTGGTGATTTTTAAGAGAGTTCCTGAGGCAGAGCAAGCGATTGAAGAGCTGACTCCAACTTAGCAATTGCTAGCACTTGCAACGGAGATAGCAAAATCAGATGGAAAATATATGTAAATAAACCCATTCAGAGGGAGTGCTTATGTAGGGGTGATAGTGAATGTAAATGTGGTCTATGTGCCATCAGCTAGATAAGATCCAAGGACAACTGATGCAGGATTGGCAGAGGAAACACTGGCGATGCTGAGAGTCGACAACTTTCCATCGAAGAGCAATTAGGAGCTTTAGTAGATAGTTACCTAGAAAGTGAGAGATGTACCTGAGACATCTGGGTTTCTGAGTCGAGCAAGGACTTTGACAAGTGTAACACCTGTACTATCACTTTTGAAATTTTTAATCGATAATCTTGTGCTGTTCACGTAGGATATTGTGATAATACTGTCGTCTGCGTTCACCAAGCCAGAAACGACATAAGCAAAGTCATAGCTTGTTGCTTATCCGATCACAAAAAAACAAATTATTCCCCTCTTCCCCAGATAAATCCTCCAAACAATATCTCTTACATTAAACCAGTGAAAATCCTGTAGGTATGTCTATATAAATCGTCATGAGACTCGTTAAAACTGCATTTGGATCAAATGAAAACACATAATCCATTCTCTTCTACTTCGCTAAGATTGCTGATGCATACGCAGGTGCTACGGAGGCAGTAGCATACCCTCCTGGAGCGATATAAATCCCAGGGATATCATCTCTTATGGAGTACGCGTATGAAGTGCCGTATCTAAATGCAGCTATTGTGAAATTCCCTGTGGTTTGGGAGTACGACGGGTTTGATAATTGCATAGTTATGCCGATCTCATCGCCAGAGGAGACATAAGTGTTAAACCCTGTAACTTTAATTTATGTGCTGCTGATTCGTGTGCAGACAAATGTTGCATCAACTAAGAATGTGTTCACTTAAATAGCAGAGCAGGTAATCGCTCCAGCAGAAATAAATGGAAATCCTGAACCAGGATTAAGGGAGATCAGCAGATAGGACTCAGCTGGGAAATACACACCTGATTTGAATTCAAAGAAGTAGTCTGTCGTCGCGCTGGCAGCACTGTTAGAATTGTAGACCTTGACGAATGGGAAATATTAGACTTTTTCACCAATTCCCATGCTGGCGAAGGCTAGATTTTCGTCGATGACCATTTTCCCTAGCAACGATCGAACGGAAAAGCAACTACTTCCACCTTTTGCATTCGGATTCAAGACGCCATTCACTGATAAACTTATCTCTGTTTTCAAAATTATTCAGTCAAAAATTCTATGAAAATATGCTTCAAAAAATACTCTTTTTAGGTTTTCTTTATCTCTATTTTACAATTGCTAGAAGGTAAAACAGAGCTATATGCACCAACTGTTGTGAGTGTAGTAAACGAAACCGTTCTCGAGGAAAGTGTGCATGATGGTGAACATGTATCACTAGCTAAATATGATATTCCTAACTCGTCAACATATGTATCAGGGAAGGTAATCTCGATGACATTTCCAGCTGCCAATCCCGTTTCTAAGCTCATGATGAATGTGTAATTCGAATTCTAGTTCATGTTCGAAATAGTAGTAACAATTGGAGTACTCGCCGCCAAGATTGTTCCTATCATGTTGAGAAAAAGTAAGGTGTTTAGAAAAAAAGATAGAATCAAAAACTGGAAATGTAGATGAGTGAGAGATGGATGTGCGCAATGTATCTTTGATCATTAATATATTTTGGTTACCTGCTCTGACGCAATAAGACCACACAATCAGCAACACAAGACGATGGCATGCAATCACCTTTGGGACTGAGAAGTATGTCATTTTTAGCCCAAGGAATCTTTAACAAATAGCAAAAGTGATAATGTTCCAGGTTTAAGTATGGAATTTATAACTTTTCAGCAAATAGTTAATTAATCTAAGATTAAATGTGTCAAAGTGTGAGTCAATTAGATTGAATTTAGCTCTGGAAATCAACTAATAAGGCGGAACTGCGAGTAATTAATTGGGGAGGAGGAAGATAGGAAGTACTGTCTGAAAAAAGGGAATAAAAATTCAGGTGAGATTTTGATCAGCTATGCAGTTGTTGTGCCAGTTCAATTCCTCACTAAAAACTCTCTCAATAGGACAAAAAGGGGGAGGTTTTTGATAGTAAAAGTGAAATTATTTGTATGTAGAATTTGTAAGTGAAAAACCCAAGCCAGAATTACAATTCGTTAAGCACAAGCTCAGGCAGGCGCACACACCGTTAACGTTCTTAATAATTAAACAATTTATCCTTCAATTTTCCGCTACTAAACATGCCATTTATCTAACGATCATTGTTTCAAGTTGAAAAAATCAGATAAATTAAGTTAAATGTAAACACTCTTTCTTCTTTTCACTAAATAAAACAAAAGTATCTTCTAGAGATTTATTTCAAGTTCGCTTCCATTTTCTTTAAGATTTTACAATAAAGAAAATATAAAATGTCCACATAAAAGAAACTCAGCTCAGATTCCCAGTGATTGTCTATTGATTATGACGAATATGATCTTAAGGATGTATGTCACAAGCTAATAGTTGAATAGCCAGAACGACAATGTGGTCTAAATGAACAGCCCATCAAATAAACTGTAGACTCTGAAATTACCATACAACGCTTTGAATGTAGCTACTTTTACAGCGATGTATTTCTCTTGGTCGAATTCGCCACTAGGATCGATAAACGATGGTGTTGGGACTGCTTCTCCGGTAAGATCTGCTGGGAGAGGGTTAGTAGTGCTGAGATATTATCTGTATGCAATGAGCAGCGCGAGCATCAATGGAATGATAGCAAAAGCGAATATTTAGAATGCTACGTGCATGACACTCTAGACATAAGCTGACGTCTTGTATCTGACGACTTAGTAAGTGTCTTGATTGGAATCCTCAGATAATTGCTTCAGATACTCGAAGCCTTTCGATGCAAACATACTTAACTAGTATTTCATAGTTAAAAGTAAGAAAATCGACTGAAGAACAACTAACAGCAGTCTCGTTGGCTGGAGGTAAGTTTCAGTGATATCTTTTCCAATCTAAGAAGTTAACAGACTGACAACTGGTGCAATCCACAAAGCTATGGACAGAAGATTCAGCACAAGGGAGATGTTAAAGAAAAGCATGTTTCGCTTGTGGTCAGATAAGGTCAGGTTAGTTTATTTCTCCACACCGATTTCTAAGTTTTCTTCTCTGTCTTGTTTCGCTATTTCAGAGAAAACGTTCGATTCTTGAGCAGCGGTGTTATTATTGCTAGCATTATTATCATTTTTCCTGCTATTCTTGCTATTCTTATTGCTAGTTGTGTTTTTGTCTGCTTTAGTAGCAGTTTCAGATTTTAACTTGCTTTGTTCTTCTTCCTCTTCAAGTTATTCCTGTTTATTTTGCTCTCTTTTCTTGATTTCAGCTGTTTTGAGAAGATTTCGGGCATAACAGTGACTGAATCGAATAATCGTTGGAACACATGAGAATATTGCGATTCCATTCAAAAACACACACGCAATCTGCAATTACTCTGCGCTAATGAATTCTTTATCAGTTTTAGAGAACCCTTCTGAGGTAGATCCATTTGAGTCTTGTGTGAACACTGGCTTCAGAACATAATCTAAATGGATTTTTTATTTTTCAACAGATGTCTTGAAGTCTAAATCGACAGAATCTTTGAACCCAAAGAACAACGTCAACACAAGGAGACTAGAGATCAGTGAAATCAATAATGATAGCTTTGTATCGGTGCTTTTCCATCCTCCGATCTTCACAGATTTGCAGTAATAAGCCAACACCAAAAGTACAACCACCATTCCCAACGCTAAAGTCAAGCTCAAATCCTTCTCATTCTGCTCGGGGGTTAGAATCACCTTTTTCACAAACTCACTGATGATCAGCTGCAAAATCAAGCAGACTAGAAGCATCACGGCAACATCTAACTCAACAGAGAACGCGTATTTGCTAAAAATTTCTTATTTAGCTTTCATCAGCTTGACAGGCATCAATGGCTTTTTTCCTCCTTTTTTTTGGACTTTCTGCTATTCCTTTCGGAGCTCCTAGATGTCTTTTTCCTCTGGCGGAAGGAACACGCCAACATCTTTGGCAAGGAATAATGTATCTGGTTTAGCAGATTTCAATTTCGTGTACACAAAGATCAAGACTGCAAACACGACTAAGTCAATGTTCAATATGCCCATTTCTTGTCTGCGTTAGTTGCTTGTTAATTTGTTTTTTAAATCTATTTAAATTCTGTTAATTTCAGTCTCTTGTTAGGGAAATAAAAGACTTAAATCTCCTAAAAAACAAATTATTTTGGGGAATAAAGCAGATGAATTCTTCTAATTTTAGGAAGATTTAAATGTAGACCCCACAATAAAACAAAAAAATTTTGGGTAAAAAAAAACGAAAATTGTAATAAACTCTTTTCCAAATTGAGAAAATAGGCTTATTTTGCTGTATGGAATACTTATTTTGAAAGTAATTAATCTTTGAATTATTTTTGGAGGGATATGTTATCTTGGAGTTTGAAAGGTCAGAAACAGAATAAAAATCTGTTTTTTCTGG
>Ga0302286_10003118_pt1 | contig 11249 bp, 8 predicted proteins | sample III_Fen_E2_3_FD_198765 | JGI IMG/M metagenome (GOLD analysis project Ga0302286, IMG submission 198765) | Peat permafrost microbial communities from Stordalen Mire near Abisko, Sweden - III_Fen_E2_3 | ecosystem: Environmental > Terrestrial > Soil > Wetlands > Permafrost | place: Sweden: Abisko...
TAGCGCATATCGTGACCTGGGCGGTCATTGACGTGGTCATACCAGTCGCTACCTTTGCCCATAAGCTCACAGATCATTTCGATGACGGCTTTGTTGTTGACATGGTCGTTGTCTGCGCCGATGATCCATGTTTCACCCATAGGGCTTTTATCCATAATAAGGTGGACGGCTTCATTGTGGTCGTCAACGTGGATCCAGTCGCGGACTTGCTCTCCCGTGCCATAGAGCTTGGGCTTGATGTCGCTCAGAATGTTGGTGATTTGGCGGGGGATGAACTTTTCGATGTGTTGGCGGGGGCCATAATTGTTTGAGCAGTTGCTGATGGTGGCTTTGACACCAAAGCTGCGCACCCAGGCACGGACGAGATGGTCGGAGCCTGCCTTGGTGGACGAGTAGGGGCTTGATGGGTTATACGCGGTTGTTTCGGTAAAGCGATTAGGGTCATCAAGCTCAAGATCGCCGAAGACTTCGTCGGTGCTGATGTGGTGGAGGCGCTTGTCGTGCTTGCGGACGGCCTCGAGAATGGTGTAGGTGCCGACGATGTTCGTTTCGACAAATGGCCATGGCTCGCGAAGAGAATTATCGTTGTGACTCTCGGCAGCAAAATGCACGACGATGTCTGTTTCGCCGATGAGTTTATCCATAAGGTCGTGGTCGCAAATGTCGCCAGTGACGAACTCTATCTTGTCCAGCACAGATTTGAGGTTGTCGATGTTGCCGGCGTAGGTCAGCTTGTCGACGACGGTGATTTGGTACTCTGGTCTATTGATAAGCGTGTAGTGGACAAAGTTCGACCCAATAAACCCTGCACCGCCCGTTACTAGCATTTTAGTCATTGCAGCCTCCTTAAGATAACAAGTATCAGTATACCGCAACAAACAGGGGTGTCTATTGTAATACATGTCAGATGGCAGGAACGTAACTATTACAACAGTGTTCGCTCTGTTTAGGGTTAACCTACTATAAGTTTGCTTACTTTGGCGACGAGTTCGTCGAGTGTGGCTTTGTCGGCTGCCTCGGCATTGAGGCGCATGACTGGTTCTGTGTTGCTTGCGCGAACGCTGAACCATGAGTTATTAGCAAAATCTATACTGAGCCCATCGAGTTCATCTTGTGTTTCGTTTGTATATTCATCTTTAAGTCGTGCAAGTGCTGCTGCTTTGTCTTCAACAACGAAGTTGGTTTCTTCGAGCGTAGCATACGGCTCGTAGCCTTTGCGTATGTCAGAGAGCTTCTGCCCACGCAAGCCAGCTACATACAGGCCGATAACTGCGGCGATAAGCCCTGAGTCGGCATAGAAATTATCTCGGAAGTAGAAATGCCCTGAAACTTCACCACCAAATGGTGCGTTTTCTTCGCGCAAAATCTGTTTGATATAGGCGTGACCAACACGGGTACGTACTGGCTTGCCGCCGAGGTGCGCGATGGTTTCTGGCACTATTTTGCTTGAGCGAAGGTCATAGAGAATGGGGCTGCCAGGAAATAGGCCAAGGAAATACTCGGCAAGCATAGCATTCATGACATTGCCAGTGAGTACGGTGCCGGTCTCGTCGACTAAGAATGCGCGGTCGCCGTCGCCATCGAAAGCAACACCACCATCAAGACGCATCTCTTTAATTTTGGCGATCATGTCGGTCAACGTCTCAAATTTGAGCGGGTTGGCCTCATGGTTCGGGAATGTACCGTCGAGCTCGAAGTACATTTCCTGAACTTCCCACGGCACGTAGGGCTCAAGCTCCGGGAAGATTGCACCAGCCATGCCATTGCCAGCATCAACCGCGATGCGCATTTCCTTTAGTTTGTCGCTATCGATAAATGACAACGTGTGTTGGATCCAGTCTTCGACGATATCTTGTTTGGTTACAGTGCCGCTAACATCTGCCGTTGGCTTAAAATCATCGGCCGCAATCTTGTCGCGGATCTCAAAGAGGCCACCGTCTTGTCCGATTGGGCGGGCTTCCTCCCGGCAAAGCTTCACGCCGTTATATACGCCTGGGTTGTGGCTAGCTGTGACCATAGCGCCACCGGCGAGCTTAAGGTGCCCAACAGCAAAATAGATCATGTCGCTGGTAACTTCACCGATGTCGATAACATTACGTCCTTGAGTCTGCAGACCTTCTATAACTGCTGCAGCGAGTTCGGCAGAGTCTGGTCGCATATCGCGCCCAACGGCCACGGCGCCTTCATTTGGTAGCCAATCGGCAAGAGCTCGGCCAACGGCATTAGTGACTGCTGGTGTTAATTCGGTACCTACTTTGCCACGTATGTCATACGCTTTGAAAATCTCACTTACAATCTGCATAGTACTGCTCTCCCGTTACATGTACACCCATTGTAGCACTGCGAGCGAAGCTAGTTTCTGCCAGATACACCCATATACGCTATACTATGCATATGAAAATACTTATAACCGCGGGCGGACAGGGTACAAAAATGTGGCCGTACAGCCGCCAGGACAAACCAAAGCAGTTTCAGGCTATTGTGGGTGATGAGTCGTCGTATCAACACAACATCAACATACTACTCAAAGAGTTCTCGCCAGAGGACATATTTATCTCGACCAAACAGAAGTTCATCAAGTATGTGTCAGAGCAGTCGCCGCAAATTCCACTACGGAATTACATTGTCGAGCCAGATATTGCTCGAGACCGTGGGCCCGGTGAGGGCTTAGCTTTTCTCAAACTTGCCATGACACACCCAGACGAACCATTTTTCCTCGTGCAAGCCGACTGTTACCGCGACCCTGCTCAAGGGTTTCTCGATATGATCCATGAGGCCGAAAAGCTCGTGACCGAACACAGACAAATGATCACCGGTGGTATCAAAGCAACTGAGCCAAACATCGGCGTGGATTACCTCAAGCTCGGTAAAAATGTGGGCGGCGATGCCTACACCATCGACGAGTTTGTCTATCGCAAAGAAACCATGCAAGAAACGCGTGAACTTATACAGGGCTTTAACGTTGTCACACACTGCAATCATATGTGTTGGTACCCCGAGCTTATCCTTGAAGCGTACAAGAAGTACCGGCCCGACTGGTACGACAAATTGATGGAGATCAAAGAAGTTATCGACAAGCCAGGCGAGCATGAAGCCATTGAGCGCATTTACGCCGAGATGGGAAAGGGCCCAACCGAGGAAGTGACCAACCACATTATGGATAGCGGCGAAGCCGTCGTTATGCTACTGCCATACAAGTGGACCGACTTTGGAACCTGGGGTTCAGTCTATGACTTCTTTGCCGGTGCAGATGAAAATTACGAAGATGGTAATGTCGTAACCGTCGATACCTCAAGTTCGCTCATCAAGAGTAGTAGCAAGACCAAACTCATCGCTGTTGCGGGCGTCAAAGACCTCATCATAGTCGATACCGAAGATGCATTGCTCATCGTGCCCAAAGACCAGATAGACAAGATCAAGCACATCCAGACCACACTCGCCGAGCGCGGTTCCACCGAATACCTCTAAGCTAAACTAGATTATATTTATCGAGCCTGTTCGTGCTTGTGCTTTGTTACGTCTGAGAATATGATGAAAGTTGAAGCAATACATCAATATAAGGGGACGGTCATGCATAAGCAAAAAGGGTTCGGGGTTGTCGAACTCATACTAGTTTTTGTAGCAATTGGTATAGTTGGTTTCGCCGGCTGGTTTGTGTGGAACAGCCAAAAGCAACTGAGCAAAACACTTGACGATGCGAATAAGGGAGGCAGTGCCGTTATCGCAACCAAGAAGTCGACCGCGAGCAACACAACGAGCACCAAAAGTGTAACAAGCAATAATGTTTCAGCATACCTCAGCATTCCGAGGTGGAACGTGCAAGTACCAGTGAATGGCTATGTTTTGCAAAGTCTCTCAACAGTTGATGGCACGGAGGAGTATCAGATTACGACGAGTGCGATTTTGGCTGAGGCGAAGACAATTAACTGTACTGATACGAGCATAGGATCCGTAACGAAAAGATCTACGCCAGATCAGGGTGGCGAGCCTGCGGTGTTCTCAAAACAGATTAATGGATATTACTACGCCTACCATCAAAGAACGCAAGCATCCTGTGTAGACGCCAAGGGTAACGCACCATATAAGATAAACAGTTTACAAGATGGTGCTAGTACTGAACTAAGCAACGCAATACTAAATACTAAAGGTAATTAACTTATATGGGAAGCATCATGCACAAGCAAAAAGGGTTCAGCGCCGTAGAATTTATTCTAATTTTAATAATAGTTAGCATTGTCGGTTTCGCCGGCTGGTTTGTGTGGAATAGCCAAAAGCAGATAGCTAAAACGCTCGACGATACAAATAAAAGCGCTACTGCGGTAATAGCAACCAAAAAAGAGGTCACCGCTGAAAGCACGCCAGTTGCAACGAACTATCTCACGGTTAAAGAATGGGGCGTTAAGTTTGAAATCCCGTCATCAATAAAGAACATGCAATACAACCTAAGAAGCGGTGGTGTTGATCTTGATTCCAGTGACGTTGTGGCATTAGCGGGAAATGGTAAAGATTGTACGTTAGGCGGAGGCTATCTGGGTGCCATTGACAGAGTTGATCCTAGTACGACTGAGCTGGCAGGCATGGTTAAAATCAAACAGATTGGAAACTATGCCTACTGGTACGGTGGCGCACAGCAAGCATGTCTTCCGGATGGCGTGGATACTAGTGCGAGTGTTCAAACGAGTGCGTATGCTTCAAGCGCTTTACAACTGAAGGTCGTTGATAGCATGCCTACGCAACTAAAAGATACACTCGTTGCCGAATAGCTTGAACTCAACATTTATTCTACGGTGACGGATTTGGCGAGATTGCGCGGTTTGTCGACGTCGAGGCCTTTGGTCGTCGCGACGTGGTAGGCAAATAGCTGCATAACGATAGCGGTCAGGATCGGCGCGGTCTGCTCTAGGGTCTCAGGGATGGTTATCAGATCATTGGCGAGGTCACGGAGCTGCTTGTCTCCTACGGTGCCAATCGCTACCACTGGGCCTCCTCGGGCACGAATTTCCTCGATGTTGCCATAGGTTTTTTCAGCAAGATCGTCGTGTGTTACGATCGCAAACGTCGGGAAATCTTTGTCAATCATCGCGAGTGGGCCGTGTTTCATTTCGCCGGCCGCAAACCCCTCAGCGTGGATATAGCTTATTTCCTTAAGTTTGAGCGCACCTTCGAGTGAGCTAGGGTAGCCATAGCGGCGGCCAATGTACAAAAAGTCGCGGCACTTTGCATAGCTCAGGGCAATCTTTTTGATTGCATCGCTTTGAGCCAACACCGCTTCGGCTTTGGCTGGTAGGGCGAAAAGTTCGTCGATCAGCTGCTGGTGCAAAGGATGTGCATTTTTACTGAGTTGCAGTGCCATAAGAGTCAGCACGGTGACCTGTGCAATGAATGCTTTTGAGCTCGCAACGGCTTTTTCGGGTCCTGCATGGCAGTAGACGCCAGCATCGGTCATACGGGCAATCGTACTGCCAACTGCATTGACGATGCCGAGTTTGAGCACGCCATAGCCTTCGACCTTATTGATCGCCGCTATCGTATCGGCTGTTTCGCCCGACTGTGAGATGGCGAGCAGAGCGGTGCTTCTCGAAAACGGCTCAGCCCGGTATTTAAACTCGCTGGCTTGTTGCACCTCCACTGGAATTCCTGCTAATTCCTCGATCAGATATTCACCAACTAAGCCCGCGTAGTATGACGTGCCGCACGCGACAATCACGATGCGGTCGATATAGCGTAACTGCTCACGGACATCCTCGAGCCCACCGAGCTTCACCTCACTGCTGCCAGGTTTTATGCGCCCCATCGTGGCGCTGCGTATAGTTTGTGGCGCTTCGTGGATCTCTTTATCCATGAAGCTCGTGTAGCCTGCGTGTGTCGTAGCGGTTGCGTCGTAGCCAAGCGTCTCGATAGCATGATCAACAAGCTTGGCGGTGCGGTGGTCGGTGACTGCATAGGTGCCATCTCGCTCGATGACGACGCGTTCGTGGTCGTTTAGATAGACGACATCTTTGGTAAAACTCAGCACTGCATTGGGGTCGGATGCGACGATGACGCCGTGTGGAGTGATGCCAAGCACGAGTGGGCTACCAAGGCGAGCGGCAAATAACTTATTCGGTTCACGCGTGGTGGTAACGAGCAGTCCATAGGCGCCTCGTAGCTGTGTCAGCGTCTCGACAAATGCCTCGGCAAAACTTGCACTTACGCCAGCGTAGTAGTCGAGCAAATGGGGGATTACCTCTGTATCGGTATCGGAGACAAACGTGTAGCCGAGTTTAGTTAGGCGTTCACGTAGCTCTACATAGTTTTCGATAATGCCATTGTGTACGACTGCAATTGTGCCCTCGCTATTCGTGTGCGGATGGGCGTTAATCGTACTCGGTGCGCCGTGGGTTGCCCAGCGCGTGTGGCCGATGGCGGTACGGCTAAGCGGCGGCTTTTTGCCAAGTGCATCAACGAGAGCCTGAACGCGACCTTGTTGTTTGACGATATGTATTGTGCCACCATCATCATAAGCCACACCAGCCGAATCGTATCCGCGGTATTCCAATGCCTGCAGCCCATTTATAACAATCTCAACGCCAACCGATTTTTTGCCGATATATCCTACGATGCCACACATATGTTTTTCCTTTCATTCGGTAATCAGCTTGTAGTTATAGCCTTTTGGGCACCAAGCAACAACCTAAGGTGGTAACAAAAAAATGACACCAACATACTTAGCCGTGGGGCACGCATGGTAGTTGTACTCGTATGTTGTCTGGGTTACGATACATGTCAGAAGTGAGCACTAAATAGGAGATATCTATATGCTAGACGCACCAGTAGTACCTCAGCCAGAATCCACAGCCCCAATCACACCGGCCGAAATGCCTGCATCGCAGACGCAACCCGCAACACGAACCAATGAGCTTGCCACGGCTGCACTTATCCTCGGGATACTCGGATTTATCTGGATTTTGCCCATTATAGGCCCGATACTTGCCATTATCTTTGGTGCTATTGCGCTGAGCCAAATCAAACAAGGCAAGGGCACGGGCAAGGGGATGGCATACGCAGGGCTTTGGCTTGGGATCACAAGCTTGGCACTATCACTTCTTGTTGGGATACTTATCTTTGCCACAGTTCCTGCATTGCAAAGAAACGCGCGCAATACAGAGGACAGTAAAAGGAGAGCTGAGTTGAATTCAGTTGTCATGATACTCGAGCAGTATCACGCCGAAAAGGGCTTCTATCCAGCCCAATTGGGTGATATTGCCCCGTCAATTTTGGATCAGGTATATATCTATGAACCAAGTCCAATCGGTTGCGTGGGTACGTCTGAGGAGATTGTCGCAAGTCCAAACGCGCCGGTATGCACAAACTACAGAGTGAAAGTAATACTGAATGATGGCAGCGAATATGTCAGGCAAAACGTACCCACAAAGACAAAGACTATCCCAATTCCATCAGTCAACAAGACGCAGTAGGCCGACTTTCTAATGGATCAAGCCTGTTTGTGATCATGCCACGATACCGCTCTAGATGTGCCTGTATACGTGCACGTAGTCAATTAATGTGGTCTGAGTCGGGAATTTCGAATTGTTTTTAGCTCGGGTCAACACATCTTGGTTAAGAATAAATCTCCATGACATGCCTTGGAATGCTTGTGTCCATTGCTGCATTGTGGGTGCTGTATTCCACTTATTACTTCGATTCTTTGTATTCGCATCGGTGTTTGTAATCTCATTAACTAATTTGCCATCGATGAAGTACTGTGCGCTGCTCCCGTTGTAGCGGAGTGAGTATATATGCCACTTTTTATACCAGCTACTACTCATCGATGTATAATCGAAGCTTTCATGATGGGAATACGCTTTTGTCGTGGCATTGTAATTACAAAGTACGTGTGTATTACTGGTCGGTTTATTGATGCCTCGATGCGAAGTGCCGTCAGTATACCACTCAAGGATGTCAAACTCACTCAGGTTTGTCTGAGGAGCAGTAGCTCCGCAATAGGTAGGAGACCCATCCGAAGGAACATTAAACATCCAGAGTGCCGCACGCACGCCGGCAGCATGTGTAGATGGCATCTTTGCCCTGATATTTATGAGGAATGTTCCGCTTATAAGTTGTTTTGACTCGAGTCGTCCAGCTGAGTATTTCGTTGTTTTACCTTTTGCGCATTTTGCGGTCGATGCGTTCGCCTGTGTTTCAGCTGCACTTGCATTTGCGACGCAGTGTCGCCGAGCAATAAGAGACAAGGCACCATTTTTTACTTCATATGACTTGACGCCGGTAGGATTATAAAAGCCCAGGCGGTTATTGCTTAAGGATGATGGATAGGACGCATTAGCATACCATTTTGATTGTACTTCTGAAAGATTATTCATGTCGTCGGAGAGTGCAGGATCCAGCGTGTTGTAATAATTTTTTGCGGAGATGTATGAAGTATTCGCTGCGCTACTCAAACGCAATGTGACGACGCCGATCACACCAACGGCGACAATGGCAATCACCGGAATAATAAAATGATGTACAAAGCCAAGACTATTTGGCTTATTGAACTGCTTTCTCATGTTAGCGCGGGTATCCTTTTCTTGGGTTTTTATTGGCTGCTTACATTTGGAATATTAAGACTCCCACCGCATGATGTCAAGCTGGTGTGCTGAGTTACGAGGGTCCACTGACTAATCCTTGAGCTGCTTTTTGTATTCAGCAACAATACGTTCATGCATAGTCTTTTGGAATGTTTCTTTGCTAAACCGCTTCGCATAGGCTCGGACTGCGGCACTACTATAAGCATGTCCATCAAATGTCTTGAGGACTGCTGCGAGCGAGCGGGCTGTGGGGCGGTCGAAGAATTCACCGGTAACATGTGGCTTAATGTAATCTAGCGCACCACCGGCCTTGAAGGCGACGACGGGTGTACCGGACGCCATAGCCTCTACGGCCATGATGCCAAAGTCATCAAGGCCAGGGAAGATAAGAGCTGAGCTACTTGCAAGCTCCTCCTCAAGTATTTTGTCTGGGACTTTGCCAAGAAATGTCACAGTTTTGCCAGCCAATCCACGCAGGCGCTTGTGGTCCGGACCATTGCCAATGACTGTCAGTGGTAGCCCAAGCTTGGTGCAAGCCACCACCGCCAAATCAAATCGCTTATACGGTGTCTGGCGGCCAGATATGACGAAACCACGTCGTTTGTGACGCCTGTTTTCTGGTGTATCGAACCGTTCCATATACACCGGAGGAAAGATGACGGTACTATCTCGTTTGTAGTACTTTTTTATCTCATGCTGGATGTGTGTCGAGTTTGCGATCATGACATCTGGGCGCTGGGCAGCTTTGAAATCCCACTTACGCAAAGGGCGCACGAGCAGCCATAGAGCCACACGAGCAATTGGGTTGAGCCAACCGAGGCCCGGGTTTTTCATGTACTGGTCGTATCTGCTCCAATAGTAATGTGTTGGGGCATGACAGTAATTGATGTGTAGCGTGCCTTTGGGTACCTTGATGCCCTTAGCTTCGGCGCCGCTACTGCTAATGACGATATCGTATTTGCTTAGATTCAAATGTGTGAACCACAAGATGCGTAGTGGTGGGATAAGCTTACGGATAAAACCGAGTGGCTGCAGCCAACCAGTGATGACTTTGTTGCCTAGTCGCTTACGCCACTCTTTGGTCGCATATGATGTATAAATAGGTGCATCCGGGAAGAGAGTATGTAGCTGCTCGACGACGAGTTCCGCTCCGCCGCCAATAAGCCAGTCATGTACAATCGCTACTTTCGGCCGACCTTTGGACATTATTCGTACCTCGCACCACGGCGGAACAGTCGCTCCACAACGACACGGATGGTCTTGATGAGGATCGTAATATCGAGCCAAAAACTCCAGTTTTGTACGTAGTACAGGTCGAGTTTGCGGCGCTCTTCAAATGTCATGGCATGGCGGCCAGTTACGAGTGCAAGACCAGTCAGGCCGGATTTGACGCTGAGGATGAGGTTCTTTTTGTTGTATTGTTCCATCTCAAAGATGTCGAGAGCACGTGGCCCAACCAGGCTAATTTCGCCGTGCACGACGTTCCATATCTGGGGCATCTCATCGAGACTTGTAGCGCGTAAGAACTTGCCGACTTTGCTGATGCGCGGGTCATCAACCAGTTGGTCACCGTTCTTGCGGTACTCTTTTGCGAGCTCCGGAACTCCCATTTTGGCAAAGCCCTCCTCGGGCGACATATTGTTGTAGGCTTGGCGCATTGTGCGGAACTTGTAGACGTGCACTTTATTGCCAAAGCGGCTAAAACGCTTTGCTTTGTAAAATATCGGGCCAGTTGGATCGGTCAGCTTAATAAGTAGTGCACAGAGTAGCCATAGTGGTGAGCTCAGAATGAATAGAACAGCGCCAAACAGTATGTCGGTAATACGTTTAAAAATACGACCCCAACCGAATAGAGCAGTGTGGCGGACATGTATCACCGGGATACTATTGCGAAAGAGCTCAACATCGATATTACCAACGAGTAGCTCAGTATTGCCAGGCACAAAACGGTAGCTAACATGGTTCTCTTGGGCGTACGACAATATCTCGTCGTTACGTTTTTCGTCAGCGTAGAGCTCTGTTTGGACGATGCCATGCAAATCTTTGTGGTCCGACCTGACATACGTTTGTATATTGGGGTACGTTTTGACGCCTACGGGAAGTATCTTGCGGTAGCCAATGACGCCAGCTAGTTCATAACCCGAGCGTTTGCTGTCATAGACCGAGTCAACAATCTCACGGGTGATACGGGTATTGCCGATGACCACAATTCGCGTCAGCCCATAGCCAATATTGAATAGCGCAATACGGAGCCATCGCGCGAGGTTGCGGAAAATGATGAGGAGGGCAAAAGCGATCAAAAAGCCGTAGATCGGCACAAGTTTGGCCGGGAAAATATGGGTCAGGCTCATGTAATCCCAAAATACAACAAACAGGAGCCCAACAAATGAACCGATGAAAAGCCGCCCGATTTCGGCAAAGCGTCGTTCGTATATGTTTGCGTGGTATAACCCGAGCAGTGCGAAGATCAGGATCCAGAAGGGTAAGAGCGCCACCATGATAGTCATATAGTCGATAACACTCATAGGTGTAGCGACAGCGATAGGGCTTGCTGCACGTATCACGAACGCCGCAATAAAGCCGGTGACAAGTGCCACGGTGTCAGCCAGAACGAGTACAAAGTTATACACCAACGAAGCGTTATTCTTCATGTATAGTAAGATTGTACCATTTATGACTGTT
>Ga0302286_10003120_pt1 | contig 11241 bp, 6 predicted proteins | sample III_Fen_E2_3_FD_198765 | JGI IMG/M metagenome (GOLD analysis project Ga0302286, IMG submission 198765) | Peat permafrost microbial communities from Stordalen Mire near Abisko, Sweden - III_Fen_E2_3 | ecosystem: Environmental > Terrestrial > Soil > Wetlands > Permafrost | place: Sweden: Abisko...
CTGTTTAGTTCAGGTTTATAAATTTGCAGTAAGTGGATGAGTTTGATTGAAGCACACTTGTCTCGAAGTAAAATAAGTATAAGTGTGCTGATAATAAATTCATTACCGACAAATCATATGTGCCATTTATAATCGGGTTCAATTGAAGTTATAAACTTATTTTGTTTCCAGTTCAGGTTATGCTTCTATCAAACTTTGACTAGGAAAGGGTTTTTCTATATTCTCAAATCATCTTATTAAAACATATTTAAATTTATCTTTTGGTCTTATTAATTCAAGAAAATAATTCTTTGAATTTTTATAAATTTTAAACTGAAATTCTTTATCCTTACTGAAAAACAAACTTTCATCACTTTTTTTGTTAAAGGAAAAATGTATATTGTCTTTATCAATAACCCAATTAAATGATAATTCATCTCCGACTGCATTTTTGAAAATACCGTCTCCATTTTTTTTAAAAATAATAGTTGGACAAACATTACACAATATTGCAGATTCAGTTTTAACCATAACACCTTTTTCATAATTTATTTCAATCGATATTGATTTTGACATTTCCCAAGTGCCTATTATCGAATCATTTTCTTTTGTTGCTAAAATATTTTCCTCATAATTGTTTGATATTTTATCAATATTCCCGACACTTGCTTTACAGCTTATGCAAATAAGCATAAATAAAAATAATATATTATTCATAATAATTTATTCTGGATGATTTGGATCTTTTTCTCTTTCTTGGTTTTTTCCTTCTTTTAATTGAATTCTAGCCTTATTTTCATTGTCTACAGCATTACCTGTATCAGGGCCAACAGTCCAGGGTAAAGCATGCCCTACTAATTCATGCATTAATATATCTGCTGGATCATCACGTAAATCATTTCCCTTAGTATCACAAAGACCTTCTTGTTTATTTCCTGAAACTATCACATCAGCTTCTTTTGTTTTTGTGCCATCTGTTTTAGTTATTGTTTTATCAATAGTAACACCGCCACCAGCATCTTTATCAACATTTTTAACTTCACCATTTTGATTTGTAAAAGAGGTACCTTTAGATATTTTTATTACATCTTTTTTATCATTTATGGCAGAAATTAATTTATCTCTATAATATGTTGAAAATCCACTTGAACCTTCCATTTTTATTACATACAAATTACCTCTTTTATTAATTCCAAAAGTACCTGCAGCACGACTATTTATATATTGTAAAGTTTCCTTTCTAGAATTCTTAGCTATTTTAAAATATCTACCATCTGGGTCAGTTCTATTTTCAGGATTTCCTCCACAATACACATACGGTGATATAGAATAATATTTCTCCGCCAGTGGATCCACACTCGTAAACCTCCCCATAGCCGGATAATACCCTCTTGCACCATAATCATACGTATCATACCCATGCATTTCAACAAACTCTTTCCCGTTGTACTTGCGCTCTTGCTGGCCGGGGTTATCGCCCGTGTTCGAAGCCCAGGGTAAACCGGAAGGATAATACTGGGTACGTTGAAGTGTTTTTTTTGTATTCGCAACCCATACTTCACGGTTATTCCCTAAATGATCACGCCGGTAGTATTTATAATTCGGGATAGTTGCTGAAATAGTATCAACAAATCCTTCAGAATTGTATATCCGCTGTAAAGCAGTTAATGAACTATTTCCATTAAACGTATTATACTCTTTGTTATCTACATAGGCTGTCCCATTTTGGTTGATAACATTCAATGTGTAAGTCTGGTTAATTACCTGCCCCGTAATAAGGGGTACTGCCAGATTAGTTACCCGTGTAAAATACTCCGTTCCCAACTTACTCCCTCCCGATAGCCATCAGCGATTTTATTTAAATACAATGACAGATTTTCAAAAGCATAATTCTCTGATATCCAATTTATAAATAGAAATATAACTATAATAATACCTGGCGGAATACTTTCAAGCAAAAATTTTAGGTGATATTGTTTATCTTTAAATTAGCTTTTTTGGTAAACCAAAATTCATATGTTATCAATATTAATCCGCCATATTTTATTTATATTTAGTCCGATTATACATCTGATAATGTGATATATATAAATAATTTACAAAAAAGAATATACCGAGAAAAATAACTGATAGCCATCGGGAGGCGGCATAGCTATTTATGATTTGATTTCCAGTTGAAAATTGAATTACATCCGGCAAATTTAATATATTATATCTAATTGTTACAATATTCCGGTCTAAATCTGTAAGTATTGCGGAATACAATTCCTTATAGTACAATAAGGTGGGATAGAATATTACACAAACAAATGCTGTTTTTTATTCATCTAAATATCATATCCATATGGACGGGGTTATTTGTATCTCATTAGCATTAAAGTACCAGTCCTTCGTATTGGGGAGGTAGCATTTCATGAATTTTTTTATTATTGTACTCTTCAAATATATTAGTAAAAATTGAAACATATTCAGGTTTGAAGCCAAATATATCAAGTGGATACTTGTAGTCATTAGCCGAATACTTGCCCCATTTTTCACTTGCCCCAAAAACAACATACTCATTATAGCTCATTTCAAAAAGGACAGCTGCTATATAATTACCATTTGTCAATTCACTCCAGGAAATATTGACTGGAAATTTCATTCTAAACATTGGTTCACCTTCTGTAAAATCTTGTGATTGCTGAACAATTACAAAATATGATTCTCCAATCTCTATCATGATTTGTTGTAGTTTTTTAAAATCTTCTTCAACAAAAAGGCACCCACCTTTTAAAGCCAATATCTTAAATTCTGTTAAAAACACCAAATCAGGGAAACAATTGTTTTGAATAAAAATCCTATCCTGTATGGGTTTCCAAACATTAAAGTATTCTTGATTGGTTAACCAATATCTCTGAAGATATTCTTCAGCAAGTTTCTTATTACCCCATTCATTTTGAGGGATTAATTTTGAAAAAGAAGAATGCATATAATTAAAGTACTCTTCAATATGTCTCTTATACTCAATCATTGTCCTATTCTTATTTTAAAAATTTGTCCTGCTTTGTTTATATCAATAGTATAAACACCAGTTTTAGTTGAGAAGTGACTAAATAACGTAGTGCCATCTTCTAAAATATAGGTTCCATTAGCTTGTTTTGTTCCGTTTTTTATTAATGTTTTAAATATAGATGCTCCATCACCCGGTACAAACCCCTGCATTCCTGCTTTGACTTTGTTAAGCGTACCTGCTCCTTCCAATAAACTTTCTACACTATTAAACTGAGTCAAAGCTTCACCGCCTACTTCTGCTGCATTCATTGCTTCTTTACTTAGAAGTCTTACTATTATTGCTCCTCCTACTTCTTCAATACAATAAGAAACACCCTCTCCAGTAAAAAATAGCACGCCATTGATAATTAAAAATTTATTTACTTCTTTTATATCTTTTGCAGCTTTTACTCGGTTTTTCGAACCCTCCTCCATTTGCTTTCTGTCATCTGGATTTGCTGGATTAAGATCCCAACCAAAGAAGTTTAGAAATTCTTCTTTTAAATTGTTAATTGGATCTGGTTTTTCTATTTTTTCTTCATGATTATTATTCTTTTGTTGGTTAAAAAAATCACTAATTTCATTTGGATCATTTGTTGTATAACCCGTATCAGTTTCAGTCCACATGCCTGTTGGGTCAATCCTATTCACCGGATTTCCTTTACAATATGCATAAGGACTAACACTATAATCTATTTCCGCCAGTGGATCCATACTCGTAAACCTCCCCATAGCCGGATAATACCCTCTTGCACCATAATCATAGGTATCATAGCCATTCATTTCTATGAACTCCTTATTGTTATATTTAAATGGCTGTAAACTTGCACCTGTACCTTCAGTCCATGGTAAACCAGAGGGATAATACTGAGTCTGTTGAACAGTAAGAAATCCACCGGGAGTCCTTCCCCAAACTTCTCGGATATTACCTAAGTGATCTCGCCGATAATAGTTATAATTGGTTGAACCCCAATTAAAATCTACATAACCTTCCGCATTATGAATCCGTTTTAAAGTAAATATGCCGCTTTGACTGCCTGTAAAAGTGTATTCTTTATTATCCACGTAAGCTGTGCCTGTTTGATCCACTTCATTGGCCGTATATGTCCAAGCGCAAATTTTACCAGGGTCAATAGGTGTTATTGCTGTTATACGGGTGAAATAATCGGTCCTAAGTTTCTGCCCGGACGCATCGTACTTATTAATAATTTGATTCCCGTTTTTAAACTGAATTGTATCAGGCAAATTTAGAATATTATATTGAATTGTAACTATATCCCGGTCTAAATCTTTAATCATATTACCATTTGGATCGTAAGTCATTTCATTGTTAGCTCTGGATTTTTCATAATATTCCTTAGTCGCATAAAGATTTAATGAACCACTATAGTCATCTACTGAGGTTACCTGATTGCCGTTATAGTGAAAACTTAGGTCATCTAATAATTTTGAAATGTTGTCTTTTTGTCGTGTCATCGAGACTATATTACCTTGTTTATCATAATAAAATTGTTCTTTATTATTTGGATTTAGCAAATAATTCCCATCAACTTGGTATCCTTGTGCTATCGTTAATTGGTTGAGATCATTGTAAGTATAGGAATAAGCCTTTTTTACCCCATTGTATGTCCAGGTAGTAGCTGAAATATTCCCATTAAAACAGGGAGATATATTACTTATGTTGTTGATGTTATAAAATAACTCTTCAATAAACGTTCCACTAGTAATTTTCGTAGCCCAATTGCGAATATTGTAGTCAATTGTTTCATTATCGGTGTTATTATGACGTTGTTTTTTAATCAATCTGCCTAAATCGTCGTACGAATTGGAAACAAGTGTAATGGTATCGTTATAGGACGATAAAAAATATCGTGTTAATACAAGCCGTCCGGCTTGATCGTAAACATTTCTATATAATTCCCTAATAACTGTACTTGTATTTTGCGAATGCTCTTTATAGGTTTTTGTTATGTGACCAATGAAATCATACTGGTTATAAACATGGTCGTATCCACCTAAATGGTTTTTATTGTGGGTCTGTACTACCCGTCCACGGTCGTCATAATACATGGCATTTGTTGTGTAATTAATGCCGGCTTTATCCAATATATAGGTTCGCATTCCTGTTAATAAACCTTTAGCATTCGTGTATTGAGTTCCGTATCCGGTTATTGGTATTACCCATTTAAGACTAATACCATTTAATGTGATAAAATCATAATTATCATAATAGTTTACAGTTAAAGGTATAATTTCACTTTTAAAGAGGTTGTTGCTATAGCCGGTACTATAAAAAGAGATTGAACCGGTGTAACTTTCTATTATGACATTATGATTTATGAAGTCTTTTTCCAATTGACTGACTTCTCTATTTAAAATGCCATTATAAAGTACACGTCCTAAAACATCATATTTTGTAACAATCCACTTGTATTTTAAACGTTGGTTTCCATCTTGCGACATGACTAATCGGTTTGCTTTATCATACACCTTTAAGATATTGTCACAACCCGGTAGACGTTTTATTACATTATTTCCTCTTTCATCATATTTGTACAAATAGGCATATCGTTGAAGGATACCATTGTCGTCTTTTATAACAAATGAAGAAGGTAATAAATCGGAAGCAATAGGAGGTAATACATAAGCAAGTTGTCCCAGATCGTTATACACATAGTATGTTTTCACCGCATCAGTGCTACTTTGTTTCATCACTACTAGTCCCTGTTTATCTTTATATTCAATAGCGATCTTTCCATCTTCGTCCATAGTCTGGGTTTTGTACAGGGTGTTGGCTGCATAATTGTTTACATCCCGTGCCAAATGAGTAGTATCATAGACATAAAAATGAGCAATTGCTGCTTCGGACGCAACATTAGTTTGATATAAAATGCTGTCATTCTTCTTAGCTGCATACCAACTTGCACCGGCACCATATTTACCTGTAACACGATTCAGCGGCGTAGCCTCAAAATCAGTTGTTGCATAAGGCTTCTCGCCATTATTATATTCACTATTTGCTAGCAATGCAAAGTCAGTAGGTGATACATATGCTCCTGTATAACCACTCGATGGTACCGGTAACCAATGTTTATACTCCCGCCCGAAACCATCGTATTCAGTAAGGTTTACCAGATCCACCCATGTTGTTCCGTCTTTCGACGATTGGGCTTTCTGCACCGTTTCCACAGGTCGACCCAACCCATCAAAATATTGTATTTGATCTAAGTATTTTGTACTATCTGCCGATTGATACACACGGGTAAGGATATAGTTTTGACCGGTGCTCTGTGCTACAATTCCTGTTGCATTCAACAATAAAACAAAAATATATATACTTTTTTTCATGATTCCCTTTCGTTTTTAATGTTGATAATTATAGTAGAAAGTCTGGATAATTTTTCCGTCTTTGTCTTTGATATTTTGCAGACGGTTAAAAGAATCGTAATTATAATAGGTTGTCACACCTCGTGGATCGGTTTTGGATGTTATACCTACTTGAAGTTTATAAGTGTAAGTAGTAACCTGTGCCTGAGGCAATATAGATCTTAAAGTTGTTGATAAGATATTAATATCTGCATCTGTAGGAATATTAAAGAAAATCTTGGTCAAAACTCCAAAATTCGGCAAATTTGTTGCTTGACTATAAGTAGCATTCTTTATTTCGGCAACGGGATATTGTCCATTATATCCCCACAGATAAACCACATTAGTCAGATCATCTTTTGTAATGTAGCTTGGGTTCCCAAAACTATCATAATTGTGATACTCTTTTTCTATCCTGAAATCTGACAGTACATTGTTTTTAATTTGTACCATTGATGGCAAATACAAATTATTAAAATTCGAATAAGATACTTTTACATCTTCGAACAGAACAGAATTGTTGTATTTCTTTTGCTCAACAATTGGCATAAAATAAGGAGATAATATTCCATTGGGAGTAGTAAGATCCGGATAAGTATAATCAGTTTCAAGTAATTTGCCGGCACTGCTAGTGGTTTTTTCGCTTGTTAATCCTAAAAACAATAGATATGTACTAGTTTTCCAATCACGTGAATAATCAGTTATTGAAACTACTGAATCAGTTCCAAAATGTTCTACTTCTCTTAGCGATTTTATTTTTTTTACATAGCCATCCCTTTCTACCCAACTCCATTTTGCGTAATCGAAGTATGGAGATAAAAATTCCCCATTAACCGTATATTGTTTTTCAGGAAATGAACCGGAAGGTTGATAATCCCATTTAACAACCAGACTCCATACTGTATTTTTTTTGTAAGTATCGTAAGTATAAGTCTTTCTTGTTAGTATGGTGTTATTATTGTCATATTTTGATTCCTCAATTAAATTACCCCTCAATTCGCTGTTATCACTGTAATAAGAAATTGGTACAATTTGATCAGAAGAAGGACTGTCACTGGTATAATCATATTTATAAGTAGTTTTACCTAAATGTTGCCCGTTTCCGTCAATCGTGTATTCATTTACTTCGGGATATAAAACACCTCCATAAGGCGATGAATAGATTGGATAATCGTAGTTACAAGTCAGGTTATTTAACAATAAAATTCCTATTCCACCGCAACCAATAGTCATTTCTGCTGTTTTAGATGGAGCATAATTGCCGTTAAAGTATCCCGCTGATATTATCCCGTTTCCATCTTCATTATTGCCATATTTATATTCTTTTCCTTCTAGCTGACTGCCATTTGAATCGTAATTTTTAATCGTTTTTATCCTCAATCCACCTATCTGTGTATTTTGTGCTTGATGATTTTCATATTCGTATTTCATATAACCTTTTGTCGGATAATGAATCGTTGTTAATGCACATGCCTTCATTTTTTGTAGATTTGGTAGTCTATAACCGCCATTATCTCCTGAACCACCGGGGGAAAGATATAAAAGGGTCGTATTATTTTCCGCTCCATTATAATATCCTTCCAGATCTATGCCTAAGCTGTGTCGTTGGGGTAGTAGCTCTGGATTATATTCAAATGAATGCACTTTATCCCCAAAGGGAGATGTATCAGCTATATTTAAAAGTTTTAACCTATAATCATCACCTACTTCCATATAAGCGTTATTCCCCTTATCAGAAAAAAAATAATCATAGGATAATTTTATATTTTTCACAATATTTGATTCAGGATCATACATTTTAATTGTGTTTAATTTGTTGCCAACCGGATTGTCTAAGCGGTCATTAGTTGATTCAAACACAACTTTCCCTCCTCTGAATTTTATGTTAGTCAAATAAACCTCTTCAACATAGGTATACCCACACGTAATATATTCTTTTGAAAAATTTGTTGATGTCCCTTGATATGGACAACCACCCTGATCATGACCTAAAACATTACGAAATCCAAAAATCTGCGTAAAACTTCTATCCGTTAAACCTATTAAACCTGATTTCTTGTATTCAAAGGTAATGCTATCGTTTATGGGTGTTATAATGGTTGATAAGTGCCAACTAACCGGAACTGTTCCTCCTTGAAATGGTGACCTTGTTGTACCATCCGGCATTTTTTGTGTGTACGTGGCTCCTTCCACTTCTTTAAATAAATAGGTATAACCGTCCTCCGTTTTAATTTCGAAATATGTATCTAAAAACATAATTCTCATATTTTCATATTTATACTGTATACCATAATATCTGTCAAGAACAAATTTTCCGGAACGTCCAAGAAAATTGAAGCTAAATTCATCTGGCTGTGTATCATAGTCGCTATTCCCAGGGTTATTTAATAGATTCATTAAAAAATTTACATCATCATCTTTTTTAATTGCACCTACCCAGTTTGGAAATGTGCCGATGTCAGGAACTTTTCTGTTGGTTGGACTATCAGGCACCCCTTTTATATTTCTGGTTATATACCCACCTGCCATCAACGACCACCCAAGCCCTACCCAACTGGACATATCTTTCACTTTAATTCCTGAAGCATGATATGATAAACTAATTGGCATCTCAAAATTTCCAGATTTGACAGTACATATTGGAATTGATATTTCAGGCACTCCAGTTGCATTACCTACAGGTATGTTTCCATATCTCTCAAAATTTGAAACTTGGGGTGAGGGTTCAACTACAGTTGGAAAAGTCTGGGATATATTTTGAGAATATATGCTAAGACACAAACTTAATTGGATAATTAATAAGTATATCTTCTTCATTTTCATTGGTTTTATTATTTTAGTAAGGTTTAATAGTGAAATCTACTGTAGAACTTTCCCTGTTTTTTCTGCAATTCCAATAGCTATTAAAAAGTTTTACAATTCCATAATTCAATATTTTGTTTATTTTTTCACCACATTCAGTCTCATCACCATATCATCAACATGTACATAGAGTGAATACACACCAGTTATCAGATTGCCCATGGGTACGGTACAGATGTTAAATCCTTCGCTTAAGTTTTGTGGAGTAGTTTGGCAAAGTCCTATCCCGATATTATTGTGTACTGTAAACCATACTTTGGCTGCACGGGTCAGTTTGTAATTGATAGTGAGGTTATCTATTACCGGGTTGGGCATCAGTTGTGCTTCGGTAAATACAGATGCTGCATCCTGAGTGACATCGGGTTTATCAACAGATAATGAGTCAGTTTGAACTTGTGAGGTTTGTAGTTCGGGTGGATAGAAAAAAGAAGTGCTAAATACCGTGGAATCCTTCATACTTTCTCCATTTTCATCTTTATTATCCCCTTTTTTGCTCAGGGTTGTTTTAATGCTTTCAAACACAGGATAACGGATACCTCTGGCATACCATGAATAGGTATCCAGGGTCATTTCTATACTGTCTTTCCCTGTTTCGGTATAGTGGCGAAGTGTACGTACCCTCAGGGCTTTCTTTACTGTTTCAAATTCCGGTAGTTTTATATCGCCTTCAGCATCAGCCATGATGCGGGTATATCCTTTTACAGCTAATTGTAACCGGTGGCAGTATTCTCCCTTACCTTCAAAAGTACTAAACAACGTATCTCCATATGAAAATGGGTAATGCATTCGCAATTCGGGAATTATGTATTGCATATAGGTAGTAGAGTTTTCGTATCCAACTGCTTGCAGGCTGTCCATTTGTTGGCGGAAATAATAACGCGTATTGTGCTCCATACCACAAAGACGAAACATATCGGTGGAATCGGGAATAAAGTACTTTAATGAATATTCGTCATTGATAGATTTCACCATACTGAAATCCCAATTCAGCCCCTTACCTGAACTGCCGGGGTCTTTAAATTCCACCTGTTGTTTTACCAAATTATCGGCTGCACGGTAGGCATTGTGTTTAGTAGTAAGTATTTGCGAATTCTGTGCCTGAATTAAAAAGCAAACAAAACATGCAATAATGCAAAAAGTAATTTTTCTCATAATTTGCTCCTGACTTAATTTTTAATATATGATAAATAATTAGTCGTAATTTTAAACTTATTTTTCTATTTTCTTATGCTAAGTTATATACTATATAATGAACCACCAAAAATAATCGAAAAAATAATCGAGACAGGCAGTTTTCTTTATCACTATAAATTAGCGTATTAAAAATTATTTTGAACTTATTATTAGGACACAGTTTTTTTAGCTAAAAAAAAGTATGAAAAAAGGGCTGTTTTAAGCAGAGAAATTAAAAAAGTATGCAAAACATATTAGGTAAAAATAATATAATTTTAAATTGTCTAAATTTTATTATCGCACACAACTAAAACTAAATCAATTTAAATTATTAGTAGTAAGGAAGTGCAACAATAAAAATTACATTCAAAGATTCTATTAAAGATGGCTTGATATAATAGGAAATGAGATAACTGGAGATGTAATTCTCTACAGGATTGTACAAACTTGATAAAGAATTATATTAAAGGGGGGGGAAAGTAAAAAAACCGGTAATTCTGCAAGTCGATTGTAGATACTGAATCACAAAACCTAAGGGGTAAACAGTATCTCCGAAATATCCATCCAATTTAAGACAACTTAGAAAATTCTAGATTATTAAAAGGTAACCGTGACTAAAAGTAAAGCAGATTTAAACAGACAAGAACCTAAAATTGCAAATTTTCCCTGTTTTAAATAGGGTCTGCTGAAAAAGGTTAACCCATTTGTTATTCAATATTTTATCGTTATTTTTGTATAACTAAATGCAAGGATATATGAATAGACCCCCTAAAAAGCGTGCACAAGCACCCGTTTATGTCAGTCCAAATCAATTAGTTTTGGCTGGTT
>Ga0302286_10003122_pt1 | contig 11239 bp, 10 predicted proteins | sample III_Fen_E2_3_FD_198765 | JGI IMG/M metagenome (GOLD analysis project Ga0302286, IMG submission 198765) | Peat permafrost microbial communities from Stordalen Mire near Abisko, Sweden - III_Fen_E2_3 | ecosystem: Environmental > Terrestrial > Soil > Wetlands > Permafrost | place: Sweden: Abisko...
CTACGTTTTCTCCGCCTATGCGGCCTTGTGCACTACCTAGCTTCCAAGCCCTAATGAAATGATCGAGCGCTTCTGAATAACGCTTCTGCTCAAAGTAAATCTGGCCTAAATCAACTTCAAGATCGCGATCATCGACATTGCCTTTTTTGGAAAGACCTTGCTCAAGGGTAAACAGACTCATCCATGGTGATCCTTGCACTTGGTACAACGAGGCAAGATGCCTACGCGCAGTAAGATTTCCAGGATTCAAAAGCAAACCATCTTCCATTGCCGCAATTGCAGGCTTCACGGAATCTTGTTGCAGCTGTAAATACGCGAGATAAAAGTACACATCGGCACCTGCTGATGGTGTAAGCTGAATCGCTTGTTTTAACACGCGCACCGCTTGTGGGTAATCCTGCAAGTTTTCTTGAATCTCTGCCAAGGCAAACCAACAGTCTAAACGATCCTGATTGGACTTCAGCACGAACTCATATTCGCGTTCCGCCATGGTCAATTCATGCAGTTGTCGATAGCACTCAGCGAGAGCATAATGCAAGTGCTCAGAATTATCGCCTAGGCCGCGAGCCCTCGTATATGCAGCGATAGCGAGCCCCATATTGCCGTTTGTGTAGTACAAATCTCCGAGCAAAGTCCAAGGCCGTACAAAGGTTGGATTGAGTTCGGTAGAGCGGCGGTATGCCACAACGGCCAAATTATTCTTACCGAGTTGAACAAGAGAATTACCCAAGTTGAACCATGCAAAAGGCTCTAACTCACCTTCCTTAATGGCCGCGCGATAATACTTAATGGCTTCTAAAAAATTGCCTTGATCGTAGAACTGATTGCCTTGCGCAAAAAAACTTTGCCCCGCTGAAGCGGCCGTGCAAGCCGCTAGCACAAGGATCCACGCATTACGCATAAACTCTCGCAGCATCGTTAGTATCCTAAATCAAAGACGAATTCCTTGGTGGCCTTTTGCGCCACAGGGAATCCTTTGAGTTTTGCGGGTTCAAATCTAAACTGCCGAATCGCTTTTTGCGCCTCGATCTCGAATCCATAACCTTGCGGCTGCACAGACAACACCTGCACCTCGGACACCATGCCACGCGCATCGATTACAAGGTAAAGCTTCACGTATCCGTTCACACCTTCCTTATGCGCCCGCGGTGGAAATGCTGGTTTTTCTTCGCGCAAAACTTTTGCCTCTTGATCCACCTGACTCGGATCGTAAGCCTCTGCGCCAAGGCCACCACCGCCACCTACTCCTACGCCATTTCCGCTTCCGCCAGCAGCCATTGCCACCCCACCCGAGCCTTCGCCACCAGCAAGACTTAAATCCATTTGCATGCCATGCGCAGCGCCAGCACTCGCCCGCGTAGGCTTGAACGACTTGGCCTGCTGAGCGATTTGGCGGATTTCTTTCTTGGGCGTTTCATGGGGCTTGATACGCGTGTCAACAACTACTTGTGCATTGTTCGAACCGCTCTTGTATTCATGCTTAGGAGGCGCCACCAGCAACGCATTGGCGAGCGGCACTGCAAAGAACAGCGCTGCATTGATCAGCCCTGATACCACGATCAGGATGAGCCAACGGAAAAGGGTCATGGAGATTTATCCATAGTAATGATCATGGAGTCTTATCCTTGTCCTTATCCGCGGAAATAGAAACCTTAGTGACCTTCGCCATATTGCATTCATCAAGAACATCGACAATGCGCCCCGAAGGCGAATCGCGATCGGCAACAATCACCACAGGGCGGTCTGGAGTTTCGGCAACCAATTGTTTTAAGATAGTGCGAAGGCTTGCCATGGTGACCTGGGTATTATTGATATGCACTGTCCCCTGTCGTGTGATGCCAATCAAAATACTTTCGCGCGAAAGCTCATGAGCTGTACTCGCGTGAGGCTTAGAGACATCTAGCCCCGTCTCGCGATTAAAGGTCGAGGTGGTCACAAAAAAGATCAGCAGCACAAGCATCACATCGATCAAGTTGGTGACATTGATTTCGATGGCGCGATTTTCTCGCTTGCGCTTTAGGAATGTACTCATGGATTGCCCCTAGGGTGGGAATCGAGCCAGACCGCAAGGCGCAAGGCCTCGGACTGAGCTTGGGTTTCCAACCTTTCTACACGATGCAAAATCAGGTTGTAAAAAATGGCGATGGGAAATGCTACAAGAAGCCCCGCCTGTGTTGCCAACAGAGCTTCCGAGATACCTGCAGCAAGCACAATAGGATTGCCGAAGCCAATCTGAAAAATAGAATCGAAGGTATGCACAATACCCGAGACTGTACCTAGCAAGCCAAGCAAAGGAGCAAGGCCAGCTAAGCGACTAATAGTGCGCAGATGTTTATGCAATTGGTAGGAACGCTCGGTGGACACTTGCTCAATCATGTTATGCACAGAACGGCCACCCATGTTTTGAACTGCGAAAACCTGTTGTGCCATTTCGGAGAAAAGGCCTCGCTTATTTTGCACATAGCGCTCTGCAGCATCGTAGCCTTCGCTTTCTAGCACATGCCAAAAGCGTTTGTGCGACACGCCGCTCATGCTCCACAATTTAAAAGCGCGATCCACAATCAAGAGCCACGCCCACCAACCCGCAATGAAGATGGGTACCATGATCAACCCACCACGCTTGGTTAAATCCAGCGCAGAGTCGAACAATGGCATTAGGTTTGCGATCACTGTTAGCCCTTAAGCCACAAGGCATTCATCAACTTAAGCGCAGTCGTTTCCATTTCGCCCACTAGGCCATCGATGGAATTAGAAACCCATGCATGCAAGAGCTGTGTGGGGATCGCAACTAACAAGCCCGCTTCGGTTGCCACCAGCGCAACAGCGATGCCACCTGCAAGCAGTTTAGGATCATTACTGCCATAAAGGGTAATCACACCGAACAGTTCAATCATACCCATCACAGTACCAAGCAAACCAAGTAAAGGCGCTGTGGAACCAAATACAGCAATGGTTCCAAGCCTACGCTCTAATGTCAATACTTCGTAGGCAATCACATCTTCAACACCTTTTTCAGCAGCATCGCGCCCGCCTGCTGGGAAGCGGAACACCGCTTGAGCAATGCGCCCAACGCTTCCGCGCAGTTTGTCTGCTTCGGCGCGAGCTTCGTCTACCTTACCCTCATTGGCCAAAGCAAAAACCTTGCGCAAACGACGGCGAGAATGACGCCCCTTCCAACGAATAATCACAATACGCTCAAGCACCATCAGCAAGCTCAGTAAGCCTACTCCGATAATGGGGTACATGATCACACCACCATCGTGGAACCACTTCTTCGCGGAATCGCGCCAGCTGAGTTCGTGAGCCTGCGCCATCTGGGTAGAAAGCGAAGTCGAAAGCAACACATCGACAGGAAACAGCACCATCGCTGAATCCTTGGATTCAAAGAAGCCCTTTCCAATCGCAAGTTTAATGGGTGGAGCCAAATTATCTTGCCAGCCAAATACGCGGCCATGCTCGCCCACGCTAGGTAACATAAGGCTTGCCATCTGATGGGTTGCTTCGTATTGCACTGCGCCAATGGCGCCCAAACGCACACGATCGCCACGCACAGTGGTGCTACCACCGAATATTAAATCACCATGTTGCCAATCAATTGAGCGCGTGTATTGTAGTTCGTGCACCGCTGCTCGCAAAAGATCTTGAGCCACTCGGCCGGGATCATCACGATGTAAATCAATACCATTCTTCAGTTGGTTCATCTGCTGCAAGCGTTCTGGAATTTGGAAAGGCACGCCTTGATCCAAAATACGAGCAAGCGCTTCTGCGCGATCCTGTTGAGACGATAGCGTTAAGAACTCATTGCGAGCGCGTTCCGCCTCTTCTTGCATGTGCGCTAAGTCTTCGCGAGAGGCTCGCACGTCTTCGAACAAGCGCGCACGTTCTGCGGCAAGTCCATCGACTTTTTCTTTGCCATCGCGTTGCTTTTCGGTCAGCGCCTCGCGTTCTTCGTTCTGCTGCTTTTTATCTTGCCAACGCTCAGCTACAGCTTGGTCACGCGCCTTACGAGCATCTTCTAAATCGGCTTTGGCAGAATTGATTTCAGCTTGCTGTTTCACCAAATCCACCGTTTGTGAATTAGCGACAGTAAACATCGACAATAGAGAACCCAGTAAAATCGGACGTAGGAGGTGTTTCATTATTTAGCCTCCTTCACGGTAGACTTTGTGACCGAGGGTTTGGTTACGAAAGGAAGCATCACGAGCATCGGTGGCGCTTGGCCTTCCGCAACCTTTAGGGTTTCTTTGAGGATGCCCTTGAGCACAGCGTTATCACCCACAGACTGCCAGTTGTAGGCGCTTCCCTTTTTCTGAAGCCAAAAGACTTCTTGACCATCTTGCGACACAAAGATCGCGGCAATTGCACCATAGCGCACAAACTTCCCCGAAAGGCTGCGGCCTTGCCATGCAAAGTACCCTGACCAGTTTTCGGTGGTGTATCCGAGCTGCATACGCTCCATCAAAATATCGAAAGCGCGTCCCAAAGCTTCTTCGGGAGTCACAATTCCTTTGCGCAGTTGCGATGCCGTTTCATGAATCGCGTCAACAGCTTCTTGATTCTTAAAAGGAATGTCGGAGTTTAAAACCGGCACCAGAGAATCCAAAGCCTGCAGCAGATTTTCTTGGTACTTGAGCTTGCGAGCCTCGACCCAATGAGAGCTGCCCGACGCTTGCTTACGGGCTTCGTCGAGCCGTACAGATTCAGCCTTGAGAGAATCAATCTGCGCCTTCAATACAGATGACTGCTCGTCGAAAGCAGCCAGCTTCTTGCGGGCATTATCAACAAAGTCTTGGTGCCGTTTCTTTTCAGCAGCAGAGAGATCTTTTTCTTGCGTTGCTTCTTTTTCTACAGCTTTGATCTGACGGCGGATTTCTTGCACCGACTCTTGCGCGGGCGTTAACCCAACAAGAAGGAGCACCAAGGAAAGGAATAAGCGTTGCATAGAGCCTCGAAAACAATGATCGCCGAAAAATACAAAGATCCCCGCGGCGAAAACCACGAGGATCCAGAATCTTTGGTTACAAATTGCTTTGGTGATAACTTGGTTACTTGGTCTTGCCCTTGCCGCCGGCCTTCTTCAGAGCGTCAACCACCTTAGGATAGCCTTCGTTCTTCGCCCAATCAAGCGCAGTATAGCCATCCTTGTCACCAGCGTTGAGATCAACCTTCTGCTCGATCAAATAATTAATCACAGTCTCATGACCACCCTTAGCAGCCCAAGTGAGCGGAGTCCAGCCCTCTTCGGACTTAGAATCCTTAGGAGCACCAGCCTCGACCAGCACCTTCACTACTTCCAAGAAGCCTTGGCGAGCGCCCATTTGCAAAGCCTCACCGATGGTCAGCAACTGTGGATCTTGTTTCTTCACATAAGGAAGAATTGCCTTCACCACATCCTTGCTACCTAAGGACGCTGCATCTACAAGGGGAGTCAAGCCTTTCACATTCTTCTGATTGTAGTTTGCGCCATGCTCTAGCAAGAAGTTTACCATGGGCGTTTGACCCTTGTTCGCTGCGATAGCGAGAGCTGTGTTGCCCTTTCCATCGGTGCCGTCAACAGGAATTCCAGCCTTAATCAGCAAAGCCGCAGTTGCCGTATCTCCCTTGACAACACAAGTAATGAGGGAACTAGGCAAGAACTTAATGTTCTGTTTTTCCATCCACTTGCGGATTGAGTTTGGATCGTTAGGATCCATTTTGGAAGCACAGCCAGTGAGAGATGCGCTCATGACAAGAGCTGAAGCCAGAAGCAGGGACAATTTTTTCATGAAGAAACCTCGTTTATGTTCTCCCGAAAAATATCAATTTTAGTTGGAAAGACAATCATGATTTTTAGTATTATCACGGAACATCCACTGAGGTGCTCATGAATCGGCTCTTTATCGTTGCTTCACTTGCGTTTACTGCAACATTTGCCCAAGATTTGACATCAACGAACGCGGACAAATCTGGATATACCTACGAAGAACGTCCTGGCATTGGGCTTTTCTATGAAGCAAGCGGTAGCATGAAGCATGTTGTTTGCCAATATAAAGTCGCTGGCAATATGTTCAACACAACTTGGAGCAGCAATCAACTCATGGGTTTGGGAGGCCAATTGCCTCTTAATCGTTGGCTCGGCCTCAATGCCGTTGTCGGTTATCAGCGATTGAAGTTTAATTACGATGTTGGCAACGAAGCCATAAGACAATCGATGGTAGAAAACTTTAGCAGCAGACTCGATTCCAATGATCTCAAGGGACGCTTGATCTCTAACAACTTAGTTGTTCAGGCTGGTTTTGAACTAGGCGTTCCATTTTACTCAAGCTATCATCAACAGACCATGGCAAAAGTATTGATTTTTGGAAATGGAACATCTGGTAAGACATTCTTTGACAAAAGCAAGTTTGTCAATGCAACAATCTGGGGATATTCTTATGGCGCAGCCCTTCGCTTTGCTTGGAAATCTCTGACAGTAGAAGGTGGAGCTCGCCTCTCGCATATCTATTGGAAAACGAACTTTGACCAATCCAATCAAACTGGCGTCAACTACGATGACGATTCATTTATGCTAGACTACGATACCCCTATATCGCCTTACGTGAAGGCGACGTGGGCTTTGTACTAGTCGGCGCCCCCACACAAGCTAAAACGTCCACAACACTAGCGCTCCGCCAGGAATTGGAGCCAGAGCAACATTCGTCAAAGCCCTAGGTGCACCAGGCTTTGCGGCATTTTCATGCAGCTTCGGAACCACCCAGCCAATAACGCTTCCAGTAAGAGCACCCACCACCACATCCGTTGGATAGTGCTTGCCCGCTGCTACTCGCAAGACCGCGATTGAAGTCGCCAGCGAAAGCGCACCAGCCCACACATAAGGTGAATATGGGCTTCCCGGATGAGTCCGGTCATACCACACACCCGAAAATACAGCGATGGCAAATGCCGCAGACGAATGTCCCGAATAAAATGAGCCAGCCACATCCTTGGTAATTGCGGAGGAATCCACTTGGGAATAGAACACCAAAGGCCGCGGCCACAGCGCAAGACTTCGAATCGCAAGGTTTAACCCAGACTCTAACGCAAGCACCTGGGAAAGCATTACAAACTGAGTGCCCACATCATTTCCAGTGAGTGCACCACGATGCCAGTCATATCCAGAAAGCGCAAGCGGAAGCACCGCAGCACCGCAGAGCACATTGCTCGCAAGATCCGCTTTGCTGCTATAGGTTCCCGCAAACGGCTTATCCCATGGCAAAAGCTTGTTCTGATCATAGCCACCATGGTAGCCTGTCATATTCGAAACGCGCCATTGCCCAAATGCAAATGAACCCACCGCAAAAACGCTCAAGGGAATATCCTTTGACCAACTGAGAGAGTAAGCATCACGCACCACAGGACCTTCGGAATTTTGCGCGAAGCTAACCGAGCAAAGTAAGCACAAGCCAAGCACAAAAGCCATTCGGCATTTAATGATATCACACATCATTAATTCTTCCTCGTTACAAAAACTACTTCATGTAAAGTAACAAACACCCCAAGCCCCTCAAATTCATTTCCACACCGCAAGCAGCAAAGCGAACTCGCGCATTATCCTCAATGCCGCATCAAACGAGCGTGCGGAGCTCGGTGTGGAGTGAGGCTGAGCGAGGTCGCAAGCGAAACCCCCATAAAGCAAGAAAGCCTTGGACGCTGCATAGCACCGCTATGCAATGTCCAAGGCTTACGAAGCTAGATGGGGGTTGCAGCTGCGAACTCGCCAGCAGAACCCACACCGAGCGGAGCTAATTAGAAGCCAGCACCCTTGATAGACTTGAGTCCCTTAAAGATCGCCTTAGCACCAAGCTGCTCTTCAATACGGATGAGCTGGTTGTACTTCGCGATACGGTCAGTGCGAGAGAGCGAACCAGTCTTGATCTGGCCAGCGCCTGTACCGACAGCAAGGTCAGCAATGAAGGAATCTTCGGTTTCGCCCGAGCGATGAGAAGAGATCACACCGTAGCCAGCCTTCTGAGCCATCTTGATCGCATCAAGGGTCTCGGTCACAGTACCGATCTGGTTCACCTTGATCAGGATCGCATTGGCTGCGTTCATCTGGATGCCTTGCTTAAGGCGAGCAGGATTGGTCACGAAGAAGTCGTCACCAACGATCTGAACCTTCTTGCCAAGAACCTTCGTGAACTTCACGTAACCTTCCCAGTCGTTCTGGTCGAGGCCATCTTCGATAGAAACGATTGGATACTTCTTGCACCAGTCAGCGTACTTCGCGATCATATCGTCGGCAGTGAACAGCTTGGTTGGAGCAGACTTCCAGAACTTGTAACCCTTGCGCTCACCTTCGTCAAAGAGCTCAGAGGATGCGCAGTCAAGAGCAATCGCAATCTGCTTGCCTGGCTTGTAACCAGCAGCAGCAATCGCTTCCATGATCACATCGAGAGACTGATCGTTCGTGAGGTTAGGAGCAAAGCCACCTTCATCGCCAACAGCGGTGACATGCTTGCCTTTCTTCAAGATCGCCTTCAAAGCATGGAACACTTCGGTGATCCAACGCAGACCTTCTGAGAAGTTTGGTGCGCCAACAGGCATGATCATAAATTCTTGGAAGTCGATCAAGTTGTCAGCGTGCTTGCCGCCGTTGATGATGTTCGCCATTGGAGTAGGCAACACGAAAGACTTGTTCTTGTGGATCTTGCCGATGTACTTCCACACTGGCATCTTCGAAACGTGTGCAGCAGCAACCGTGATCGCCATCGAAGCGCCGAGGATTGCATTTGCGCCGAGTTTGGACTTGTTGGCAGTGCCATCGAGTTCGATCATCAACTCATCAAGACCGCGTTGGTTCAAAGGATCTTTGCCCTTCAGAGCCTTAGCAATTGGGCCATTGACTGCAGCCACAGCCTTCAAAACACCCTTGCCACCATAAACTTTCTTGTCGCCATCACGAAGCTCGCAAGCCTCATATTCACCTGTGGATGCACCGCTTGGCACAGCAGCGCGTGCGAGGAATCCATCATTGAGAAGAATATCGACTTCGACTGTGGGGTTTCCACGAGAATCGAGAATCTGACGACCGATAACTTTGGTGATCTTTGCCATGTGTGAGCTCCATTGGAGGGTTGGTGTAGAGTTGCGGATAAATATAAGAAGAATCCAGTTCTCGTATAGAAATCATTTACACACAAAGGGTACATTCGATCAAAAGAGCAAAAAAAAGAGGCCAGATTTCTCTAGCCTTTTTTCTCATGTTGAATATCAATTTTGTGAAGTGATCGGATTAAATCCGTAGAGGCTCTTGTAGTATTGGAGCAGCTCTTCTTGGCTACGAAAATTAGCCTTCACCAATTGCCGCACTTCAGGATCGGTACGCACCATAACACGAATGCGTTGATCAACATCGCGGAAAAACAAATCGTCGGAAGCCATGTCCACGTGAACCTTCTTGTAGTTCATGTGATAGCGACGTTCGAGTAATTGGAAAAGCTCAGTCTGGCAACGTGTATCAGGAACTTCACGTTCAAGCACAGGCGCATAGCAATCATGGATGAACTGTTCTTTCATTTCCACAACGACATCGTCAATCGCTTGGACTCCACGTCCATCTGGGTGGTGTACATAAGTGGCTTTGGGGAGGTTCGATGAACAAGATGCAAACAATGAAGCACCTAGCGCAAGTCCCATGAATAACCGATAGTTCAAAATCACTCCTTAATGAATGACCCACACATCCACTGACTGCCCTAATTTAGTTTCAGCGTTTGAGTTGAAGTAATATCTCATGCTAAACTTTCTTTACATTCGAGTTCATGGGTGATTAAAGTCACAGCTTAAAAGCGTTTTCGAAAGTCAACTCTCATTTTGATAGTCTACTTTGCAAAGAACCAATCAGATTAGCAGCATCGCAAAACTTTTTTTGTGTGTAACGCCTGCAACCCTTGAAGGTTTTCCGGCTGAACCAGGCACCAACTCACGCAAAGGCAAATTGCCCGCGCATCTTCGCATGCAGAATATTCGTTGCTTTGTGCATCCAGAGCGGTCGTGGTGAGAGCTCCAAGGTCAGATCGCAAGCGCATTTAGGAACGCAAGGGTTCGCAGTCATCATCGCAGTTCCTCATCGTCACCGCTTTCCGAGTCATCACCGCTTGGCGGTGATCTATCTGCGGCTACAATTCAATAAAGGAGGATAGAACGCTCCAAAATCCACTTAACTATGTGGCTTATTTTGGAAGAACCATTGCACTGGGTTAATGGTTCTGAAGCGAACTGGGCCGGCAGTCATGGCACCATTAGGTTCTACTAATCCAGTTACAAAGTGAACATGCGGGCCGGTCGTGTGCCCAGTCATACCAACGGTTGCAAGCGGGTCACCGGCAAAAACGTCTTGCCCATCTAAATACAGCAGTTGATCGCAATGCATAAAAAGCAAAACACTCTTGCCATTCACAAGCGCAATCACCACACCACCACGTTCATCTAAAGTCGTGTAAGCCTTGCCCGCAAAGGGCGCAAGAATGCGTGAGCCTTTTTTCCCTGCGATGTCGATACCCAAATGTTTGCGACCACCCACCCCAAATTCGTTGTAGTATTCAGTAACGTATGCAAGAGAATCTGACACAATGGAAATGAAGAAAGACCATGCTGGCATTAGAGAATCAGCCTTTGCATTGAAGATATGTTCTGGAGGAAAGAAGCGCAAAGTTGTACTGTCTTTCGGAATCAGCATTACTCCATTTTCATGTTTCCAACTTGCAGTATCGGAATTGTTTTTTACCAGTGTTTCCATGATGTAATCATGCACTTCACTCTCCGCTGGCACAAGCGCTGTATAGCGGCCAATGGCATGCTTAGCAAGGCGCTGGATCGGTTCTTGACCATCAAAGCGATACTGAATAAAAGGCTTACCCGAATACATTTTCTTTTCGGCATCTAAATCATGAAACAACGATTCTGGAGAGTCTAACCGTAAGGGAATCACAAAGACAAGCGCGCTCAATGCAAGCGCAGCCAACCACCAAAAGCGATGCAGAAGCATGGTCCAACCCTCAGGAGGGTTCTGCGTAAGAATATGCACTCGACGCGCTTCTTGCATTTGCTGTGCAAGCCAGGCAGCATCTGGGAACTCAACATCGTCCAAGCAAACGGTTGCAAAGGGAATTTTGCCAAGATGCTTTACTTCATCTCTCGATAAAGCTTGCCCTGCAAAAATCAACGGAGCTCTGCGGATTTTCTTAATGTCACGCAGCGTAGAAAAAGCCTCAGCATGGGA
>Ga0302286_10003123_pt1 | contig 11239 bp, 9 predicted proteins | sample III_Fen_E2_3_FD_198765 | JGI IMG/M metagenome (GOLD analysis project Ga0302286, IMG submission 198765) | Peat permafrost microbial communities from Stordalen Mire near Abisko, Sweden - III_Fen_E2_3 | ecosystem: Environmental > Terrestrial > Soil > Wetlands > Permafrost | place: Sweden: Abisko...
GATGAATTTTTTCATGATTCATAGACTAAACAAATTTAAACGAATATGTTTTTACAATAAACTTCTTTTTACAATTTACATCATAAGACTCTATGTCAGCAAATAATGAAATTCGTGTAATTTGTATTAATTCGTGATATTCGTATTTCAGGGCATCTTAGGAAATTTTGAGAAATCAGGCTTACGCTTTTCCAAAAAGGCATTCTTTCCTTCGTGCGCTTCTTCCGTCATATAATACAACATGGTGGCATTCCCTGCCAGTTCCTGGATACCTGCCTGTCCATCCAACTCTGCATTTAAGCCTGCTTTGATCATACGAAGTGCTAATGGGCTATGTTGCATCATTTGTTTGCACCAGTCCACTGTTTCGTCTTCCAGCTGGTCGAAAGGTACCACTTTATTTACCAGTCCCATTTCATAGGCTTCGGCAGCAGAATACTGCTTGCACAGGAACCATATTTCACGGGCTTTCTTCTGCCCCACCACACGTGCCAGGTACGAAGAACCAAAACCAGCATCAAAGCTGCCTACCTTAGGGCCTGTCTGACCAAAGATAGCATTCTCGGAAGCAATGGATAAATCGCATACCACATGCAATACATGCCCCCCGCCGATAGCAAAACCATTCACCATGGCTACAACAGGTTTAGGCAGACTACGGATCATCTTCTGCAAGTCGAGCACATTCAAACGCGGGATGCCATCTTTCCCAATATATCCGCCAATTTGTTTTACATTGATATCGCCTCCACTGCAAAAAGCCTTATCGCCTTCCCCGGTAAGTATCACTGTTGCTATGTCCTGGCTATCCCGGCAGAACGACATACACTCAATGATTTCTTTAATCGTATCGGGTGTAAAAGCATTGCGGTAACGCGGACGGTTAATGGTGATCTTGGCAATTCCTTCGAAATAATCAAACTTTATTTCTTCAAACTTTTTAATTTCATTCCAGGTTCTCATATTGATATAAATTAAACCCCTAACCCCAAAAGGGGGATAAGAGATATTAGTATTGTTTATTATTTTTCTGTTTCAAAACATATCAGATTCGAAAGGATCCAGATTCCCCTTTAGGGGTTAGGGGTAGTCTTTATATTTTTAAAATACCCCTTGTAATTTGCCGTATTTAAATCTGCATCGGTAAATATTTCAAGTACGGCAGCCTGATCGGAAGCAAACAATTCAGTCAGTGCTTCCACCTGTTCAGCATCTGTATGACAGGCAATGTATTTTAATCCGTACGCTTCCACCAACGATTTGATATTTACATGATGGGGTGTGGTAAAAAACGTTTCACAGGATTTCATTAATTGTGGATCACCGATAAAACGGAAGATATTCCCACCATTGTTGTTCATGACAACGACTTTGAAATTTCCACCCAGGTAGTTATTCCACATGCCGTTTGAATCGTAGATAAATGACAGGTCACCGGTGAGAAACAATGTATTCTGTTTTGAAGAGTATGCAAACCCGGCAGCCGTAGACAAGCTTCCGTCAATGCCTGAAGTACCCCGGTTGCAATAATAGGACAGATCACTCCGTGTAGGAAATAATTGTGTCCAGCGGACAGAAGTACTGTTTGCCAGTTGCATGACCGTATGTGCAGGAACCAGTTTCAGCAGGTTTGTAACGGCACTCATATCCGATAACGGAGCATTCTCAACAAAGGCATCATGCCGTTTGGATATGGTTGCCATTTGCTGCGAGTACACAGCAGCAAATCCACTGGTAGTCTTACCTAAAGGCATTGACCCAAGTGTAGTAATAAACGAACCAGGAAGAATGGCTGTCAGGCATTTATACGTATCGGCATACGGCAAGGAAGATTCGAATTGCCAGTGTTCCACGGATTGAAATTCCTTTAGAAACAATTTCATTTGTTTGGAGATAGCCGAATGACCAATGGTTATCAGTAGCTCAGGCTGGAACATTACCTTTTCCTCTGGTGACAATGAGGCAAAAAGAACTTCCGGACGGCATATAATATTTCGGCCGCTAATATTTGACAGGTTTTCGCCTATCACCACTACATCAGGTTCATTAGCCAGCCTGTTTACCAATTCATTCAACTGCGCATTTTCAGGCTGGACACCAACAACTATCAGCTTTTTGGTATACGAAAGCCAGGATTTGGAAAGTTTAGTCAGGCTTTCGCTTGATAGAGAGATATCCGCAGCTACACTCTTGATAATCTTCGGATAGCTATGTTGGTCGGGTAAAGCAGCATAAATAGGTTCCCGCAAAGGAACATTGATTTGTACCGGACCATAGGGTGCAGTCAGGGCAATATCAATCGCCTGTGAAACATGCCTGTCGGAGAACTCAAGGTCAACAGCCTGTACTGTTTCAACAGGCAGCTCAATGCACGTTTTGATATAGTTTGAATAGACATTCGACTGCCGGATAGTTTGCCCATCAGCCTGGTCAATGGTTTCTGCAGCTCGGTCGGCTGTAATGACTATCAGTGGCAAGTTTTGATAATAAGCCTCAGCAATGGCCGGTGCAAAATTGAGGACGGCTGTACCCGAGGTACACACCAGTGCCACCGCATCACCGCTATGTTGGGCAATACCTGCGGCAAAGTAAGCAGCCGAACGCTCATCGGTAATGCTCAGGCATTCCAGTCCGGGATGAGCCGTAAAAGCGAGGATCAAAGGAGCATTGCGTGAACCTGGCGCAATAATAACCTTTCGCACTCCGTGCTGAAAGCATATTTCGGGTATATTCTTAATTCCCTGACGGAAATGATTCATGTTTTATTACGATTTATAAACTTTCCCAAGGTTGTAAGCATGGGATCAGTTGAGTTAGATTGTACTATTCATTACATTCAACATGGTCAGCATTTTATTATCGGTTTCCTCCCATTCCCTTTCAGCAACAGAAGAAGCGGTAATACCGGCACCGCTGTAAAGGACAACCTTCTTGTCAAACAATTGCAAACAACGTAAGTTTACAAACAACCGGCTGTTGCCTTCCATATGTACCGGTCCCAGAAACCCTGTATAGTAAGTCCTGTTGTAGTTTTCATGATCCAGGATAAATGTCCGGGCAGCTTCTTTTGGCAAGCCACCTACAGAAGGTGTAGGATGCAAGGCTTTCAGGAAATCAGGCAACCGGCTTCCCATATCCTTTTCATTAAACTCAAAGCTTGTCTTCAGATGAATCAGGTTGGCAGCCTGGTAATTGGCTGGACCATTCAGTGTATAATTCTTTATTTTCAGGGATTTCAATGTTTTTTCAACAAAACCTGTAACAATACCCTGTTCTTCGATTTCTTTATCACTCCAGCTATATGCATCGATTTCATTCCCTGTAGCAAGTTGCGTACCGGCAAGAGATACTGTCTCTACTTTTCCATCCTCAATAAGCAACAAGGGTTCAGGGGTTGCACCAATCCAGCATCCAACTTCAGGAAGTTGAATCATGGATACAAATGCATGTGGATACTTTTCACACAACCTGAGATAGAAAGTGCTTGCATCAAAGGTATCCGGGATTTGTTGCACACGAATCTTTGACAATACCACTTTGTGGAATATACCGTCATTCATGGCATGTTTGGCCTCATTGACCTGACTGATAAATTCATCACGGGTTGTTGTGGTCAGGTTATCCACTGAAGGTTTTTCAGTATCCAGGAATAGATTAATTTCTGACAGAGACATGATAAACTCAGGGGTAATATCACCGGAGGTAAAGACGTCATCAGGTTCCAGGATAAACGGACTGCAGGATGCCGTTTCAAAGAAAGGTGCAATCACAAAACCCTGCAATGATTCAGGTAGTTTAGTAAAATCAAATTTCTTTGGGAAAGAGTGGTATTGAACGAATGTTGTAATTTCAGTCTGAAGGGGAAGCCTGTAAGAAGCAAAAGGAATATGTTGTTTTAAACAAACCTGTTGCAACTCTTTAAGCGACTGATATGGTATATTTTTAAAACTCATTACTCATCTTTTATCTTTATAGGTATAATGCGGTTCGTGAGTCGGCAAACAGAAATAAGCGTATCATTTTTGTCCACAACATGAATTTCCCACACATGGGAAGTGACTCCCTGATGGACAATATTCGCCTGTGCAATCACATAATCTTCTGACGTTGACCCGACATGACTTCCACTGATTTCAACTCCCAACACCATATACCGGGAACCGTCGACCAAGGCTAATGAACCCGCACTACCCACTGTTTCGGCTAATGTCATGATAGCTCCACCATGCAAACGTTTCATTGGCTGAATTGTTCTGTTATCAATGGGCATATGTGCTATTACATGACCTTTTGATAATTCGGTAAATTCTATTCCCAAATGCTCAACCATTGTGTTTTTACACAAATCGTTAAGCTCCTCCTTAGTAAGTATATGTGACATAACTGAGTATATTAAATTGTAAAAAATACATTTTAACAAGGATACAAAGATACGGAATTATCTAAATTACCCGTAATTATTAGCTTATAATTGCCACCTCAATGGTACAAATATAGATATTACCGGAATCTGGAGACAGAGAATTGCCTCGAAAAACTTTGCTGTGAACTGTTTGTTCACAACTGATTTTCAAGACATTTTAATTAAGGCGGGGAGTGTATTAAAAAAAATTTCTATTTTATATCTGACAACAACAAGTTACATATTTCGCACTTTCACAGGCTCGTTACTAAACATAGCTGTAATTTCGGGTATCCCAAGGAATCTGCGTGTAAAGATCCTGTAAACCAAACTTCCTAAGAAGTAAAACAAAAAGGCGGTACTAAAACCTGCAAGTACATCAATCACATAATGCGCCTGAATATAAACGGTCGAGGTAACCAGTGCCAGATAGAACGGGAACAAAAATGACAATAGCAAATACTGGCGGTTCTTGATTACCATAAAAATTATCAATGTTGAAATCCCTACATGTGAACTTGGAAATGCTGCTGTTGGCCTTTCACCCACCTGTTGTGTATTTTGCACCATTTGGGAAAAGAATCCCGAATTGTTCCCTATCGACGATAATGCCTGATGTTTGTCGAAATAATAACCTATGTTTGGGAAAATGCCAGAATTGACCTGATCCAGCCCGATAGCCTGAAAATAGTATTGTGGACCGGCAGTCGGGAAAAGGATATAAATGAGGTAGTAGCAGAAAAATGAAAAAAGAACAATGAAAAAGAAAGGTTCAAAAAGCTGCTTGCTCTTTAAATAAAAGTACATGCTGGTAACTATTATCAACGGATAATACGACAAATACCCCAGGTTCAGGATTTCACCCAACCAGTGTTGCGGGTAGTGCTGAATAAAAACAAGCGCAGGCTGGAAACCAAATACAGCTTGTTCCAGGCCAGCCAGCAAATGATCGTGATTGGGGATCATCCGGTTGATATCAAATGTCTCTGGATACCAATACACAAGCAGGGCACCAACAACAGCGAAACGTGAGAATCGAATCACCCACCAGTTCTTAATTGAATTGAAATAAGCCAAAACAATTATTGCCAGCACCATCAATAACCTTACCCGTAATAATTCTGTAATAACCGGTATCTCCGGTTTTAAAAACAGAATAATCATGGAGGTGATTAAAATATAAATAAAAGTCAATTTCTCGACTGCAAAAAATCTTATAGATCTATTTTGAACCATTACTTTTGAACTACGTTATAATTATATAAAATATCCGCTAATTAACTTACAATTCATCATATCCAAATAAAAGCAGAGTATTTATCAGGAATGTATTATAAATGAATTCGTATAATCGTTTGTTGTTGTACTATTTACACCTTCTTCAACTAGAAGGTCATTACAAAATAATCAAGCGTGCAAAGATACAACTTTTAAAACAAACAGAGGAGCTTTTTTATCATTGAAATTGCTTCTTATTTCAAAATTATTAAATTCTTATTCTATTTTCAATAAAAATTACACTATTTCAATATCTATTAAAACTCAATCAAAAATATTATTCTTTATGTTTCAGTTAAAAGAGTGATTGCACCGGCCCATTTTTATAACAAAATTGTAAAATGCCGGTTGTAGTAATATGAAAAGAATTTCATAGATTTGCAATCCAATGAAAGGAAAAGCATTTTATATTTAGCATTTTACACCCAGGTTTAACAAACAGCGAAACTAAATTACATGAGTAACACGAATGCAGATAATCTTAAAACTTTCGGAATCTTTAACGACAGTTTTCCACCCATTATGGATGGCGTTTCATTAGCAACACAAAATTATGCATATTGGTTACATCAAAAGAATCAACAGGTTTGTGTTATAACACCTAAGTCACCACATTACTCCGACAACGAACCTTATCCAATATACAGGTATACCTCTGTTCCAATCATTGGCAGAAAGCCATATAGGATTGGACTTCCGGATATTGATTTTCAATTCAAGACTGAAATCGAACAGATTTCCTTTGGATTGGTACATGCCCATTGTCCTTTTAGCTCAGGCAGACTGGCACTAAGCATAGCAAAAAAACAAAAAATCCCTTTTGTAGCAACATTCCATTCGAAATACAGGGATGATTTTGAACATTCGGTATACAATAAATTCATTGCCCGCCAGCTGACCCACGAAATCATCCGATTCTTCGATAAGGCAGATGAGGTCTGGATTCCACAGGCTTCGGTAGAAGAAACCATCCGGGAATACGGATACAAGGGGAAAGTTGAAATCGTGGACAACGGGAATGACTTTGCATCATCGAATCCCATTGAGCCAATTAAAAAGGCTGCCCGAAAGGACCTGAATATACCTGAGACAGAAATGGTCTTCCTTTTTGTAGGGCAACACATCTGGGAAAAAAACACACGCTTAATCATTGAATCGTTGGCCTTATTGAATGACTTACCTTTTAAAATGTTTTTTATTGGGATAGGATATGCCGCTGAGGACTTAAAACAACTGGCAGAGGATCTAGGATTAAGTGAAAAGGTTGAATTCATTGGAATGATAACAGAACGGGAAAAACTAAAGCAATATTATGCGGCAGCCGACCTGTTTCTTTTTCCATCGATCTACGACAATGCCCCGCTGGTTATCCGGGAGGCAGGTGCCATGCATACCCCTTCTATTCTTATCAGGGGTTCATCGTCAGCTGAAAATGTGATCGATAACTTCAACGGGTTTCTGGTCGAAAATTCCATACTATCGTTTGCTACCAAAATAAGAGAACTCATGCATTCTCCTGAAGCAATCAGGCTTGCAGGCCTTAATGCTTCGCAAACTATTGCCCGTTCCTGGGAAAATGTGGTTGAAGAAGTACTTGACAGATATCAAAAACTAATGCAACGCAAATGGAGAAAATAGTCCAGCCGATACACACGACAAAAAAAGTTGTTAAGCCCTACAAGGCTTATCAGGTTTTGATACCGGTACTGCTTGGTCTGTTTGTTATCGGGTGGCTATTCCTGGATGAGTTTGATCCGGAAGTCTTTCTATCCTTTAATTTCACCATTTTCAGTGTCATGTTTCTTGTTTTAGCTCTCGTATTGATGCTCATGAGGGATTTTGGCATGATGTGGCGCTTCAGATTGCTCACCGACAAAGAATTATCCTGGAAACAAGCCTTTCATATAAATGTTCTCAGCGAATTTACCTCTGCCGTGACACCTATTGCTGTTGGAGGCTCCAGCCTGGTGGTTATTTTCCTGATCAAAGAGGGAATCAATGCAGGTCGAAGTACCACCATTATGTTTGTCAATTTATTCCTGGATGAATTGTTTTTTCTGGTTGCTTGTCCATTGGTATTTCTATTCATTCCACTCCATCAACTCTTTAATTCTTCCTCCGTTATAGTTTCCTCCTTTGCCTATATTTTTACCGGCCTTTACATAACCCGCTTCATTTGGACGAGTATTATGTTTATAGGCATTTTCAAACGACCCGATTGGATTAAACATATTCTGCTTACCCTCTTTAAACTCCCTGTATTGCGGAAATGGCATTCCAATGTAGAACTTCTTACAAACAACCTGGTACAGGCATCCCATGAAATTGGCAACCATTCATATCTGTTTTGGTTGAAAGCTTTTGGAATGACCATACTTTCCTGGACCTCACGGTTTCTGGTTGTAAATGCCGTTTTCATGGCCTTTAAACCTGAAAACATTCATCATCTGGTCGTATTTGCACGGCAGCTAATCCTGTGGCTGTTTATGGTGGTTAGTCCGACCCCCGGAGGTAGTGGTGTGAGTGAATATGCTTTTAAGGAATATTACAGTGACATTTTCTCATCCAGATACTCGGATAGTGCAATTATTCTCGTCACATTAATATGGCGTATAATCAGCTATTATTTATACCTGCTGCTTGGGCTACTGGTTATTCCGAACTGGATAAAAAAGTCATTTACCAAAAGTACTCCTGAACATGAAAACAATTCCAATCCTATAAATACTCTGAAATAAAGCAAATACAACCTGAATATTTGATACTGATTTTGTATTCCTAAGATTAATGCTTTATCTTTGCGTTTCTAATGATAATTTTTTAAGAATGATTAAGAAACTAATTTTCACCTCTGCCTTCTTGCTTATACTAAATACTGGATATGCGTGTACCAATTTTTTAGTAGGAAAAGGAGCAACCCTCGACGGTTCGACATTAATCAGCTATAATGCTGATTCATATTTTTTATTTGGCGCTTTGTCTCATTATCCTGCAGCTACCTATCCCGAAGGTTCCAAGCTTGATGTCCATGACTGGGATTCTGGAAAATTCCTTGGAAAGATTAAACAAGTTGAGAAAACCTATTCGGTGATCGGAAATATAAACGAACATCAGGTAAGTATTGGTGAGACTACTTTTGGTGGACGCCCCGAACTGGTTGATACAACAGCCATCATGGATTACGGCAGTTTGATTTACATAGGCCTGCAACGGTCCAAAACTGCCCGCGAAGCAATAAAAGTGATGACTGACCTGGTGGCAGAATACGGCTATTACAGTGAAGGTGAATCATTTTCAATTGCAGATCCGAATGAAGTATGGATCCTGGAAATGGTTGGGAAGGGTGCTAACAACAAAGGGGCGGTATGGGTTGCTCAACGTATCCCCGATGACTGCGTATCAGCGCATGCAAACCAGGCCCGTATTACTACTTTCCCGTATGATGACAAGAACAATTGCCTTTATGCCGAGGATGTCATCGCTTTTGCCCGTGAGAAAGGTTATTTCAAAGGGAAAAACAAAGATTTCAGTTTTTCCGACACGTACGCTCCCCTCGATTATGTGGCATTGCGTGCCTGTGAAGCCCGTGTTTGGTCATTCTTCCGCAAAGTAGATCCAACCATGGAAAAATACATAACCTATATCAAAGGGGAAACTTCCGAGAGAATGCCATTATGGGTAAAACCGGCTTTCAAGCTTACAGCCCAGAATCTGAAAGATTACATGCGCGACCAGTATGAAGGTACTGAGTTTGATATGTCTAAAGGACTCACTGCCGGACCATTTGGGAGTAAACTCCGTTGCAGCCCGTTGACATTTAAAGTTGACAGCGTTGAATATGTACACGAACGTCCTGTGGCAACCCAACAAACAGGCTTTACATTTGTAGCTCAAATGCGCAGCTGGCTTCCTGATTATATCGGCGGAGTCCTCTGGTTTGGCGTGGATGATGCTGCAACCGGACTATATGTCCCAATGTATTGCGGGATAAACCGCGTGCCGGAATGTTATCGCCCTGACAACGGAAGCCTGCTGGAATATTCAGCTACTTCTGCTTTCTGGACGTACAACTGGGTAGCTAACTATGCCTACAGCAAATACTCGTACATGCTGCCTGACATTAAAAAAGTACAGTCAAAATGGGAATCTGACTTCAATGCACTTGTTCCTGCCATTGACAAAGTGGCTGTAGGAATGACAGAAGCAGACGCCCGTGTCTTCTTGTCCGATTTCAGTATAGCCCAGGCAGAGAACTCAACTATTGCATGGAAAAAACTAGGGGAATACCTGTTGGTAAAATACATGGATGGCAATATCAAGGCTGAGAAAAACGGCAAATTTGTCCAAAATGAATACAAGATACCACCTACCATTATCCGTGCAGGCTATCCCGAAGAATTCTTACGTAACATGGTCAAAGAGAACCCGGGCCTTCGTGTAAAATCGCAACAGGAACTGAACAACCGGAAATAAGTTTCAATCCGTAAAATTTAAAAAAGAGTAATGATTCATACTGGATCATTACTCTTTTTTTTTGCTGCGTCCTTGATTCTACAAACATTAAGCGATTTTATATGTTTAATTCAAAAGAGAATGTAAATGGCATCCCTTTAGAACTATTTTAAAAAATCAATTATATGAAAATCGTTATTTTCGGTGCAAATGGCAAAACAGGCGTACAGTTGGTAGAACAGGCATTAGCCAAAGGGCATCAGGTTTTTGCCTATATACGCCGGCCCGGATCAATATTGATCGATAACCCTAAATTAAAAATCGTGATCGGGAACCTGAATGAACCCCTGAAGATGAAAGATATGATCAGTGGTGCCGATGCCTGTATCTCGGCATTAGGAACAGGATCGCTGACAAAACATTCCTTAGAAATAACCAATGGCATCAAAAATATCATTTCCATTATGGAGATGACAAAAGTACACCGGTTTATATACTTATCAAGCCTGGGAGCCAACGAAAGCCGTTACCTGATCCCACAACCGATGCGTTTCTTTTTAACCAGGATTCTGCTCCGTGTTCCCCTGGCCGATCACAATACCAACGAGAACAACATAATGAAAAGCAAGCTTCAATGGACCATTGTACGTCCCGGCAGCCTGACAGACGGATTGTTGACCGGTAAGCTGAAACACGGTACAGAAAAAACTAAAATGAAAGGGGGTGCTGCTATTTCAAGGGCGAATGTCGCTTCGTTTATGATACAACAGCTCACAGATACCAACTATCATCAAAAAGCGGTATGGCTGAGTGAATAATTTTCTTGAGAAACAACACAGTCCTGGGATTACCTTCTGTAATCCTTTTTTTTGTCTCGTCCGCTGAATATATTCAACCAAATGACTATTTTTGCAGGCACATTAAAAAATAATCATCTTGACTGAAAATATCCTTTTTGAACGCATAGATTATACGGCAGATAACCTGCCAAGGGGAGAATACGAAAACTGCAGGTTTGTGAACTGCAACTTTTACGGTGGTGACATTTCCCATATTACTTTTAGGGAATGTATATTCGACAGCTGTGATTTCAGCCTTGCCAAAATG
>Ga0302286_10003126_pt1 | contig 11229 bp, 3 predicted proteins | sample III_Fen_E2_3_FD_198765 | JGI IMG/M metagenome (GOLD analysis project Ga0302286, IMG submission 198765) | Peat permafrost microbial communities from Stordalen Mire near Abisko, Sweden - III_Fen_E2_3 | ecosystem: Environmental > Terrestrial > Soil > Wetlands > Permafrost | place: Sweden: Abisko...
AGATTTGTTATGGTACTACCATTACTCTTGATGCAAATACTAGTTGTAATTCGCTCAAATTATATCAGTCCACAACGTTAGCACTGGGGGGATATAATTTTTCGTCTAACTCTACGACTTTTAATTCCGACCAACAAACAATTTCAGGCACGGGTAACGGAAGCAATACACTCACTTTAGGCGGAAATTCGACACTTACTTTTAATATTGCAAAAATTAACACGACAGGTTACAACGTTACAATAGCTGGCAATCCTATAGTAACCAATAATGCATATTTCAATATTGGTGCTGCTAATTTGACAATTGGAGGGAACTTGTCGGTTAATACTTCTGCGTACGTTCTGGCAACAGGTTCTAATTCTACGATAGGAGGAAATCTTGATTTAAGTAATAACGCTTATGTTTCCATTGGATCTGGAAATTTAGCAATAACAGGTAATTACACAAATACATCAAACACTTATAATACTAAAATTGACTGGTCAACTGGTACAGTTACCATTGGTGGTAATATTAATGTTGGGAAAAACGGTATGGAACCTTTTACATGTACCGGGACAGGTTGGCTATTCATGAATAGCTCTTCTAAAACTATCACCCTTAGCAATGATATAACTATACTTAGATTTCGGCAAAGTTCTTCAGGTTTCTTAAAAGCTGTTGGTAATACTTTCACCATTTCACAGGTTTTCGATCAAAATTGTGGACCAGCAGCTCCTGCCGGAGTAACAATTTCAATTCCAGGAAACACCATTAAAAACACTAATAATACAATATCTCTGACTTCTGCAGTAGGTACAAATAGTCAAACCATTTATAAAAATAACCCAATTACAAATATAACCTATACTACAACCGGTGCTACAGGTGCCACTGTAACAGGTTTGCCTGCAGGCGTAACAGGTAATTGGGCAAGCAATATTGTCACCATAAGCGGAACACCTACTGAATTAGGATCATTTTCATATACTGTCACATTAACAGGAGGTTGCAGCAATCCTACTGCAACTGGTACAATAACAGTGAATAATGTCCCGGTAGTTGTTTCAGGCGCAAATGGAATAACCGATGGTACTGGCTATACTACTTTAAAAGGAGCTTTTGATGCGATTAATGCACAAACCAATCAAACTGATAAAAATATTTCGGTTATAATTACTGCCTCAACTAACGAGACTGCCTCTGCGGTCTTGAACGGAAATGCTTCAACTCCATGGACTAGCTTGAAAATTTATCCAAATACATCTGGATTATCGATAACAGGAAATATTGCTGGAGCGCTGATTGATCTTAGTGGTGCCAATAATGTAACTATTGATGGGCGTGTTAATGCAACTGGAAGTGCCAAAAGTTTAGTCATTAGCAATACAAAAGCGACTAATAATCAATATTCAACTATCAGGTTCATTAACGATGCTTCAAACAACACAGTGCAATACTGTACAATAAAAGGCTCAGAATTTAGATATAGTACTCCTCAGAGTGGAGTTGTATTCTTCGCCACCGGAACAACAACGGGCAACGACAATAATACCATTACAAATAACGATATTACCAATGCGGGTGGAAATCGACCGGTTAATGCAATATATTCTTACGGTACAGCAGGCAAAGAGAATAACAATATTACCATAAGCAATAATAACATATATGACTGTATGCAAAGTGATCCGACTTCAAATGGTATTTTTCTGTCAGCCAACACAACAGCCTGCTCGATAACGGGTAATAATATTTACGAAACAACTTCAATTGTACCCATAGCTGAATCGACCTATACAGCAATCAACATTGATAATACATCGGGTAATGGGTTTACCATTTCTAACAATAATATAGGTGGTAGCTCAGCATTATGTACAGGTACCTGGACAAAGACAATTGACAATAATACTTCATTTCAGGGAATCTATCTGAATGTTGGAACAAGCACAGCAAGCGAAGTCCAAAATAATACAATAAAGGGTTTTAACTGGAGTAATTCTATCGGCTATGCCTGGTACGGGATTTGGTTGAATGGTGGTAGTGCAAACATAGGTACTACTACAGGTAACACTATTGGTGCGACAACAGGAAATGGGTCTATTTCGGTAACTAATAGTCAGAGTAATGATGTTTACGCTATTTCTTTAGTCGGATCAGGAAATGTTAGTTGTCAAAAAAATATAATTGGATCAATTACAACAAATAATGCTTCTAGCAATAGAACAAACTTATACGGGATTAAGAATAGTTGTACAGGTACAGTAAATATTAGCAATAATTTAATTGGAAGTGCTTCAACATCCAATAGTTTATACGCTCAATCTGCATCAACGGGAGTAGACCAGAGCGTTTGGGGAATCTATAATTCAGGTACTGGTTCTGTCACAATTTCCAACAATACCATTGCTAACCTGACTAATGGCATGACTGGTTCTACCAGCCCAGGTGTTGTGAATGGGATAATTTCTTCTGCCGGAACAAATACCATATCCAGTAACATTATTCATGATCTGACAAATGCTAATTCAACCACATCTTCAAATAATAATGCCTCTGTTGGTGGAATTATTTTAACGAGCACATCGTTGAACACTGTTAGCGGTAATAGTATTTACAATTTATCTAATACGAACTCTACTTTTTCCGGAGATGTTGTAGGTTTATATTTTACAGGTAGTACAGGTGCAAATACAGTTTCGAATAACTTTATATGTAATTTATCCGCAACTGGTGCTTCTTCATCAAGTGCCAATATTTATGGTATTAGAGCTGTATCCGGTGCAACTACCTATTCTAATAATATAATAAGTTTAGGCGGTTCTGCACAGTCAACACTTTACGGAATTTATGATACAGGAGCAGCCTCTCAAACCTGTAACCTCTACTTCAATACTGTTTATTTAAGTGGAAATGTCGCTTCAGGTTCAAATAAATCGTATTGTTTGTATAGCAATTCATTAAGCAATACCCGTAATTTCCGAGACAATATTTTTTCAAATGTGCGCTCAACTATCGGAGGTGTAAGTTTGCACTATGCTGCCTCCTTTAATTACAATGCTAACACGTCATTAATATTAGGCTATAATGATTATTTTGTTTCGGGAACAGGTGGAGTGCTTGCATACTATAATGGAGCGGATAAAACACTTTCAGATATTGTGGCAACTTCAACTGGTTGGGAACCTACAGCTTTGTCGGTTAATCCTAATTTCACAACCCCTAATGGTATGACTGCCCTAAGTTATAGACCATTAACAGGAATTATTGGCACGTCAATTGGCACTATTACCCAAGATTATCAAAATAGTACTAGAACATCACCAACAATTGGTGCATTTGAGGTAAATAATGTAGAAGTTTGGAAAGGAACTTTACAAGCTAAATATGCTACGCTCAGAGCAGCTTTCAATGCTATCAATGCTGGAACACATACAGGAGCATTAGAAATTCGGTTAAGTGGCAATACTGTGGAAACTGGATTCGCTACACTAAATGCCTCTGGTTCTGGTTCGTCAAATTACTCATCTATACTCATCTATCCAACAGTTAGCGGTTGTTCCATAACAATAAATATGACAACTACTTTGTTTACTCTCAATGGAGCAAAATACGTTACACTTGACGGAAGAGTGAACCAAACCGGAATAGCTGATTTAACTATTTCAAATACGGAAAATACAAGTTTTTCCTCAAGAACAGTAGTATTTGAAAATGGTGCAACGGATAATACAATAAAATATTGTTACATAAAAGGCGCAAGTACAGGGGGCGCTGGTGCAGTGATTTGGTTTGATACCATTACAGAAACAGGAACAACTGGAAATAACAATAATACTATTGATCATTGCTTTATTACAAATTCCGGTTCAAGACCTACAAATGGGATTATTTCGCAGGGTAATACAGCTCATCCAAATACAGGAAATATAATTTCGAATAATAATATCTACGATATTATGAAAAGTGACGATTCATCAAGAGCAATTTATGTTGGTGTTGGCTCAACTGGTTTTACAATAACGGGTAATAGCATTTACGAAACAACAACGTTGACTCCAACAGTAAGCGGTAAAAGTTATTATCTAATAAATATTGAGAATGCACTTGGAAATAATTTCACTATCACCGATAATTATATTGGTGGAAATGCACCAATGTGTGCCGGATCTGCTTTTACCGTAAATACTACTCAAAACCAAGGGTTAAGAGGCATTTCTGTAAATGTTGGTACAGATACGCCTTCCATAATAGACAACAATTTGATTAAAAACTTTGATTATACTTCCTCATCTACTACACCTTGGTGTGGAATTTATCTAACCGCAGGAGCAGTGAATGTAGGGACAGTAAATGGAAATACCATTGGTGAAACAACTGGAAATGGTTCAATAACCATTACAAATCCAACGGCCAATGCAACATCGTATGGCATTTATAACGTTAGCACTTCGCCTGTTTCTGTCAATAAAAATAATATCGGTTCAATTACTACCACTGGATCGGGAACAACTTCTCACGGCTTTATCGGGATATACAAACAAAATGTGGCCGGTGATTGGAGCATCAACTCAAATGTTATTGGAAGTACTTCTACAGTAAAAAGTATTCAGGCCAGTTCAGCAACAACAAGTGCAGCCGGACAACTTATGACGGGAATTCAAAATAATGGTAGTGGCACTTCAACAATATCTAACAATACAGTAGCCAATTTATACAATGCCTATATTGGTACAAATATAGCTGCCCGAACAAGAGGTATTGACATTTCAAATGGCTCAGGAAATATTCAAAGTAATATTATACGGGATATTTCATCTACAAGTGCACAAGTTGCCTCGGACATTTCTGCTTCAGTTATAGGCATCGCTATTTCAAGTTCCAGTGCAATCAATCAATCAATAGCTGGCAACACTATTTTTAATTTGTCGAATACCAATCCATCGGCAAAGGTTGATGTTGACGGTATTCTTACATATATTAATTCGTCGAATTCGTGTATTATTGCTAATAATTTTATTCACAGTTTATCGCTTTCTTCTTCAGACAATACTTGCGCCATTAATGGCATTTCTTATAACAAAGGTCAGTCAACAATTTCTAATAATATAGTAAATCTTGGCACTGGAATAACCACTGGATATTCGATCAACGGAATAAACAATCAATGCTCTGGGAGTGATAATAATGCAGTTTATTTTAATACGGTATATTTAACAGGAAATGTTAGCGGAACTACATCATCCACTTATGCTCTGTATGAGAGAGTTAACTCCGTGATAAGAGATTACAGAAATAATATTCTTTATAATGCCCGAACAGGTGGAACTACTGGTGCTCATTACGCAGTTTCTTTAGCTGGGAAATCAAACTTAACTATTGATTATAATGATTATTTTTCCGCTGGTGTGATTTGCAGCTTTGCTGGTACAGACAAAACAACTTTAACATTGTTGAAAACTGCTACTACCCAGGACATTCATAGCTATAATATAAATCCAACATTCACCAATGCAGGTTCAACCACAGCAACCGACTACAAAATCGGAGTGAATTTGGTTGGAGTAACTGGAATAGGTATCGCCAACGACTATGCAGCCAATGTTCGTTCAACTGAGTATACTGCTATGGGAGCATGGGAACGTGCAATGACTAACTATTGGAAAGGAACAAATAGTACCGATTGGGCTACCACCACCAACTGGACGTTGAATGTTTTACCTCCAACTGATGGAAATCTTATATTTGATGCCACTCCGGTTAATAATTGTGTAATGGGTACAGATTATAGTGTGAGAGACATAACAAATTCGCAATCGACTTATAACTTGGTTGCAAATGGGCACAAGTTAACCGTGAAAGGAAACTTGAATCTTTCCAATGGTGCGCAGCTAGATGCCTCGGCTAGTGGCTCTACTGTTGAGTTTGCGGGTTCGCTTGTGCAATCAATACCTTCAGCAGCTTTTGTAGGTAATAACATTTATAACTTAAGTATGAACAATAGTAATAATGTGACATTTAACGGTACGTTGAATTTGCTGAACACAATAACCGCCAATTCCGGCAAGTTAGATGCAACAACCAATTCGCCTACCATTTGCTATGCAGGAACTTCAGCTCAGACTATTGGCTCAGAGTTACTTTCCGATGGTGCTTATAATCTGACAATAGATAATGCTACCGGAGTAACCGTTAATACAGATTTTACTGTAAATAACCTGCTTACAATTAATACAGGTAAATTACTTACAATTCCTGTTTCTAAAAAGCTTAATGTTATTGGTTCAATTACTAACAATGCAGGAGCAGCAGGTTTAGTGATTAAGTCAAGTTCAAGTACTGAGAACGGTTCACTTATATTTCATAATGCTGTCGAAAATCCGGTGCAGGCAACCGTTGAAATGTATTCTAAAGCAGCAGCTTCTACATATAATTCTTCAACAGGAAAGTATTCAGATTATAAATGGCAATATTTTGGCATTCCTGTTCGCTCCATCCCTGCTGATCCTACATTTGCGGGCTCATACATACGTCAATATGCTGAAACGTCCATAAATACTCCTAGCTGGATTACTTTAAACAATTCATCAACATTATCATCGTTTTATGGTTATGAAATTACACAGGTAGCTCCAAGAACTATATACTTTCAAGGTGATTTGGAAAATGCAGATCTTACCAAAACCCTTACCTATACGACAGGTGCAAATTATCCCGGATATCATATTTTAAGTAATCCATATACTGCCGCTATTGATGTTACTCAGTTGAATTTTACAAATATGGATAAAGCAGTTTACCTTTACAACACTGGTAGTTCAAAAGATTGGCAAGCAAATTCAGGTTCTACAGATCCGAGTAATAATGCGGGTCAATATGTTGCAGCACCAAAGAATACATCTGGCATATTAGGCATTCCTGCCCAAATACCTTCCATGCAGGGATTTATGGTTATTGCTTATGCAGATGGTGGTACTTTGAACATTCCATATAACTCTGTTGCAATAAAAAATACAAATTTTCAAAGGATATCTTCCGCAAACAGAGCTCCACAACAAGAAAAAGTATGTACAGTAGTGGACATAAGTGGATCCAGATTTAAAGATAAAATGTGGTTAATATCAGATCCAGCTTGTACACATAAGTTTGATAATGGTTGGGATGGGCTTAAAATTATTGGATCAACATTGGCTCCTCAAATCTATGCTATAGAAACTGATGGAAATTATCAGGTAAATTCGGTAGATAATATTAATAATACTTATGTCGGGTTTCAGGCAGGTGAGGATAGTGAATACACAATGACATTCACTCATCAAAATTTTGATTCAAAATACACAACTCTTTATTTGACTGATTTATTAACAAATAAATCAATAGATATTTCGCAAAGTGGATCAACATATTCATTTACTTCGGATGCTGGTTCAACCCTTGAAAAGAGATTCAAAATTACTACTAGTGTAGATGTACATACTCAACTTGATCAAACTACATCTAATCCGTTGGCATTAAAGGTTTACAACCTAAACCAAACTATTTGTGTAGCCAATAATACTCCACAAAGCGGTGAGTTAACTATATATGATATGGCAGGAAAAGTAGTTACAAAATCTCAATTCTCTGCAAATAATGTAACAAGAATCAAAACAGATATAAAAGGTGGATATTATTTAGCTAAAGCTCGAACATTAACCGACTCGAGTATTGTGAAACTATTCATGCCTTAGTCCATATTACCTAATGGCTTAATTTACTGGTTTTCCACATAAATAATTAAAAATAAATATACAATCATTAACTGTGAAAAAAAGAAGGAAGAAAAATTTACTTATCTTTTATATTTGGGGGTTTTCATATATTGTTTTAGTTGTTTCATATTTTATGACTGATAGATTTACTAAATTCTCGTTAAGTGAAATTGACACATCATTTGTAAATGTTTTATATGATAGCGATTCTGATTACTATTCAACAAGTTCATCAAATTTCTCAACAATTAAATGGAATTCTGGAACAAATGTAAATTCAAGCTATAAAACGTTCTACGAAAACAATGAAAAAACGAAAACTAATATATATAATTATACAATCGGAAATAACAATCAGCGCTTTCGGAGTGATGGAGGGTCAACTCAGTTAATCAACATTTCAGACGTAATGCAATCCTCAAACCTCAGTTATCACCGTAATAATGGCTCAAATACCTCTGCCAATTTTGCGAGCATAGATGTTAATGCTGCATTGGCTGGATTATTTCTAAAAGGGAATTCATCAGAAAACATCTTTGTCAGAGAAAAGCAAAATACCAATGCAAGTTCAATATTTACTGATAATGCAACCATATTTAGCATGAACAATACTGATACTGATGTATCACAGAAAATTGGAATAGATCCCGAAGGTGATCCAACGGGTGCTATAATTCCAATAGGTGATGGATATGGTTTCTTAATTCTGTTGGCATTAGTTTATGCTGGATTTCAGTGGTTTTCTATCAGATTAAAAAGTTTATAACCACCTTATTTAATAGGTGTTTAGCTATTCTTTCTAAAAATTATTTTTTTCGCTGAATTTTCAGTAGATGAAGCTGTTGAAATCGGTGCTTTAGATGTCTGAGGTTTTGCTTCGCTACGGTCGGCACCAATTCTGCGCTTACCTTTACCCGGATCAATGCCCGAACCTTTGCCTTTTGACGCTACTTTAGGTTTTATTTTTGATTTTTTCTCAGTCAATTCATATTCAGCAGCAAAAGGTTGATCTTTAATGACCGGAATCTGAATTGAAATCAATTTTTGAATATCACGTAGGTATTCAAGTTCTTCCACGTCGCAGAACGAGATGGCTTTACCTTCCAATCCTGCTCGTCCGGTTCGCCCAATGCGGTGTACATATGTTTCTGGAATATTCGGAATTTCAAAGTTGATGACCAAATTCAAATCGTCAATATCAATTCCACGGGCAGCAATGTCTGTTGCAACCAGAACACGGGTAGTACGATCCTTGAAATTGCGAAGTGCATTCTGACGAGCATTTTGCGATTTATTGCCATGAATGGCTTCCGCTTTAATCTTTGCTTTTTCCAACATTCGCTGCACTTTATCCGCGCCGTGTTTGGTTCTGGTAAAAACAAGTGCTGTGGCAATGGACTTATCTTGCAGAAGATGTATCAGCAAATCCTTTTTATTGGCGGTATCCACATAGTACATTTCCTGCTGGATAGTTTCTGCAGTGGTGGAAACTGGAGTTACAGCCACCTCTTCGGGATTTGTAAGTATAGTACCTGCCAATACGCGAATAGAATCAGGCATGGTGGCCGAAAAGAAAAGTGACTGGCGTTTGGCAGGGATGAGTTTTATAAGCTTTTTTACATCATGTATAAAGCCCATATCAAGCATACGGTCAGCTTCATCGAGCACAAAAATGCTCAAATCATTCAATTTTACAAACCCTTGACTTTGCAAATCGAGTAATCGACCCGGCGTAGCAATCAAGATATCAACACCCTGACGGAGTGCGCCAACTTGTTGACTTTGAGGAACTCCTCCGAAAACAACAGTGTGACGTAGAAACATAAACCGACCATAGGCGGCAAAGCTTTCACCAATTTGAATAGCTAGTTCGCGGGTTGGGGTTACAATTAATGCCTTGATTTTTCTTGGCGATTTGTCATTTCCTCTGTTTAAATACAATTGTTGAAGAATAGGAATGGCAAAAGCAGCCGTTTTACCGGTACCGGTTTGTGCACATCCTAATAAATCCTGGCCTTTAAGTACAATTGGAATTGAAATTTCCTGAATGGGAGTGGGTTGAGTATAACCTTCGTGTTGGAGAGCGTTTAAGATCGGCTCAATAAGATCTAATTTATCAAATGTCATAGAATATTTCACGTACCCGTTCTTCTTTCACAAGCTCTAACGTTTTAACCTGACGGCGTACGAATTTTTGCAAAGGTACGAAAAATAAACCAAGGCGTCAAAAAAGGTGTATTTGTAGCTTATGATGGAAAAGCGTTTGCGCACACGGTTTTTAAACTTTATTTTCCAGTAATGGGAGCTGGAAAACCTTGTTTTTTTGCACAACAAACGCTAAATCGTGCACATTTTAATATTTTTTAATAAAAAAAAGCCCGATTTTAAGGTGCTTGACTGATTAAATTGCTTATTTTTGTCGGAAAATAAATGAGGATATGAACAAACTCTGAGTTCGTTTCTTGATTTGCTCTACTGAATTAATCAAAAAAAGTTAACCTTGAATTCAATTAAAATTATCCAACCCACATTAATCCTGACGGGTGAATTATATGCTTTTATTATGGTAAATAAATCGTCCTGACACAACTCCATCATCATTTTACGGAAGACATTTAGAAACCGGTTAATCATCGGAGTCATCCATGTTCATGTCAAAAAAATCAACTAATTAAGAATAATACCTTAAAAAATCATACTGTGCACGAATCAACTCATCATCACGCTGACACCTTTAAATCAAAAGTGGAAGAAGCAACCGGAGTGACCGTTTCGCATTGCTATCAATGTGGAAAGTGTACTGCCGGATGTCCGCTCAACGAAGAGATGGACATTATGCCTAACCAAATTCTCCGTATTTTACAGGCCGAAATGCCGGGATGCGAAGACAAAGTTCTCAGTTCACTCTCCATTTGGCTTTGTCTGGCATGCGATACGTGCTATAGCCGATGTCCACAGGAGGTTTTACTGTCGAAAGTTATGGATTACCTGCGTCAGGAATCAATCCGCCAAAACAAAGTCAATCCCCAAGCAAAAGATATTCTCAAATTTCATCAAGCATTTTTAAATTCAGTCAAAATGAATGGCAAACTACATGAAGTAGGTTTGACTATTGATTACAAGCTGCGTACGTTGAATTTAATGCAGGATGTAATATTGGCACCATCGATGGCAGCTAAAGGCAAATTGGCTGTTTTCCCGCATAAAGTGCAAAACACGAAAGAAATAGCAAAGATTTTCAAACGAGTGAGCGAAGGTTCACATGAATAGATTCATTGGTTGACCAATTTATGGTTAACTGAATGAAAGATTAAAATATTATATTTTCTAATTAGATATTAGACATAAAAAACATGAGAATAGGATATTATCCCGGTTGTTCGCTCGAAGGTTCGAGTAAAGAATACAACGATTCACTTTTTGCAGTGGCCGAAAAATGCGGTGTTACGCTCGAAGTGATTAAAGACTGGAGTTGCTGTGGTGCTTCTGCGGC
>Ga0302286_10003127_pt1 | contig 11228 bp, 6 predicted proteins | sample III_Fen_E2_3_FD_198765 | JGI IMG/M metagenome (GOLD analysis project Ga0302286, IMG submission 198765) | Peat permafrost microbial communities from Stordalen Mire near Abisko, Sweden - III_Fen_E2_3 | ecosystem: Environmental > Terrestrial > Soil > Wetlands > Permafrost | place: Sweden: Abisko...
CGGCCCAAGATAGGTAACATGGGCTCCCTGATCGTAAGCTGCTACCTCAAAGGCACATCTGGTACGCGTAGAGGTTTTCTCGAAGATCAAGGCAATATTTTTACCGGTTAAGATAGGTTCTTCCGTCCCCGACTTCTTTGCCCATTTCAGTTCAGCAGCCAGATTAAGTAAATAATCAATTTCAGAAGGTTGAAAATCAAGTAGTTTTAAAAAATTTTTGTGATAAAGGTGGTTTGGCATGGATAGAAATTTTATGATTCGTATTGCATGGTGATTTTTGATCCGTATGATTTGTCTTCCAGCTTGGATGCCTCTGTGATGATGCTTTTAATTCCGCCTTTTTCGACAAATTTCATGGCCGCAATAATTTTTGGGGCCATACTGCCTTCGGCAAAGGTACCCAATTCAAGATATCTTTTTGTGTCCTTGTAATCCAGAAATTCAAGTTTTTCCTGAGTAGGAAGTCCAAAATCTTTGTAAATGAAAGAAACATCTGTCAGAATGTAAAACTCATCGGCCCCAACTCCAGAGGCAAGAACTGATGAAGATCTTTATCTATCACCGCATCCGCAGTCCTCAGATTGTTTTCCTTGTCAAAAAATACAGGAATGCCCCCTCCTCCACACGTAATTACAATGTTACCCTTTCTGGCCAGTTCCCCAATCAGGTTCAGGTTCAGTATTTTTTTAGGGATGGGAGAGGGGACAACCCTTCTCCAGCCGTTTCCACTTTTTTTGCTCTCCTTGAACGACCAGCCCTTCTGATCTTCCAGCGATTTTGCCTGTTCCTGGGTATAGGTTGCCCCGATCCGTTTGGTTGGATTTTTGAAGGCAGGATCATCAGGATCGACTTCCACCATTCCGACCAGTGTCACCACATCCCGATTGATGTGGTATTTGTTGAGGATATTTCTGAAGATCCTTTCGATCATGTACCCTATTCCACCCTGAGAATCAGCTACACAAATATCGAGAGGCATCTGGGTGATGCCGTAAACCTGTTCGCCAGCATCATTACGCATCAGAATGTTTCCAACCTGAGGCCCATTACCATGAGTGATAATCAGATCATACCCCTCCCTTATCAGGAAAAGCAGATTTTCGATGGTTTCGGCCGTATGCAACTCCTGCTGTTCAATGGTTCCTTTTTCGTAATCGCGTAACAGTGCATTGCCACCCAGTGCAACGACAGCCAGTTTTTTCATAATATGTTGAAGTCCTTGGTTAAATTCGGATCGAAGGTAAGGACTGTTTTTGGAGCAACACATGACAAATATCCATCAATGGCTCTGGTCGTAATTTCTGATTTTTTGAATAATTTGTTCCTCTGCCTGGTCATACATCTCCCGGATAAAATCATCATTGAAACACATGGTGCGTTCTTCAAATTGCATGTCATTCAGCCTGTCAATCAGCCGTTCCTTGGCGATTTTTAAATCTTTGCCATAGATGTGGAAAGAATCGGCCTGCCAATTCATTCGTCCAAGTTTTACTGTCCTCCCGGTTTTTTCCGCGACGCCTGCGGCAATTACCTCTTTGTTGAATTGAATAAATCCGAACATGTTCATAAAGTTAGCCCCCCAGGCATCGTTACTCCGAAAACGTACGTTGCAGTTTAACCAGTAGACACCCTCCTCATCTTCCAAAATACGGTACCACAGCGATTGAAGGCACGGCGGATCAAAACAATCGTTGTCGATGTCTGGCATCCAGGTAATCATTTGTGCCTGTCGCGTAAAAGGCTGTTTCGAAAGTTTGTCAATAACCGATTGAATCTGATCAACCTTGATTTTTCCTGCCTCCCGGGATTGTCCGTCGATCAGCTCTTTCCAAACTCCATAATTCTGAAGCCTGCCATGGTAGGTGTATTCCCATCGCTTGTCGCTCTCAACATTCATGTTTTTGGTCCAGTGGTCTTTGTATCCTTTTAACTCCATCACATACTCTTTCAGCTCCTCAATTCCTCCCGGGAAAGCCATGTGTATCATCGGGTCGGTTTCGGGTTCTTCGATGGTAATGTTGATGGTACAATCCATGCTTTCAGGATCCTCCGGTTTGTCGTACTGTGTTTTAAATCGGGTGCCTTTTTCGTAGACAGCAAGGATCGCTGCTTCATAGGCTTCGGCCAATGTTTTTTCAAAGATTGTAATGACAGGAATATTTTTCATGTTTGTTTGGTTTTTAAAAAGCAGGATCAAAAGATGATCAGCATATATTGAACAACCATAAAAGTAAAAAAAAATGTATAGATAGTGATGGAAATGACAATATTATATCGATAGCAGGGGCAATTAATGCAAGTTTTTGATTGAATGAATCTACACGTCAACTATCAATCTTTAATGGTATTTTAAGATGTTTTCCGGGTTCTGATTCCGGTAATTCATATTTCCGCTGTGCTTTTCAAGTTTAAAGACCCCTGTGATCACAGGATTAATCCCGTTTCATTTTCTACATAACTTGAACTACTCCTTAAATTTCAGTGAATAAAGATCTGCTTCACAAAGCACCATGTGTATGCGAACCCGTTTCCCAACTAAACTACCAACATTGGAGTTGCCGTTCCAGTTAACAACTCTTTCCAGTGCGTCTCCGAAAAGTTCATCGCATTCAGACAGGGAGAAACCGGGAATTGGCTTGCCACCCTCGTCTTGTAACTCAACACGAATAGAGCCAGCAATAGATGTTGCAAAGTTCAGTGTTAAGGCCTTACCTGAAAATATCAGGGTTTTGGTAATCAACTCGCCAGGCTTTTGACGGGCATGTACTGAAACAAATCCATCCATCCGGATTGTATAACGCCTGAGTCTGGGTGAATCTTTCCAGTGACCCTCCCCAGCATAAAATGTCAACTCAGGGGCCGCCGATGCATCTTCAGCCGGGGTTTCCAGCAAGCCAAGGCTTTGATAACCGTCACCGTAAACCCAATTGTCTTTTCGCTCTGGTCCGGCAGGAATAAAAACTTCATCCCAACGATGGAAATTTGATCCATCGTAACTGCTCATGAACAGACCGTTGGTTATTACTGTGCCGAACCTTGGAGAAAATTTCATTCTCTTCTGCCGGTGATCTGGATCAGGCAGCGCCTGCATGGCAGCGGCTGAAAATTTCCGGTCAACATACTGGGTTGGAAAGCCCAAAAACAGGTGAGGGGCACGGTAATATGGAACAATCTGGTTGGTATAGAGCGCTGCATCAGCTGAGTCACTAAACTTAATCATTACAGGATCGGTCCAGTTAAGAAAATCGGCCGATGTGGTCACACGAATATCGCGGATTCCATTTTTTGTATCTTTGGTTGTATTTCCATTGATGTCGTGTAGGTCACGAAAATAGCACCAATAGTATTTTCTTATTGGATCCCAAAATGCATTGTTCTGGGAGTCGAATTTTCCATTGGTGATGACCGGTTTATCTGAGAGATAGGACCAATGAATGCCATCAGCTGACTTGAATGCAAAAAGACCGCCTACACCAGCGCCAACTGCTTTGTATTGCTCATCTGGCTTGCATGCAGGGTTTTGATCCTTGAAAGGGGTGAAGTTGTCAAAATGCGGCATTGACCATATAATGTTATTTTGCTTTGATCCATTGAATTCGAAAAGGCCCAAATCCGGTTTGACCCAAATGATGCCGTCCTTGCTTTCAGCGTAGCAACCATAATTGGGATGTCCTCCCATTTTTGTCCCATCAGTGTTGGTTAGCTGACCAGCAGAATAGTACATCCGAAAGAGGTCACCATCGCGAAAAACTACCTGAAAATCACTTCCACTGCCTTCCCAGGGCTTGTCGTACACCATGACAAGCTCCTTCTTGACTGGCAAATGCATCCGTAATTCTAATCTTTCGATTTTCGCAATCAAAGACTCATCTACAAACAATTCGAGTCGTGAACCAATATCGGAGATTGTTTTGGATTTGGTATTCTGGGTCGTGTCAATAGAAATATCATTGTTGAAGGGATGCGGTGCGGCAAACGCGGTGCAAGTCTGAGAAAATACCAGTAAAGGTAAAATGACTAAGAATTTCCAACTATTTTTCACACGTAATTATTTTAGTTAAGTATTTTCTTGCATAGAATACATTTTTCTTCAATCCCCAAATATAACAGATTATTGCTTCGACTCCGTTTTTAGTATAACAAGGAATTCATCCATGATAGGTTTAAAGCAGGTTTGGAATCCGGTTTCCTACACTTATTTTCGAGTTTTCATTAACTTTGTTGGATTTAATCCTAAATTTGACTTTTCTTAAAAATTAGGTGATGGCTCAGCAAAAGAGTGATAATCAACAGAAATCAGTATCCGCAAAAAATAATGGAGGTGTAAGGGGTACCAAACATACCCGTTGGGAGAAGATTCGCGGGATTTTTGCTGTCCTTCTTTTTTTCTTTACACTCTATTTGTTCGTGGCCTTCGTCTCTTTTCTTTTGCAGGATGGTGCCGATGTCAGCCATCTGGATGTTTCTCTCAAAGAGCTACTCACCAATCCAAATATCAAGATAGAAAATTCCGGAGGGAAATGGGGGGCTATCCTGTCAAACTGGTTTATCAACAAAGGGTTTGGATATGGGTCTTTTGTGATCCTATATCTCTTCCTGGTGCTCTCCATGCGTCTGGCTAAAATTGGGAAACAATCGCTTCCGAAAAATTTCGGGTATGGCATCTTCATAATTATCTGGACATCCATCACACTTGCCTATTCATTGGCTGCTTTTTACAAAAATTCACCCATTCTTCCTGGCGGTGCTTATGGGTTCCTAATGTCTCAGCATCTGAATTCCATCGTTGGGAAGTTGGGTACTTTCTTTATTCTGTTTGGCTCAATGTTGATAGTGATTATTGTGGCCTTTGAAGATGCGTGGGGAACGATCCTTAGGATCCTATCGTACCGAAGGGCACCGAAAAAGAAAGTAATTGAATTGATTACAAATGAGTTGCCTGTTGTCGCACAACCTCCCAAAACCATGGAGAAGGACCGCTCTTTCTCAATGGTAGCTGATGACGATGATGTAAAGATCGTTTATGCCGAGCCTGACGATGAATCCATTGAGTTGGAGATGGGCGAGGTTTTTGTCGAAAAAGAGCCCTATTTGCTACCTGAAAAAGAGCCGGTTGCTAATTTTGAAACTAAAAATAGCCGTTTGGATCCGGCAGAGGAGGATGAAGAGATGGAAGAGTTGGATTATGATCCCACACTGGATCTTTCCAGGTACATTTTTCCCTCTATCGATCTGTTGGAAGATCGGTCGACCGGAAATCCGCAAGTGACGGATGATGAGTTAAGGGCCAATAAAAACAAGATTCTGCAAACCCTTAAAAATTATAGCATTGAAATTGAAAAAATCAGGGCTACGACAGGACCTACCGTTACGCTTTATGAGATCGTCCCTGCTCCGGGTGTTAGAATTTCCAAAATTAAAAACCTGGAAGACGATATCGCACTCAGTTTGTCTGCCCTTGGAATCCGTATTATCGCACCCATGCCTGGCAAAGGGACTGTTGGGATAGAGGTTCCTAACAACAAACCAGAAGTAGTATCCATGAGGTCGTTGATAGCCTCCAAAGTATTTCAGGAGTCAGATTATGAACTACCGCTGGCATTGGGCAAGACCATTTCGAACGAAACTTTTGTCGTTGATTTAACAAAGATGCCCCATATTTTGGTGGCAGGGGCAACAGGTCAGGGGAAATCTGTCGGACTGAATGCCATCATCTCTTCCTTGCTCTATAAGAAGCATCCTTCTCAGTTGAAGTTTGTCTTCATTGATCCAAAGAAAGTTGAGCTGAACCTGTACTCGGTTATCGAGAAGCATTTTCTGGCCAAGATGGAGGGGATGGAAGATGCCATCATCACCGACGTCCAACAGGTAAAAGATACCTTGAACTCGTTGATTATTGAGATGGAACGGAGATATGACCTGCTAAAACTCGCCCAGACCAGAAATGTAAAAGAGTACAATGTTAAATTCATTTCAAGGCGTCTCAATCCCAACAAAGGGCACCGTTATCTGCCCTATATTGTAGTGGTGGTCGATGAATTTGCCGACCTGATCATGACGGCCGGTAAAGAGATTGAACTGCCCATTGCCCGTATTGCCCAGCTGGCCCGTGCAGTTGGCATTCACATGATCATTGCGACTCAGCGACCATCTATCAACATCATCACAGGGGTGATCAAAGCAAATTTTCCGACCAGGATTGCCTTTAAAGTTGCTTCCATGGTTGATTCAAGGACGATCCTTGATACCCCCGGGGCCAACCAATTGATCGGACGGGGCGATATGCTGGTCTCCATTGGTAACGTCCTGACCCGGATTCAGTGTGCATTTGTCGATACCCCGGAAGTTGAAGCAATTGCCAATTTTATCGGCAAACAGCCTGGTTACCCTTCCGCCTTTGCACTTCCGGAATACCGAAGTGATAGTTCTGAGAGTTCAGATGATGTTGATTTGAAAAACCGGGACGAACTTTTTGATGATGCGGCCCGAATCGTGGTTTTAAACCAAACTGGTTCAACTTCGTCTATTCAACGAAAGTTTTCCATCGGGTACAACAGGGCCGGCAGGATTATGGATCAGCTGGAAGCAGCCGGAATCGTCGGGGTTAATGCAGGAAGCAAGGCAAGGGAAGTCTTGATTCAGGACGAGAATAGTTTGGAACAGATTTTGCGGAAGCTTTCACAATAGGAAGATTCAGATTACAGATTATAAATTAATGATTGGAATGATGATCAGATTGAAAATAGTTAGAAACGCTCTTTTTACTTTGGCAGCAATGATGATTGCTGCAAATACAATGGCTCAGCAAGATTCAAAAGCCAAAGAGGTCCTGGATAAACTCTCACAAACGACGAAGAGTTACAAGTCTATTCAGATTAATTTCTCCTTTACCCTGGAGAACAAGAAGAATAACGTTAGCCAAACCAATGAGGGTCAAGTAACATTGAAGGGGAAGAGTTACCATTTGCACATGCCCGTTTTCAGTATGGAGATTTTTTGTGATGGTACGACCATCTGGAGTTATCTGACCGAAGCCAAAGAGTGCAACATTTCGGGGGTTGAGGAGGACAAAGAGGGATCCTTAAATCCTGCGAATATTTTTACAATTTACGAAAAGGGATTCAATTTTAGTTATGTAGGGGAGGAAAGCCTGATGGGGAAAACGGTTCAGGTTATTGATCTTTTCCCTGTTGACAAATCAAAAGCGTTTGTCAAAGTGCGGCTCAGTATCGACAAGGCAAAATCACAGATTGCAAAGGCCCAGACTTTCAACAAAGATGGGAATACCTATACCCTGGTATTGAAAACCATGAAAACCAATGTTGAATTAAAAGACGACTATTTTAAATTCGACAAGTCCAAATATCCCGGGGTAGAAATCAATGATATGAGATAATTTTGCGTGACCATCCTAGAATACTACATCAAATTTTGGGAATTAGTCATTGCTTACCCTTCTTTATTTTGGAAGATGCTACTTTTCAGAGAGTTACGAAAGAGTTAAAACAGCCACTAAAACTGTAGATTACTTTTTCAGCGGATCTATTGGTTCAGATATTTTTTAGCCAGGTAGTTACAACGCCGCCACTCTGGCCGGCATCACCATAAGGGACAAGAATAATTTTCGTAGGGGAACCATCTACCGTTGCATCAATCTCGTAAGCTTGAGAACCGATCCATCCCTGCGGAAGAATGTCTGCCACGGCTTTGAGTTGAAGCTTCTCAGGATGGATTGTCACTTTGCCGGCATCTACTTTATTTAGCGATTGATCAAAAGCCAGCACTTGCGGGCCGCGTTGTATAGCCAGATGTCTCGGATAGCTTTTCCCTCCATCTATAATTTTGATTGGAATGGAGAAGTGGATATCAATCTTATCCCCCTTTTTCCAAACACGCTCTATGGTAGTCAATTCTGAGATTTTGATGTTTTGTTTGGTATTGTTTACCAAAACAGTGAAATCAGTCGCCCAATGCGAGATACGTAGGTTTAGTTTGAATTTGGTTGTTTGAGCAGGATTCACTGTAATCGTTACATCACCATCCTGAGGAAATCTGGTTTCGGTATGGAACACAACAACTGTTTTATCCGTTGATGTTTTAAATACACCTGGTTGATAGAAAAGTATGCATGGATTGTTCCCCATTGTACCATTGGTAAAAAGCGGAATCATGGCAATTCCCCGTGGGATACTCGACATACAGCAGGTTATGTTGCATCCGAAGGGTTTCTGTCCCATCAGGGGTGTATAGTAACTTACACAGCCAGTTTGCGGATTTTCGGCTCCGGTTAAATGATTATAAACAGTGCGCTCCAATTCATCGAGGTATTTTAATTCACCCGTAATCAACAACAGTTGGTAATTGAATTGCAACCAGGTAGTGGTGACGCACCCTTCACCCATGTGGTCATCAGCCGATGCTGCCAGCTCGTGGTCGTCGTGGAATACTTCAAAACTGCTGGCAGTGCCAGTAATATACAATCTATTTTTTACGATGTCGTTCCATGCAGTTTGCATGATCTTCAAGAGGTCTTTATTTCCGGTTACCTTGCTCAATTTTAGAATACCGACCATATTAGACAGCATTTCGTAAGCTTTCCCATTGGCAACTTTGTCAACACGACCAGTTTCCTTTATAGTTTCAATTATTTTTGGCCCATTTCCCTGATTATAGCTCTCGAGAATATAATTGCAGAAATCGATGTATTTGGGATCTCCTGTCAAACGATACAAATCAACCATTGGTTCCATCACGCTGGTTGAAGCCATTCCTACATGGGTACCCGCTTTGATTAAATCCATCTGACCAGGTTTATTGCCAAAGGTTTTACAGAGCAAATCGCCCATTCTTTTACAAGCAGTTAATGCCGGTTCAAAGCCCGAGGTTTCGTAATAATGCATTAAACCGATCAAATTATATTTAAACGACCATACATCCCAGCTGGTCCAGCGTTTTTCAAATACATAAGTGCCCAGATAGCCATCCTCTTTCTGCGCGGCGATCAGGTTTTGAGCAACTTGATCCATTTCCAGTTTCAGCTTTTCATTTATCTGATTTTGATACGAAAAACAGGCAGCATCCAAAAACTTACCGGCATGCTCCCCTATCCAGGGATGAGTTCCGGGTTGATTGAGGTATCCTCCAATTAATTGAGGAATATCAACCTTCAAGAGTCGGACATCATTGTTCCGATTCATTCGTTCACCTAACCAACCGCTCACTTTTTGATCAGACAATGTCAAAGATTCAAATCTAAGTGCCATTTTATCCATTGCAGGAATAACCTTCGGACGATACGCAATTGGATCAGTACCTGTTGAAATATTCCATTCTTTTTTTAATTGGTAATCTGGTATAGACAATTTAAATTTCCCATTTACAAACCCGTTTGACGGTGGAAATTGACCATCAATCTTGTTCAATCCCGGTTTAAGGGAAAAATTTACAAACTCTTTTTTGATTTCTTTTTTGTCAAACTGAGTAAATATAACGGTTACTTTACCCTGAATCTCTTTCTGTGAAAGGTTTCGAATGTAACAACTAGCAGGATCCTCCTTTGGGTTTTCAAATGTGAACAATAGATCAGGGGAGGAAACTGAAAAGTATGGGGCAATTTTCATGTTAAATGGACTATAGTAGCGGACCCTGAAAGCAATGACATTTTTATCATTCCACTTTATCAGATTAGTTTTTATCAAATATTCTAATCCTGAGCTATTCTCGCCATATTTATCTCCAATATAAACCCCGTTCAAATAGCAATCGGGGGCTTTTATATCTTTAAATATCAGTGAAATGGAACCTGTGTTGTTCAGCATGGACTTTAGGGAATCGCTCACAAAAAATTCTTTACGAAGCCAGAAGTATCGATTGAATCCGATGGCACCATCAGTGTAAGCATATTTGAATTGACTCAAATCGTCTACGGCTTGCCATTTACTATCATCAAAATTAATCTCTTTGTATGCAAGATTATCAGGCATCTCGGTGACACCGGTTAGAATATCTGCCGCAATTTTTGCCTTGCCTTGTTTTGTGTTGGCATCAAAAACGGGCAATCCTTTCCAGCTACCATTCAAAATAAGTTGCTGGGAATGGGCCAATGTTGTACTGAAAATTATTAATAATACTATTATATACTTCTTCATCGTTTTGATATCTTATTTGTTTTAAATTCAGATGTTTGAAATTTCAATTCACACCGGATATCACAATACAGGCAAGCCCTGTTATAAACAATATGAACATCAATAAACATGTATTTTAGATTTTGTTGGTTGATAATTTATTGAATCTCTTTCCGATATGGAATAGCAGATTGTGCCCCTTCTCTGGTCACCGTAATACAGGCAGCTTTGTTGGCGAATTTTACGGCTTCTTCAATGGTTTTCCCTTCTGAAATTGCAACGCAAAATACGCCGCAGAATGTATCCCCTGCGGCTGTAGTGTCAATGGCATTAACTTTATCCACAGGTACTTCAATGTAATTTTCACCATCTTTAATTAATGCGCCTTGTGCGCCCAAAGTAATAACAACCAAAGCGACGCCTTTTAAGCCAATTATGTGGGCCGCTTTTCTTGCAGAATCCCAATCGGAGACTTTTATCCCGGAAAGCATTTCTGCTTCTGACTTATTGGGAATAATGGCATACAACGTGGATAAAAGTTCGTTTGAAAGGAAGGCTGCCGGGGCAGGATTTAGAATTACTTTAACTCTTTTTTTGCAGGCTAATTTTGCAGCATACTCCACCGTTTCAATGGGTGTTTCAAGCTGGATCAACACGATATCGGCATTTTCAATTGCATTTCTGGCTTTATCAATATCCTGTGGGCTTAGACTTGCATTTGCCCCGGATGCTACAACTATGCAGTTTTCACCATGGGAATCGACCATGATCAGTGCAACTCCGGAGGGATGATGGGAATCGGAAAAGATAAATTGGGTATTGATATTCTCTTCGTTGTACATTTCAATAGATTGTTTTCCAAAAAGGTCGTTGCCTGTTTTGGAAATAAACGTCACGTTACTGCCCATACGAGCAGCGGCTACCGCCTGATTTGCCCCTTTACCGCCTGGGTTCATCATGAATGCCCCTCCCAAAATAGTCTCTCCCGGCACAGGTATTCGACTTGCTTTGACAACCATGTCTGTGTTACAGCTGCCAATAACTACAATTTTTTTACGATTCATGATGGAACTGAAATAATTAATACAACTGATTAAGTGC
>Ga0302286_10003131_pt1 | contig 11220 bp, 9 predicted proteins | sample III_Fen_E2_3_FD_198765 | JGI IMG/M metagenome (GOLD analysis project Ga0302286, IMG submission 198765) | Peat permafrost microbial communities from Stordalen Mire near Abisko, Sweden - III_Fen_E2_3 | ecosystem: Environmental > Terrestrial > Soil > Wetlands > Permafrost | place: Sweden: Abisko...
GAACACCCGCGGACTGATGGAGTTGGTGGTGCTCAATATAGGGTACGATTTGGGCATACTTACCCCACAGGTATTTGCCATGATGGTAATTATGGCGCTTGTCACCACTTTTATGACAGGCCCTGCACTGGACATTATCAACAAACTTTTCAAACAAAAAGAGGTTGCTGTGGCCGACACTATCAGTCGTATCAGCAAATACAAAATCCTTATTTCGTTTGCCAACCCCGCGCGCAGTATTTCGCTGCTGCGATTAGCCAATAGCTTGGTGAAAAAGCAAAACGACAATTCAATGATAACCGCGTTGCACCTGTCGCCCAACAACGACCTCAATCAATACAACGCCACCGAATACGAAGAAGAGAGTTTTACACCCATTACCGAAGAGTCGAAACGCCTGCATGTCAATATCACTACGCTGTTCAAAGCCTCCAACGATATTGATACGGAGATTACCCAGGTAGCCAATAAGGGCGATTACGACCTGTTGTTGATAGGTATCGGGCAATCGATTTTTGAGGGAAGTTTGTTGGGTAAGATTCTGGGATTTACCGCCCGCATCATCAACCCCGATAGGTTGTTCACCAAGATGTCGGGACGTGAGAAACTGTTTGAGAACTCACCGTTTGATGAAAAAACACGCTTAATTGTGGCCAAAAGCGAAGTGCCGGTAGGAATTCTTATCGACAAAGAGTTGGAGAAAACCGACAGAGTATTGATTCCAATCTTTGATGCAAACGACTCTTTTTTAATGCAATATGCACAAAAGCTTATTGTCAATGCCGAATCGCAAATCACGGTGCTCGATACCCAGCATATAGTTAAACACAGTACCGATATTAAAGAAACTATCCACACCATTGATCAAATTGCGCCCAATCATATCCAGCTGTTAAGCGATAAAAAAGCAGCGAAAGAGAGCATCAATCAACACGATATAATGCTTATCAGCATCGACAGTTGGAAGAAACTAATAGACAGTCAAAGCAGTTGGCTGAAAGACATACCCAGCACCCTTATCCTGAAACCGTAACAATGGGTGTTTATCTGTTTTGAACGCGAATCTGTTTTGAACGCGAATGACGCGAATGACACAAATCGACACGAAATCTCTTTGTCCACGGATGACACAGATTAGCACAGATTATCTTTGTGTTCTCTGCGAAAACCTTCGCGTTCTCTGTGGTAAAACCATGTTTCTCCGTTTATTCCGTTTATTCCGTGTTCTCCGTGTGCGAATTTGCGGTTTTTGCGTCATTTGCGTTCTCCGATTTTTCCTCGCTCTCTGCGGTAAAATCATGTTTCTCCGTTTCTTCTGTGTGCGATTTCGCGTTCTCTGCGCAAAGAAAATATTTCCGATTTTACTCCAAAGGAGTACACTGTGAATAATCCCCAGTAAAACTGGGGGGGGCACTGATAAACACGTATAAAACTCTGGAGGAGTTTACCAATATTGGTTTGCAATGGATATGTTATAAATCCAAAATTTGAAAAATATTACGCCAAGGTCGCCAAGTTCTTTGTGGATTTTTTACTTTGTGTCCTTTGTGGTAAAAAATCAGATTCTTTCTGCGAACTCTGCGCCAATCTTCGCGTTCTCTGCGGTAAAATCATGTTTCTCCGTTTCTTCTGTGTATTCTGTGTGCGGATTTGTGGTTTTTGCGTCATTTGCGTTCTATCAGATTTCTGTGTGCGAGTGCGCATTCTTTCTTCAATAATTATTTATTGCTTTTCGATATATTATTTGCTTGTATCGATAATACCTATTATCTTTGTCGGCATAATACGTAAATATAATTGATATGAGAAATCTGTGTGAACGACCCAAATTAGCTACCTATGCAATCTTAGCTATGATAGTTTATGTGCTGTTATTAGCCACTTCATTTCTCGATGGTTGGGATGATATGAAAGCCGGTTTTATAGAAGGATTTCAGAAAGGAACGTATGCCGCAGATAAGAGTTGTGAAAAGAAGACCGTGCGCGAAGTCCCTTCGGAGATGTATTTTCTCAACGTGAAACCCAAAGCAGGCTGTCAAAGCTATCCCGACACATTAGTCAATCTCAAAAGCGGCCAGAAAATCGGTACCCGTTATTACGAAATGCGTGCCTCAATGCCTGCCAATACTCCCAAACCCGCATCAGTGACGGTTTACGGTTTTATTAGAGGTTTCTTGTCGCTGGTGATGTTTGCCCTTTATATATATGTACCCATATTGTTCTGTCTGCTTATGCGGTCATTGCGCAAAGAGATTGTGTTCGACAGGGATAATATTCGAAAAATAAAGCGAATAGGATTCTCGCTGGTAACCATTTACCTTGCCACCACATTTTTCAACATGGTATCCTATGAGTCAAACCTGCTGCTCTTTGATTTCAAAGACTATACGCTCAAACAAGAACCTGTGGATGTCACGTTGCTTTTGCTCGGACTGGTCACGCTGCTTATCGCAGAAATTATTTCCAAAGCATCACAAATGAAAGAAGAACAGGAACTCACCATCTAATATTCTGCAATATGCCTATAATAGTGAACTTAGATGTAATGATGGCCCGGCGTAAAATATCGCTCAACGACCTGTCGGAGCGGGTAGATATAACACCCGCCAACCTCTCCATTCTCAAAACCGGCAAGGCTAAAGCAATCCGCTTCAGCACCCTCGAAGCCATCTGTAAGGAGTTGCAATGCCAACCCGGCGATATACTGGAATGGATAGAATAACCTACACACAATACACACATTATTTATTCACCTTTAAACTTCAAACTTACATGAACAAAAGAATTTTCCTCGTGGCGCTTATCGCCCTGTTTATTTCATTGAGTGCCAATGCGCAACTGTTTTGGAAAGTGTCGGGCAATGGCCTCACCAAACCGAGTTACCTCTTCGGCACACATCATCTTATTGATAAGGAACAGATCAAAAACTTTGATAAGATATTGGCTATCTGTACCCAATCCGATGCCGTAGTGGGCGAAATGGACATGAGCGACATAACCGGAATGCAGATGAAGATGATGCAGGGTGGCATGTTACAGGGCGTTACTTGTAAAGAATTGATGAGCCCTGAAGATTATACCCTGGCCGACAACGAATTTACCGCGTTGATGGGGGTAGGTATGGCACAACTGGGTGCAATGAAACCGATGATGCTGAATACTATATACTCCATGACGGTCTATTTCAAGGCGAACAACCTTACCAAACAACCGGATGCTGTGGACATTATTTTTCAGAAAACAGCCAAGGGGAATAACAAAAAAGTAATTGGGCTCGAAACTGTGGAACAGGAAATGGATGCTCTGTTCAATTCACTGCCCCTAAAGCGTCAGGCAGAAGTGCTTATTAAAGACATGAAGGAAAAACAGAAAGGCATTGAAATACTCAAAAAGCTCAATGAATGCTATTTGGCCGGCGATTTGGCAAAGATAGAAGCACTCGACAAAGAGGATGATAGTATGACACCCGAAGAGAAGAAACCTATGATTGAAAATCGCAATAACAACTGGTTGAAACAGTTACCTTCATTAATGACCGCACAATCGTGTTTTATTGCTGTGGGTTGCCAGCACCTTGTTGGTGAAGTAGGTTTGATTAAGCAACTTAAAAAAGCCGGATACATCGTAGAACCGGTAGTGTTGTAAGAGCCACATTCTCCGAAAGAGATAATTATAACGCAACAAACCCGCCGGATTGCTCAACGCAGTCTGACGGGTTTTTTATATTAAATCAATCTGATTTTACCGCAATCAAATTCCGATAGCTATCGGAACAGCGCAGTTAAAGGGCGAAAAGAATCGGAGAACACAAATCACGCAAAAAACGCGAAATCTGATTTTACCGTAGAGAACGCGGAGGTTTTCGCAGAGAACATAAAGAGGAAATAAAGCAATTAATCTGAGTTTACCACCAAGGTCACCAAGGCAGTCACAAAGAACACTAAGTGGTTAATATCGCTGATAAGTACTCTTTGCATTCTCTGCGCGCAGTTTCTTAGCGCTCTCTGCGTGAAGCCTTCCGTTGTGTGAAGCCTTTAAAATTTGTGCTTAATTTGCGGCGATTTGCGTTCAAACAGATTAGCGTTTACTCAGATTCCGTTCAAACAAATTCGTGTGCCACACTGATTTACCGCCGTATCTCTCTCACCTTCATGTAAATCCACCCTATATTGATAACTGACAGCGCCACCACAATATAGACACCCCATAGGATGTAATTCCATGCCAGGTTATCCTCATCAATATGAATACTGGTGTTGAAGCTGGCCGTATATTGCCCGCGGAAGTAGTTCACCAGCACCAGCGAAAGCAACAGAATGCCGACATTGAGAATTACCACCAACCATTGATAAGGACGGGCAATGGCTTCGGTCGAGTATCCCAGCAACGAAAGGTTTTCTATCTTGGCATGGTTCTTCTGAATCAATAAATTGATACTCAAAAGCATCAAGCCTAGTGCCAGCAGGGTAATGATAACACCCACAGCCATCACTATCAGAATCAAGGTACGCAGAAACGAAGAGGCCTGACCGGCAGCAGCTTTGTCGTTGGCAATCTCATAGTCGTGCGTAGCAAAATATTCGCCCACATGAGGGTCGCTCAGGTTGTGCGGTTCCACAATAATACGCGAAGGCTGCACCGAGGCAGTACCAAACTGCGCGTTTGCCCATTCCATAAAGTTTTGCGGCACCAAAATGGAGTTGATACGGTCGGTAAAGCCCACAATACGACTCTGAAACATGGCATCTTTGGCATTGCCGGTCAGCTCAATGTTGAGATTCAACATGCCGATCGTCTTTTCCGACAGTTGCGGTAACTGCTGACTGGGTGCAAACCCGAAGTTGTAGAGCGTGAGGTAGGAGCGGGGAATGATAATCGGAATAAAGTTACTGCCGGGGTTCCATTTCCAGTCATTCGGATTGATGTCGAGAAAATCGTTAGGGACGGACTCAAAGAAGAGCATGGTGCCGAAGTTGGCCATTTTGCCCGAAATAGCCGTGGAGGCAAACACCCGAAACGATGAAGCGGTAAAGCCGGCCATTCGTTTCACAAACGGTTGCGACTTAATATTCTCCATCTCATTGTTTGAAAACTCGGTAGAGCTGATTTTCAGGGTTTTGAAAATAGACACCTTTTTGCTCACCACCAGATAGTCGCGGGCAAACACACCTTCTTTTGCACTGAACACAGGTTGAATATCGTGGTAGAATTGCAGTGAGAGCAACACAATGGTTAATCCCAACAACGTGGCAGCCATGTATCCTGCCAATTGTCCCGCCACAATATTTTTTCGTAATAATCGCCAAAGTAACATATCAAATTATTTAACCCAAGACCTCCCCCCTTCCCCCTCCAAAGGAGGGGGAGATTAAATCTGCTTTATTTAGCAGATTCGGAGGTTGTCCTTCCCCCTTTGGGGGAATTGAAGGGGGTATTACATACTCAGTTTTTCGTCGTAGTCAAAGAAATAGGTATCGCCAAGCGAGCAGAGAATCAGACTGGCACCACGCTCTTTCAACTCCTCTTTTACGATGTTGCAAATAGTCTGCTGATTCACTTCATCCAAATGGCTGAAAGGCTCATCGAGCAGCAAAAAGTCGAAGGGCTGGCAAAACGAGCGGATAATGGCCACGCGTTGCTGCTGCCCGTAGGAGAGAAAACGTAAAGCGGTGTTTCGTTTGTCGGGAATGCCCAGCACTTCGAGCATTCGCTCTATCTTTTCGGGCGCCAGATAGCCTGTCAACTGGTTTTTGAGTTGCAGGTTTTCCCACACGGTAAGTTCCGGGAAAAGGCGAAAGCCCTGAAAAACAAGACTGATATTGCGTTGTCGGATACGATTCCAATCGCGTATTTTGAACGATTTTGTATCTTTCCCGTCGAAGGTGATTGATCCGAGAAAGTCGTTGCGGCGGCCGTAGAGAAAGTCGAAGAAAGAGGATTTCCCGGTGCCCGATTCGGCACTGACCAGGTAGTGATTGCCGCGTGTAAAACTCCGTTCCTTAAACCATATTTCCGATGTCTTCAATGCAATATCCGCTATCGGTTCGGGAACAGTGTGGTGTAGTTCTATTTTTTGCACAATGATATATATAATGAATAATGAATAATTGATAATTAATAATGAGGAGGTTGCAAAGTGTTATTTAGCTGTTATTAATTGTTTTGCTATACCATTAATTTCCAAATTTCCATGAAAACAGAGATGATTGACAGGATACTCAAAGATAATGCTATTTGAATAGTAAATTTCATCTCTTTTTTCCTGATTGCTAACAGCCCACATAAAAATGAAATTAGACAGGGAATCAAAAGATAATATTTATAAGAAAAGTCTAAAATCTCAATGATACCAAATAATGCCTGAGTCTTTCCATCCGACAATATATATTGGTTCGCAATTTTATGATTCACTATTATAACGGCCAAAATGCAAGCTATGCTTACGATTATTGATAATACAGAAAACTGATACTTTTTTATTAGAAATATCATTTAATTTGGATCAAAATAGTAGTTTCCATATAATAAAAGCCACTGAATGTATGCTGTAACATTTTAGAGGATCTAAATATTTATTCTTCAATCAAGTTAAAGACTTTTATCTTACCATTAGTAAGAATAATCTTGTAATTAATAAGTCCAATATTCTTCTTATATTGAGTTTCAACCTGATATTCAATTTTCTGACCTGTACCTTCAATAACCATTGACATTTTGTCTATAAAATAAGCTATATTTTTTGTTGTATCAAGGTTTATAAAAGTTCTGTCTTTTGTCATCATAATTTTCTGTTTACTGTCAAATTGCTCGAATTCAACTTTCCACGCTATTGATTCGCCTTGATTCATTATCCAATTAAAGACTGAAGATTCAATTATTTTACACTCTGCCGCAAGTCGGTTGTCTTCGGGTTTGAATAAATTATATTTCTGAATATTAGTACCATGATCACTTACCTTTTCATTCAAATCTTCACTTTTTTGTTTCTTTGCGTTTAGAATTGTAGTACAAAACGATGTGTCTTTTCCTTCAATCTTTGTCTGCATCATCCAATATGATTTTTCTAAAGTATCGTTCATATTCACATAACAGTAAGTTTTCTGTGTTGTGAACTTGTTATAAGGGAAGTAATAACCCTTAATATCAATACCTTTATTTTCTCTATTTTGTCCTGTACAAGCTATTAAAAAAACTAGTCCAAGAGAAATCGCTATCAGTTTATTCATTTTTTTTAGTGCTAAATGCATTGAACTACAACAAATCCAGCAGTCAGATTCAAAGCCACATTATCCGTTCAGCAACTCAAAGCCGCTGAACGGATAAATGAAGAGCCAAAATCAATTATCAATTATTAATTATCAATTTTTAATTGTTAATTATTTGCCTGCAATTGCGTCTATCTTTTTCAGGATAACAGCCAAGCTGTTGCCTTTGGTATCTTTCAGTCGTAGCACGGCCGAACTTGTGCACTTACCGGCATCGTATTTGCCTTCTAAATCTTTGAAAAACATGCTCTCTTTGAATTTGGTTCCTGCTCCTGCACCAAAATTATCGAGCAAGCCGATAAGCGACGAAGGATAGGTGTCAATATCTAAGTTGAGGTAGAAGTATCCGGGTGTATCTTCCACGCCTTTGAGCGACGACTTGGTAAGATTGTTGTCGAGTGGTTTTCCGGCCACAAACGATTTCACCACGTCTTCTTTGTTGGCAACCATCAGGATGTTGCCCTTTTGAGCGATAAATACGGTATAGACCTGAATGGAAACTGCCATGTAGCCACCGCAATCTCTTTTGGTGCTTGAACCGAATGCCTGATTCACTAAGAGGTCGTAAATGGTTTTATCTTTCACCGTGGCGGCAATAGCAGCTTGTGGCATCGGCATACCGGCATCGGCAAAATCAATTAACGAAAAGACAAAGTCGCCCTCCAATGAGTTGATAATCTTCTGATTTTCGGGTGTCAGTTGTGCGGCTACCTGTTTGTCTTTTGTAAACAGTTTCACAATTTCAGGTACATTCACCGCCCATTTCCCCAACATAAACGATTTTCCCGGGAAATATTTCAACATTGCATTATCCGGTTTTGCCTTCGTGTATTGTTCTGCAATCTTTTTGGCAGCTTTGAGAGGTGTAACCTGTGTGGTCATCGCCACTTCTCCTTCATTGAATTCAATATTATAGTGACTGTAAGTATCTTTCATCAAATCACCTTGAGCCTTCATTATCGGATTTTGGGACAATTCACTCAAACTACCGTAGATAGCTTCGTTTTTCATCCATAATGCAATCTCTTTTTTGTCACCGTAGAAATCCTTAAAGTCTTTATCGGTCACAATACTGGCATCTTTGGCGGTGCCGAAAAGCTTAAGTGCGGCATCTTTTGATGTATTAGACAGAAACAACGCCTTGTCTTTATCCCAAATCAATATTTTGTTTTGATTGATTGTTACCAAAGTATCTACCTCTTTTATAATCCCGTCATCAGTAGATGATAAAACAACATATTTGTAATCGCCAGCCGATTGAATCGTAATCTTTTGATTTTCTCCTTTGGCCACTTCCTGCACCATTTTCTCAAAAGCAGAGGCATCATTCAGTGCAAATGTTATACCCACGTTATTTTTATTGAGAAGAAACACAAATACCTGTTTGAACGCCACACCGCTCTTGCTCGGATCGTCCAGAATGGCTTTGAATGTAGGTTGATTCGGCAATATTTCCTTGCTTAATGAGGTAAATGTCGCCGATTTCTTCAACTCTTTGATATCGGCTTTTTTTGCCAGTTTTTCGATGTCGAAACTTGCTACTAACGAACTCTCTTTTGGAATAATAGTAAGGTTTTTCGGATAATCACCTTTGGAACACGACGAAATAGCTACCGCTGCGATAACCATCAGCAAAAACGTAGCCTGCCTCAAAGAAGAAGAAAAAATGCGTTTCATAATTCAATAGATTTTTAAATGGTGTAATAATAAATATATGCCCACATATTTTGCCTGCAAATGTACTCTTTTTTAGAACTAAAACATAAAAAAAGTGCAGGGAAACTTCTATAGAATCAAACTTCAATTCTTTTTACAATAGAAAATGGATATATTTGCACACAAATCAGGATAAGCTCCTTTTGAGCGCACTTTTTTGTGCAAATTAGATTGGCTGTTTTTCAATTGCCTCCTGCTTTAGCTGGAGGAATAAAAGTGAACAGAAAAAGGCTTTAGCCGAAATGATTCAAAACAAAAATCATATCTATTAATCAATTGCAATTTGGCTTAAGCCAATGTTCTTTTCAATATACGAATCCTCCTGCTAAAGCAGGAGGCAATTCAAATCAACTATTTTGGCGGTCAAAGCGCTTATTCCTGCTGGATTTGATAAAACTGGCAAATTAGAATTTCTTCACTCAAACACTATTTACGTGGACAGCTTTCTCACCATCACCCGTCGCTCCGAAGGTATTTACAAAGAAAAAGGAAGTAAATTTCTCGCTTTTGCAATACCTGTATCCGATGTGGAAGAGGTGAAAGCGATAGTGGCTGCTTTTCGAAAAGAGTATTACGATGCACGGCATGTGTGCTATGCCTACATGTTGGGTGCCGATAGGGAAGAGTTTCGTGCCAACGACGACGGCGAGCCTTCGGGCACTGCCGGACGACCCATTTTGGGCCAAATCAATTCGGCTGGTCTTACCGACATCCTCATCCTTGTGGTGCGCTATTTCGGGGGCGTTTTACTGGGCACCGGTGGTTTGGTTACCGCCTACAAAAGCGCGGCTGCCGATGCTATTGCCAATAACGAAGTTGTGGAACGCGAAGTGATGATTTCTCTCGACATTGAGTTTGATTACCTCCACCTCAACGAAGTAATGTCGCTGCTCAAAGAGACCGGTACCTTGGCTCAAAGTCAGGAGTTCGACACTGTTTGCCGCATGAAAGTAGCTGTCAGGAAAGCAATCTTCCAATTCTTCGAACAAAAGCTCCGCAAGATAGAAACGCTCATTATACACGATTGATTCTGTAATCAGTTTACACTTCTCTCATTTTCTGCCGGTCTCTTACTATTCTGTCACTCTTTTAGTTGACGCTGTTTTTTTGCATCCGGCACTCATCCTGCAAGCACAAGCCGCATCCTTACTTCTTCCATTTTTCTCTCTTTTTTACACACATTATTTGTTTTTGGGTATTTTTTAGTTATCTTTGTCTCTACAATTGCAAAGTGCAATAAAAGATTTCATCAGAATTGGCAATTATTAATTACTCATTATTAATTACTTATGACCTCACTTACCAAAAACATCATTACTTTGCGCGAAAAGAAAGCTATCGTCGAAAAAGGCGGTGGCGACGCTGCTATCGAAAAGCAGGTAGCAATGGGCAAAATGCCTGCCCGTGAACGCATAATTGCTCTTTTAGATCCCGATTCGTTTCATGAGTACGATTTGTTTGTGCAACACGAAGAACGCAACTTCGGCATGGACAAACAGGTACTTGCAGGCGATGGCGTAATTACCGGCACCGGCACCATACATGGCAAACCGGTCTGTATTTATGCACAAGACTTTACGGTGATGGGCGGCTCACTCGGACTGAAACATGCCCGCAAAATCACCAAAATAATGGATTTGGCGCTAAAGTTGAAAGTTCCCTGCATCGGCATCAACGACTCGGGTGGAGCGCGTATTCAGGAAGGTATTGGTGCGCTGGCCGGTTACGGTGAAATATTTTACCGCAACACCATGGCTTCGGGCGTAATTCCTCAAATATCCGTAATTTTAGGCCCGTGTGCGGGTGGGGCAGTCTATTCGCCTGCTCTCACCGACTTTGTGTTTGTGGTCGAAAATATATCAAAAATGTTTATCACCGGTCCCGGTGTTATCGAAACCGTGCTGGGGGAAAAAATTTCGATGGAAGCTCTCGGCGGTGCCCGTGTACATGCCGAAATTACCGGCAATGCCCATTTCTATGCGTTAAGCGAAAAAGAGTGTTTTGAACAAATCAAGAAACTGCTTGCATTCCTTCCGTGGAGTAACACCGAAGTAGCATCAATTGAAGAGGTAAAAGCTCCGACAATCCTCAAAAAAGTCGAAGATATTATTCCTTCCGATCCAAAACAACCCTATGATGTACGTGAGGTTATCCGTGCCATTGCCGACGACTCCGATTTTCTTGAAATTCACGAGCTGTTTGCTCCCAATATTGTCATTGGTTTTGGTCGTATGAATGG
>Ga0302286_10003136_pt1 | contig 11215 bp, 6 predicted proteins | sample III_Fen_E2_3_FD_198765 | JGI IMG/M metagenome (GOLD analysis project Ga0302286, IMG submission 198765) | Peat permafrost microbial communities from Stordalen Mire near Abisko, Sweden - III_Fen_E2_3 | ecosystem: Environmental > Terrestrial > Soil > Wetlands > Permafrost | place: Sweden: Abisko...
AAAACCATTCTTTTCGTTGAAATGTCGCCTGAACCATCAATTTTAAGTGCAATGTTTTTGCCGTAAATACTGTCAATATTTATAGAACCAGATCCTTCAACCTTACATTCCTTTGTTGACTCTGATTTGATAATGTTAATGTTTCCACTTCCTTCAATAGAATATGAAGACTCGTTGCAATATAGATTATTGCAAAAAATAGAACCCGAACCGGTTACAGAAACATTTTGCAATACATTTGTTCTACAATAGATTTTAACTCTTCCATGTGGTTTAATGCATTTACCTAATGGCGTTTTAATAATAATTTGACCACTTCGAAGTTCAGTTAAAATTAGCTTTTGAAGATTACTTTCAGCTTCAACAATAATAGTGTCACTATTGTATTCAATAATTTCTAAATCGAATGATGATTGAAGTTCTATTCCATTGAAACTGCTTTGTAAGTGTCTAAATTGCTTGATGTTGTCGTTGTTTCCCTCAATGTCAGTAAGTCGAAGACAGCTTGTGAAAAAGGCAAGGCATAGCCCTAAGATAAAAAATAATCTCTTCATAATAGTTTTGTTTAAGGGTTAAGGAATTAAATTATTTCTGTTTAAAGCTTATTGTTCCATAGCTTGCATCAATAAAAATATTAGAATTTGAAGCTTTTCCAATATGGCCTGTAGATCGGTATCTACATTCTTTTAAATTAATTGTTTCTTCTTTCAATTCGTAAATACGTGGATATACAATTCTTGATTTTCGGTTGTTAATTTCAGTTTCAAATCCAACAGTTTCAGCATCAAAATAGATATTTACATCGGTGTATTTCGATCCAATATTGATTTTTGTGAGCGTTGGAGATGTCTTTCTAAAAGTTATAAACCCATATTTAGCATCACAGATAACGCTATTCTCCAAATTATCAATTGTCACTTGCGAATACTTATTGGTAAATTCTCCCGATTTAAGGTTTGCAATTGATAATTGGTCGTGAGCTGAAATTATTTGTAAATCATCAATATCATCAATATCAATTTTTGAGAAACGACTTTTTAATTTCATTGATGAAATGTGTTTAACATGCACATTTGAGAATGAAAAATCGCAATCGCCTCTGGTAATCTTTTCTATTTCTGCGTTATCAACATAATCGAGGTTTAGATTTAACTGACCATCAACTTGATTCAATTTTAATTTACCATAGGCCTGATTTATTGTAATATTTCCTGCCAACGAGTTTGCATAAATATCCCCATATCTATTTTCTATTTTTATGTTTAATGTTTTGGGGATAAATATTTTATATTCGATATTCATAGTATTGCCTTTATTAAATATCGATTTTAAGTCGCTAATCATTATTTGCGTTGGGTTAATAATGATTGTTTTAGCAGAAACATAATGTTCCGTATTTATGAATTGAAAATCGACGTTCTTTTTCGCTAAATTCAAATCGATTAAAGTAGGTGCAGTTGTTGAAGCAGTAATGACAACTTTAACTGAATCGTAGTTCCACGTTTCAATATTCATATTGCCGTATTTATTGCTAATTTCAACATTAGTTTCGCGGTTTATGGCAAACGAACGTGTAATATTACGTGTGTCGCTATAACCTTGTGCCAAAGTATATGTTACATTGCAAAGAATGAGTAAGATACAATGGGTAAATGATTTTTTAAGGATATTAAATATCATGATGCGATACGTTTTTTTGAGCTTCATGCTCGTTAATAACTTCATTTATTTGATCAATAATCTCGAGTTTGAATTTGTAATTTTGAATCATTGCACTTACAATCTCTTTATTTTGAATACCGTTTTGTAAATCATTTTGAAGATTTTTGTATTCAATATCAAGGGCATGCAATTCATTGTATGTGTCATTCAAAATGTCGGGATATTGTTTTGCATTTTGTTTTAGGTCTTGTAGTTTTGTGTTTATTTCATTATTGTAATACGATTGAGCTTCTTGGAATTCAGCTATTTGAGTGTTTGTGGTAGAGTCTATGTTATTGTTTGCAACAAAATTATCAGAATCTAAAAGTCCTTTATTAATAGTAATATATGTACCAAACAATAGTACTATTGCAGCAGCAACCTTCATCAAACTTCGAAACATTGTATGTTTTCTTTGATTGATTTTTTGTTTCGCTTCAATCTTTCCCCACAGTTTGTCTGATGGTTCAAAACAATCGAATTGTTCACTATGTAAGTCAACAAATTCTTTTAGTTTGTCTGAATTTTCCATTCCGCCAATGTATTATTTGTTATATATGTTTTGATTAAATTTTTAGCACGATTTAATTGCGATTTTGATGTTGATTCGCTGATCTCCAGTATCTGCGAAATTTCACCATGATCGTATCCTTCAAGCATGAAGAGTGAAAAAATAACTCTACATCCATCGGGTAATTGTGTCATTGCTTTATGAATCATTTCAACTGAAAGTTGTACTTCCTCCCAGTCGAGAGACTCATTTGTTTCAGGCCTGTCTATTGAGTTAAAACTATCGAGTAATTGCAATTGTATTCGCTTCTTTTTTATGAAGTTTATACATCTGTTAATCGCTATTTTCTTCAACCAAGCGCCTATGGTCGATTCAAAGCGAAACGAATGTATTTGTTCAAAAGCAGTAAGAAACACATCTTGCAAAACATCTTCGGCATTTTCGCGATGATTTAAAACACGCATACAAACATTGAACATAGCCCTCGAGTAAAGCTTGTAAAGTTCGTATTGAGCTGCCTTGTCGCCTTTTTGTAACTTAAGGGCAATCTCTTTATGCATATCTATAATTTCAGTAGCCAAACGTTTTTACTTTTTTAGTTTCAACATACTATTGACATCGAAATTTACTAAAGGTTGGAAATTTAATGTGATTTTTTTTGTGATTTGTTGTAATGTATTTTAATGTAAATGAAATTCAGTATGTTACAGTATTGAAAAAAATCTTATATTTGTTTAAATTGAGGTACATACTGTAATAAATAGATTCAAATTAAAAGAATTAATTCTTTATGTATCTTTGTCCATCATTTTTTAAAAGTGAAATATTAACAAATAATCATATGAAAAAGTTAGGTTTGATATTAGCCGTTATTCTGTTTTCAACAGTAGGCTTTGCGCAGGTAAGTTTTGTGATAAAAAAGGAGTCGTATAGTCGTCCTGATACTGTTGTTTTGTTAAATACTACAGCAAATTTTGGTTCTTTAGTCTGGGATCTTACTGGTGCTACAATCACTTCAACCAATGATTTAAATCAACCTGAAATTACTGTAATATATAAAACACCGGGTAAATATCCTGTAACATTAACTGTAGATGATGGAAATGGAAATGAAAGCAAACTAACGGAGCCAAATTTTGTATATGCTCCAGGAATTTTAACTGGAAATATTGTTCTTTGTAGTCCTGATAAAATTGAGTTAGTTGCTACTGGTGGTGAAAGATTTTTATGGGAAAACAGTACTATTTCTGATTCAACGTATAATTCAACTACACCACTATCGAAATGGTATAAAGTATTAATATCACAAGATAATGATTATATTGTTAAAATGATTGATTCTGTTTTGATTACAATTGCAACTCAGCCTTATATTCAACCAAATTCAAAAGCATATTGCGAAGGTGATAGTACAACTATTGATATTCCTACTAATGTAGATTCTTATTATGTGACAAATATGGTGTTTGTTGGAAATAGCTATGTTAAAGGCAATACGACAAAAGGAAAATTTACTGCCTTGAAGCCATATTATTACAATAAACCAGATACCTTATTTTTAACATATACAGATATATTTCACTGTCCTTGGACGCAATCGATGCATATAGTAGGGCAAAATAAAATTACTAAACCATATTTAAGTCTTTACGATCAATCGATTTGTCCTGGTTCTACAACTACTTTATCTGTGGGAACTGCTTCATTAGTCGAATGGTTTAAAAATGATGTGTCTATTTCAAAGATGCCAACAATTGATGTAAATACTGAAGGTAGGTATGTTGCTAAAGTGATGGATTACTCTAAAGTATGTACTGTTATTGATACAGCAATTGTTTCTTATGAGGTACCAAAAGTTGAAAAAATTACTTCAATAAATTATTTGCCAGGTATTGGTTATGTAACTTCATATAATAGAAATTATTATTCGAGCGAAAAGTTTGCATTGTTTAATTCATTTGGTAAAAGAATTGATTCTTTGGATAATAATTTAAAATACACATATGGAAAACTGCCAATAATTATTGATACAACAACATATAAAGCTGCACCAACACAATATTTGAAAACATATAATAATTGTAGTCAATCGGCTACTTCCGATACAGTAAGTGCTGTATGGCTCGATGTGTATTATGATTTTAATGCAAAAGGGAATCAGTTAGATTGGTCGAAATATACTGTTAATAAACCTTTAACTTATTATGTATTCAGAGGTACAACACCTGAGAATATGGAGCTTTTAATTAAACTTCCATCCTCAACATTATCATATACTGATGTTTATCCTCCTGCTGGAGTAATGTATGCAATTGGTGTTAAAGATGATCAAAATATTGGGCAGTTTTATTCAGATATGCAACTCAATTGGCAAGCTGGTTATATTACTTCGAATATAAGTCCTGAACCAATTAATTATAAGAGAATAGGTGTTTTTGCATGTTTACAAAATGATAAAATGGGTTCGGAGATTTACTTGACAGCAGTAGCTCCTAAAGCAGATATTATTACTTGGGAAATTGAAAATATTGGAATTACAAATATAAGTACTGGAGCTAAAACTACTGCGATGTTTAATGCTGATGGTTTATATGATGTTAAAGTTAAAACTCAAACAGGTTCTGTTTCCGATTCTATTGTTTTAAAAGATTTTATACATATTGGAAATCCGTTTTATTTAGCCTTAGATACTATTTATAAAACGGTAAGTAATGATACATTAATTGTTGATATTGCGAGCTATATAAATAATAAAGTTAGCTTTTTATCACCAGAAAAACCTCAATGGTTTGCTAATTATTCTGCAAGTAAAAATGTAAGTGTTTTAAAAGCGGAACAATTAGTTAAAAATCAAGGATTACGCGATAGTTTACGGATTTGGGTGAATCCACAAACGAAAGATACCGTAATCAATTTTATGTTGATGAGTAATTATGCAAGTTCTTATTTCTTTGATAAGTTAGTTGCTATTAAAGTGACCTCAAATCAAAATAAAGCTCCAAAACTAATAGATACAATCCCAGAGCAAATTGCATCGAATGGGAAGAAATTTAATCCACTTTATTTACCCGATTATATTTCTGATGATTTTACGCAATTCTCAAAATTAACCATTGATATTACAGCTAATCCCTATTTAAAGTTTTCAATAATTAATGGATATCTAAATATTGAGCAAACCGATGGCAATTATACCGGAACTATAGAGGCTATGATAAAAGTAAATGATGGAGCATTATCTTCAGAATTTCCTATTTCATTTACTCAGCCTTATTTGGTGAATGTGCCAAGTCTTGCTCCAACGGTATCATTCTCTGCAAATAAAATGTATGTTGTGCCAATGAATACCGTTCGTTTTACAACTCAATTAACGTCAGCAGATAGTATTTATTGGGACTTTGGTGGAGCCAAACAAACAAGTGGTACACAAGTTAATCCTGTTGTTACTTTTGCAAATGCCGGAAAATATACAATTTCTTTAATGGCAAAAAATAATATTGGAAAAGTAAGTGTTGTGAAAACTAATTATATAATAGTTACTGAATTATCAATTATTGATACAACAATTTGTAAAGGAGATAGTATTGAAATTGCAGTTTTAGGTTCTGGTTTTACTTCGTATAAATGGAATACAAAGCCTGAAGTAACTTCCGAAAAAATTAAAGTTGCACCGATAAAGACGACTACATATAAAGTGACTATGAAAAAGGGTTTAAGTACAATTGTCGATTCGGTTACAATTAATATTGGAAAACAACCTGACTTAGGAAATGATACAACATTTTGTGAAGGAAGTTACTTACGATTAAATCCAGGAATATTTACTGAGTATTATTGGAATAATGATAATACAAAAGGATTAGCATATTTCGATGCAACAACAGAAGGTAAGGTTGTTGTTAAAACAAAAGATTTAAAAGGTTGTTTTGCTAAAGATTCAATTACTATTTTATCGTTATATAAAAAACCAACGGTAAGTTTAGGTAAAGACACAACGTTTTGCTGGAAGAAAAAGCTAACTCTTAATGCTGGAAATTCAGGTGCTAAATATTTGTGGAATACAGGAGGAAATTCTCAAACAATTTTGGCCGATACAACAATGACATATTCTGTTACAGTTGTCGATTCAAAAAAATGCGAAAATTCTGCATCGGTTAAAGTTGTAGTGCTTGTACCAATAATACCAAATATTGGAATTATAACTCAAAGTGAAGCAGGATTTAATCTTGTTGCATGGGAGCCCGAAAATAACAAAGGAATTACAATGTATCATGTATGGAAACAAACCGATGTAGAAGGTGTTTTTGCAATAATAGATACTATTAAAAAAAATGAATTGACTGTGTCTATCGATAAATTGTCGAGTCCTAAAAGTAAAATGGATAGCTATGCTTTATCAACCGTAGATTCTGCTTGTGGAAATGAGTCGCATTTAAGTGAAGTTCATAATTCAATTCATCTTTCTTGTCAGTTATTAAGCGATGGAAGGGTTAAAGCAAAATGGAATAATTATTTTGGTATTCCATTTACAAAATATATTATTTACAGAGCTGAAACTGGTAAACCATTATCTTTATATCAAACAATTGATGCCGATTTTGGTGTTGAAGAAATGACGTTTTATGATGATAATGCAATAGGAATAAATTCTTATTATCAAGTTCGTTTTGATTTGCCAAAAGAATTAACTCCAATAAATTTAAAATCAGATAATGGTCCATTTAGTCAATCATTAAGCAATATGGCTGAAAGTGAATTGGTTTCGTCGGAAATAGTTTCAGAATATGATGTAACCGTAAATCCAAATCCTGCTAAATCATTTACCAAAATTACGGTTCCTAATCGTAAAAATGTTAAGGTTACTGTGGTCGATTTACTTGGTAAAAAGCTGCTCTCAAAAACGGGTAATGGCGATATAAATCTTGATTGTAATTCTTTGGAAACAGGAGTTTATATTCTCAATATAGAATACGATGGTGTTGAAACATCGAAACGTTTAGTGGTTACTCAGTAATATTCTGAAGTTTCGTTATATTTATTAAAGGGTTATCTGAATGAAGATAACCCTTTTTTATTGTTGATAAAAATGTTTAACCAAACCTAAATTTAACTGTTGTAAAAGGGTATTGCGAATGTCCTTTTTTTGTATTTTCGCAACGGTTTTAGAAAAATAAGTATAAATCTTTTAAATTAATATATTATATGGCTATCAGTGCTTTACAAAAAGAAAGATCTAAGTATCAACCAAAATTACCAAAATCGCTACGTGGCGGAGCTATTAAATTAGTTGAAGGTGCAAAAACACAATCGGTTGCTGATCAAGAAGAAATTGCAAAATTATTCCCAAATACTTATGGAATGCCAGTTATTTCTTTCGAAGAAGATGGCGATAAAGTAAGCCTTCCAGCAGTTAATGTTGGTGTTATCCTTTCTGGTGGTCAAGCTCCAGGTGGACACAATGTTATTTCTGGTATTTTCGACGGTTTAAAAGCGTTAAATGCTGATAGTAAATTGTATGGTTTTCTTGGTGGACCAGGTGGTTTAGTTGATCATCAATATATTGAATTAACTGCATCAATTATCGACGAATACCGCAATACTGGTGGTTTTGATATTATTGGTTCAGGTCGTACAAAACTTGAAGAAACAGCACAATACGATAAAGGTGTTGAAATTTGCAACAAACTTGGCATAAAAGCTCTTATTGTAATTGGTGGTGACGATTCAAATACTAATGCTTGTGTATTAGCTGAATATTACCTTGAAAAGAAAACTGGAATTCAAGTTATTGGTTGTCCAAAAACAATTGATGGTGACCTTAAAAATGATTGGATTGAAACATCATTTGGTTTCGATACAGCTTGTAAAGTATATAGCGAATTGATTGGAAACATTCAACGTGATGCTAACTCAGCTAAAAAATATTGGCACTTTATCAAATTGATGGGTCGTTCGGCTTCTCATATTGGTTTAGAGTGTGCACTTCAAACTCAACCAAACATCTGTATTATTTCGGAAGAAGTAGAAGAGAAAAAACAAACTTTAGATGAAGTTGTTTCTACAATTGCTAATGCAGTTGCTAAACGTGCTGAAAAAGGTGATAACTTCGGTATTGCTCTTATCCCAGAAGGTTTAGTGGAATTTATTCCAGCTATGAAAAAACTTATTTCTGAGTTAAACGATTTACTTGCTCATAACGATGAGTTCACTGCAATTCAAGGTGACGAAGCAAAAAGTAAATATGTTATTAGCAAATTAACAAAAGAGAGTGGTGATGTATTTGCTAGTCTTCCTGCAGGATTTGCAAAACAATTGACTCTTGATCGTGATCCACACGGAAACGTACAAGTTTCGAAAATTGAAACAGAAAAATTACTTATCGAAATGGTTGAAGCTAAATTGAACACAATGAAAGCTGCTGGCCAATACAAAGGTAAATTCTCTGCTCAAGGTCACTTCTTCGGTTACGAAGGTCGTTGTGCTGCTCCATCAAACTTCGATGCTGACTATTGCTATTCATTAGGATATACAGCTGCGGTTCTTATCAACCAAGGTAAATCGGGTTATATGTCATCTATTCGTAATTCAGAAAAACCAGCTGATCAATGGATTGCTGGCGGTATTGCAATTACAATGATGATGAACATGGAACGTCGTCATGGTAAAATGAAACCAGTTATTCAAAAAGCATTAGTTCGTTTAGATGGTGCTCCATTCAAAGCTTTTGCTGCACAACGCGACAAATGGGCTGTTGAAACAGATTACATCTACCCAGGACCAATTCAATATTTTGGACCAACAGAAGTATGTGACCAACCAACTTGCACATTGAAATTAGAAAAAGCTGGAAAATAATTTCAGTTTATATATAAAATTCGAAAGCCTACCATAGTGTAGGCTTTTGTTTTTTTCGGACATTGCATAAAAAAAGAAAATGATACTTTCAATTACCTCGGAAATAATGCCTGTCTCAATTTATTCGGGAATTCCATTTGTCTTAATATTGGCATGTATTGCCATTTTCCCTTTGTTCTTTGCTCATTTTTGGGAGAAGAATTCAAATAAACTTATAATAGCAAGCATTCTTTCTATTCCAATAATTATTTATTTGACGATGACTGGAAATTTTTGGAAACTATATGAAACAATGGTTTTCGATTATACTCCTTTTTTAGTTTTATTGGGAGCATTATTTATTATTACTGGTGGAATATTTATAGATGGAGATATTGAAGCAAAACCATTAGTCAATACTTCTTACTTGGCAATTGGAGCTGTGCTTGCATCTTTTATTGGAACAACTGGTGCTTCAATGTTATTAATCAGACCTATTATTTCGACTAATAAAGAACGAAAATTTAAAGTGCATACCATATTGTTTTTTATCGCGATAGTTGCAAATTGTGGTGGATTAATGACTCCTCTTGGTGATCCACCATTATTCGTTTTATATTTACGTGGTGCACCTTTTTTCTGGTTCTTTAATCTTGCATCGAGTTGGGTTTTTGTTAATGCTTTATTATTAACCGCTTATTTTATTATTGATTCTTATTATCATAAACATGAACCCCAAGCGAATCTTCTTATCGATAAATCCAACATCAAACCAATATCAATAAAAGGTAAAATAAATTTTATTTGGTTATTAGGAGTTGTCTGTTCTGTGGCATTTGTAAATGAACAATATCTTCCATTTATTAAAAGTAATGAATACTATAAATTTTTAAGAGAAGCTTTAATTATACTTTTTGCGATAGCTTCTCTTAAAACAACAATTAAAGATGTACGAGTTTCAAATAAATTTTCATGGGTACCTGTTATAGAAGTAGCATTTTTGTTTTTAGGGATATTTATTACTATGGTTCCATGCATAATTTATCTTGAATTAAATGCCCATACTTTAGGAGTTACTTCACCTATGCAGTTTTATTTTGCATCGGGCTTTTTAAGTAGTATTCTCGACAATACTCCAACTGCTGTTACATTTCATTCATTAGCTGTTGGATTACAATCGGCGAGTAAAGCTACAACTGGTTTAGTTGCGGGTATACCTGAATCGTTACTTGAAGCAATAAGTTTGGGCTCTGTTTTATTTGGAAGTATGACCTATATTGGTAATGGTCCAAATTTTATGGTAAAATCTATTGCTGAAGAAAATGGAATAGCAATGCCACATTTCTTTAAATATATTTATGGGTTTAGTTTAATAATTCTTTTACCCACATTTATATTAGTTTATCTGTTATTTATTTGATGAATAACGGATTTAATAAATGCTTTGTTTTATTACATTTTAAATGATATTATTTTATCTAATTGAAATCGAAAATTGAAAGCTTTTTGCTTTTAATGTGAACGATTTACACTATTTTTGAAATCTGCTCGTTTGGCAGTTTTAAAAAAGTTTAAAAGAATACTATGAATACATTATTCCGAATAAGTTTAGGGCTTTCAATTTCACTTGTTTTATTTAGTTCAAGTTGTAAAAAAGATAAAACAGCAACGAAAATAATTACACACGATACCATATACGAGGGAAAACTTGTCGATCGGCAAGGAACCGAATATAAAACAGTAACTTTAGGAACACAAACCTGGATGGCCGAAAATTTACAAACAACCGTATATTCCGATAGTACTGCAATTCCTAATATTACAAATTCAACAGTGTGGATGTCGTTATCGACAGCAGCTTACAATAGTTATAATAATAACGATAGTTTAGGACATAGCTATGGTCGATTGTATAATTGGTATGCCGTTGAAACAGGAAAACTTTGTCCTAATGGTTGGCATGTTCCAACAGATGCCGAGTGGGATACATTAGTAATTTACTTAGTGAATCAACGATACGATTATCTTGATTATGGAACCGTAGCAGTTGCTCAAGCAATGGCATTAAATGCCGGTTGGTCAACATCAACAACTGCAGGTGCTCCTGGTTATAATAATACATTAAATAATTCATGTAAATTTTCAGCAAAACCTTGTGGCTATTCAAAT
>Ga0302286_10003137_pt1 | contig 11214 bp, 7 predicted proteins | sample III_Fen_E2_3_FD_198765 | JGI IMG/M metagenome (GOLD analysis project Ga0302286, IMG submission 198765) | Peat permafrost microbial communities from Stordalen Mire near Abisko, Sweden - III_Fen_E2_3 | ecosystem: Environmental > Terrestrial > Soil > Wetlands > Permafrost | place: Sweden: Abisko...
AATTAATTTTAATTGAATTATTATATAACAGTTTCCTCAAAATAGAGTCATTAATGGCCATTCTTTCCATATTATGATGCTTATACAATTCCAAGAACTTATATTGTTTATTTCTTTGAACGTATTGAAAATGTCTGGGATTATTAGAGCAGAAATTTAAATTTTTTGAGCGAATAAGTTAGTTTGGATTTCCATTATTCTGGATTTAACTATGCGCATGGATTTGTTTACGTCTTCAATGGTTGAAGATTGAGTTTTATTATTGAACTCTGAAGGTTTCAACTTCTTTTTAAGTTGAATGCATGTTCGTTTTCCGTTTACAATAATACTTAACAGCAAAGGAGTTGAGCCATCTTTTGAAGCTTTAGAAGTTGCTCCCATAAACGAAGCGCAAATGTTTGATACATACTGATGATTTGATTAAATAAATGAATAACTAATTAATTCTCAGTATTTTCATGTATAGCATTCGAAAAATAAGTATAGCATTTGCAGAAGCTATTTTGCCAGATTTTAATCGCCAATCTATTTTGTCATCCTGATGTTGAAAATAACAAGTTGGTCAATAGAATCAATTAAATTATACTGATTATCTGACATTTGACTACCTGGCTGACGGTCGGATGGTTGACATACGGGCATAAAAAAAGAGACCCGTATAGGTCTCAGTTTTGTACTTTGCGGAGAGGAAGGTTTGTGAACCTCTCATGTTACTCTGTTGAAATTCAGTTATTTATCCTTTAATATCCCCTTGTGGGGTACGAATTAGGAAATATACTATAAAGAACACTTTCTGTCGGTCAATGACTTACGCTTGTCTGCTTAACTTTCAGGTTCAAAAATACAAAAATAATTTGATATACACAAGTGTCATATTACTAAATATTTATACATTGTGCAAGGTGCAAGTTTCTATATATAGAAACGCTTGCACCCTGCACTAATAAATATCTCATAAATTAAGATGTTGAATTTCTGATAGAAATCATAGCTAAGGAACTGTTAGAGATTAACATGCTCATCTAAGTAATACTATTTGCTTATAATTAAGCTATTACGGTTAAAAATTGAGTACTTTATAAGTTGATAATTCCTAACCTGGACAAGCCAGAACCAAAAAGGTAAATAGATTGTTATATTTACATATTATTTTTACTTGCCATAGCGAGTATATCCTTTCTGCAAATGCAGATTAATTTAAAAAAAAGGTAGCATTGAGCCTTTCTTCTCAAATGAGAATCAAACGTGAAGAAAAATCCACAATATCAATGTTTGTGCGAAAAAGTATCCAATTCGTATTAGCATTGCTTTGTTTTTAAATCGATATTATGCCAAAAAATACGTCAATTTAAAACTTAAGATACTAAGAGGGTGGTGGTTACTTAAATTTAAAAAAGCTATCTCAACATTATATAAGTTTGTTTTTCTCAAGCGATAACTTTTCTATAATAAAAAGATACCGACTAAAAGAGAACACGTTCACCAAAAACAACTATCCAGTCGTCCTTCAATAAAATATATTTAATATATTTGTCATCATTTGTTTTTAAATTGCTAAGTTTATTATTGTAACTGCTTTTATTGTATGTTATCGAAAGATATTATAATTGGATTAAAGAATGGTCATGAAGATGCTTATAAGTATTTGTATAATGAATATTATAATAAACTGTGTCGTTTAGCAAATTTCTATGTTCGCGATTCATTTGTTTCCGAAAACGTGGTTGGTGATATCATTTTCTATTTATGGGAAAACCGGGAGCAGCTTGAAATCCATGATTCTTTAAATGCCTACCTTTTTATCTCCGTAAGAAATAGATGCTACAATTATTTGAATCAAGCCCATGTTCAAAGGGAAAGTTCAATAACACAACTACAAGAAGATAGTCTTAATTTATCAATGCATTCTGAAACTGAGTTACCTATTGGAATTTTGATAGAGAAAGAGTTACAAAATGTCGTTGATTTAGCTATTCACAGACTACCGGAACAAACTAAAAAAGTATTTGAATTAAAACGATATGAGGATCTATCTTACGAAGAAATTTCAGCACAACTTAATATTTCCACCAATACTGTTAAGTATCATATTAAAAATGCATTAAAGATTTTAAGAGAAGAACTTGGAGCATATCTCACCGCATTAATTCTACTTCTTTTTATATTGTGACACTTGAATTTTGTTCAAGCTCTATTTGTTCGAATTCAAAAAAACGACAACAAAACACTTCAGTAATTTCCATTAAAAATAATCAAAAAGCATACTACCCAAAACGAATTAATAACTGTCTATACATTATAAGGTTGAATTTTATGAAAAAGATTGACGAAATAAATGATATTGATGAGTTAATAGTTGACTATATAACAGGTCGATTAACTCCAGATAAATTTAATTATTTGAATTTGTGGATTACCGAGTCTAAAGAGAACCTATTGTACTTTAGAGAATTACAAGAAATTTGGTATGCGACTGCACCTCAAGATGATAATGTTTTTGATGAGAAATTGGCTTACAGTCGTTTTCTCTATCGTGTAAAGGAATATAGCCAGTCTGAAGCAGTTATTCCTCGAAATAGATTCATTTTTACAAAAAGATTTATTCAAATTGCTGCCTCAGTTACAATTATTATTGTTTTAGGTTCAATTTATTTTCTAAAGTTCCTTTCTTCGGCGAATCCCAAAGATGAATTTTATTCAATAACCGTACCTTATGGTTCGAAATCAAAGGTTACCCTATCAGATAGTACAAAAGTTTGGCTTAATTCAGGAACCACAATAAAATATAGTTATATCGCTAAGGATAAAATAAGAAAGTTGGTCTTAAATGGAGAAGCCTATTTTGAAGTTGCCAAAATAAAAGGTGTTCCTTTTATTGTCGAAACTGAGAAACTTGATGTGAGAGTATTAGGAACAAAATTCAATGTTACATCTTATCATGAGGATGCTCAAATAAACGTAACACTTTTGGAAGGGTCGATTGCTCTGAAAATGAATAATGGTATCGATAAAGAAGTACTTCTTGTTCCAAATAAGAGTGCAGTATTTGATAAGTCTTCCAGAGAATTAGAAATTAAAAATGTGGATGGTTCATTGTCGACTCAGTGGTCGAAGGGTGTAATAATATTTGATAATGAAAAACTAGTACAGATAGCACATCGCTTAGAACGTGAATATAACGTAAAAATTGATCTGACGAATGTATTTTCCAATGATTCGCATTTTTATGGTGTGTTTAATAAAAATCAATCTGTAAAAGATATTTTTGATATTATTACGCTTGACAATAAACTTCATTATCAAATGAAAGGAGACACAATAAAAGTTTCGACTGTACGAAAATATAATTAAAAAAACATAATTTCAGAATGTCATCAATAAGCAAACCTCTTATTGGTGATTTAGAATTAAATCTAATATTACAAATTTCACAATCTCACTTCTTATGAAAACAAATACTTTTTTTAGACAGAATGCACTGATATGCTCACTTCCCATTTTCTGCACTCATCAAGATAATTCTAAAACTTTAATTTATACTCTTCCTAACCAAACGTTAACAGTCTCAATCCGACATCTTTTCTTGTTTTTATCATAGAATGCCTTTCGTGTAAAATTTTAGATAAATATTTTAGATAACAATTAGGTTTTATTTGTATAAACATTACAAAGTATTCTATTTCTAACGATCAAGAAGATGGCACCGGACAATATTTTATTAAGACTAAAAAATGGCGATGAATTGGCCTATAGGTATTTATATGATCAATACTATAGCAAACTTTGTCGTATTGCCAATTTTTATGTTAAGGATGTATTTATTTCCGAGAATTTGGTTGGTGATCTGATTTTTTCCATGTGGGAGAACAGAGAAAAACTTGACACAATTGAATCGTTAAATTCATATCTTTTTGCATCAATAAGGAACAGATGTTTTAATTACTTGAAGCAGGCCTACGTTCAACGTGAGATTTCATTCTCAAAAGTTCTGGAGAATCAACAGATATATTCAATGCAATCTGAAAATGATTTACCCGTTGGTATTTTGATTGAGAAAGAACTCGAAGACAAAATAGAACTCTCTATTCACCAACTTCCACAACAAACCCAAAAGGTTTTTCAATTGAAGCGTTCGGAAGAACTCTCTTATGAAGAAATTTCAAGTCAACTTAATATTTCTGTCAATACGGTTAAGTATCACATGAAAAGTGCCTTACATATTTTAAGGGTTGAGCTAGCTACCTATCTCGTTTCAATGCTTTTTGTGCTTTTTATATAAACTTACATTTAAAAGCTTTTAATTGAAAAAAAATAAAAAAGGTTCGAAATTCCACTACCCTTGTTTGGTTATTAGTTGTCATAATTGTAATAGCAAGAACCTTAGAGTTTGCTTTAAAAATATAAATAATCAACTAATATAAATATTTATGAAAAACTCATCCTGATTAATCATAATTCATCAACATACCTTATCATATTTACAACAATATAAATTGTAGATATTCATTATTAAATTATAATTTATTTAATTATATATCCATGAAGAAATTCACACTTATTTTAATTGGAGTTTTTTTTGCCTCAATGGTTGTTTTTTCACAACAAAAAAAGATTACACTCAATCTTAATAATGTCACAGTAAAAGAAGCTTTAGAAGCTATAAAGAAAACAGGAGGCTATACTTATTGGTTTGATGCAAAAGATTTAGACATCACACAAAAAGTGTCTATCAATGTTGTTAGTAAAAATATTGACGAGATTTTAGTTTTATTATTCAATGGGCAAAAAGTAGATTATACGATTAAAAATGGGAATATTGTAATTCGAAAATCAGACAAAAAAAACATACCCATTCAAAAAAAAACGGAAATAAATAGAATCAGTGGTTTAGTAACTGATTCTAAAGGTGAGCCCATAATAGGTGCTAACATTTTTATTAAAGGTGAATCTATTGGTACAATAAGTGACATCAATGGTAAATTTTACATTCAGGCTTCTGAAAATGACATATTATCTGTTTCATATATTGGATTTAAACCTCAAGATGTTCTATTGACGGATAAAAAAACTATAACTATCAATTTAATTGAAAATCAAAAATTATTGGATGAAGTTGTTGTTATTGGATACGGACAAGTACGTAAAGGCGACGCAACTGGTGCCTTGACAAGTATAAAAGCAGATGACAAGGTAAAAGGTTTTGCTCCGAATGCTCAGGATATGCTTACCGGGAAAGTTGCAGGGGTATCTATTATAAACGAAAGTGGTGCTCCTCAAACAATGTCATATATACGTATCAGAGGAGGTTCCTCCCTAACTGCTAGCAATGACCCCTTAATCATCGTTGATGGTGTATTTATCGACAATCAGGGAATAAACGGAGTCGGAAATATACTGAATACAATTAACCCAACGGACATAGAATCATTTACCGTATTGAAAGATGCTTCAGCAACTGCTATCTATGGCTCTCGTGCATCTAACGGTGTAATTTTAATTACAACAAAGAAGGGTACTGAAGGTAAACTGAAAATAGTTTACGACGGGAATGTATCAATCGGGATGCGTAAGAATAAAATTGATGTAATGACAGGTGATGAATATCGCGTATTCTTAAAAGATTACTACTCTGATTTGTCAATTTATGACCAAATGTCAAAAAGGCAAGGTCTCGTTAATACTGATTGGCAGGATGTTATTTTCCAGACAACTTATAACAAAGAACATAATCTGAGCCTTTACGGAAGTTTTAGCAAAAATATTCCTTTCAGAGTTTCTTTCGGTTATTCGAACATAGATGGAATTTTGAAGACATCAAAGATGGAGCGCTACACTGGTAGTTTTTCATTGACTCCGTCACTGTTTGACGATCATTTGAAAATAACACTCAATGGACGAGGTATGCATGTCAACAACCGTTTTGCTGATTGGGGGGCAATTGGTGCATCCATCGCAATGGATCCGACTCAGGCTGTGTATGATAAAAATAGTGCATATGGGGGTTATTTCACTTGGACGGGATCGGACGGAAACGTTATTCAGGTGGCAACTAAAAATCCGCTGTCAATACTTGAAATGACCAATGATCATTCGAATGTGAACAATTTTATAGGCAATATTCAGATGGATTATAAATTACATTTTTTTCCCGATTTGCGATTTAACCTTAATGCCGGAATTGATTATTCAAAGGGTTCAGGAACAAAATATATGTCCGAATTTGCGCCTAATGCTGTAATGTATGGTGGATACGATTATGCTTGGAATCAAAAACGGCGTAATTCTTCGTTTGATTTTTATAGTCAATATGCTAAAGATGTGAGCTTTCTTGACAGTCATTTCGATATTATGGGAGGATATTCGTGGCAACATTATTGGCTCTCTGGAGATGGCATCGGTTATCGCATCACTCAGTTTGACAAATATGGGAATCCATTCCTCGTGACTGAAAGTAATTCTGAAACCGAACACTACATCGTTTCATTCTTCGGACGAATGAATTACAATATAAAAGAAAAATATTTATTAACATTTACTCTAAGAGATGATGGTTCATCCCGTTTTTCCAAAAATAATCGTTGGGCTTTGTTTCCATCAGTTGCTATGGCCTGGCGAATGGGAGAAGAAGATTTTGTAAAAAAATTAAATGATGTCATTAGCAATCTAAAATTGCGTTTGAGTTGGGGTGTAACAGGACAACAGGACATTAATCAAGGAGACTATCCTTATATCTCTACTTATTTTCGGGCCGTCGGAGATCAGGCTAATTATTTGCGGGGATATAAAGATGGTGAGCCTATCTGGGTGTCTCTCTTGCGTCCTGAAGCATATAATCCTAATCTGAAATGGGAATCTACAGCTACTTATAATGTAGGCTTTGATTTAGGTTTTCTGAAAAACCGTATTGAAGGAACTATTGATTTGTATCATCGATATACAAACAATCTTATCAATGCTGAAACCAAAACTACAGCAGGAACTAATTTTAAGGAATACGTGGCGGCAAACGTTGGAAGTTTGGAGAATACCGGTTTAGAATTAGCAATAACAGGCAGACCTATTGCCAAAAAAAATTTCACATGGGAAATTGGGACAAATCTTGCCTATAACAAAAATAAAATAACAAAACTGAGTATTGGTGATGATAAAGACACAAAAATTAGTAGTGGCGTAGTTGTAAACATGGTTGGTTATGCAACAAACATGTATTATGTTTATGAACAGATTTACGATAAGAATGGCAAACCTATTGAAGGTTTGTATAAAGATCAGAATAATGATGGACAAATAAACGAACAGGATTTGCGTCCCTACAAAAAAGCTGCTGGAGACTTAACTTATGGACTGAATACAAAACTTAATTGGAAAGCTTGGGATATATCGATTGCAGGACATGGAAGTTACGGAAATTATAATTATAATGCTATAGCAGCCAATAATGCAGGACTCAGTGCTACATCTATTTATTCTAGTGAAACGTTATCAAACCGACTTAAAAGTGCATTAGAAACAAACTTCCAGATTGCACAACCTTTGTCAGATTACTATATTCAAAATGCATCTTTTTTCCGTATTGACAATATTATTTTGGGTTGGTCGTTTGGCAAGTCGAAAATGATTCCAGTTACAGGGAGAATTTACGTAAATGTCCAGAATTCTTTTGTTTTTACAAAGTATAAAGGAGTCGACCCTGAAATTTTCGGAGGGGGCGATGATGGCAGTATTTATCCTCGTCCACTCACATTTTTGTTTGGTGTAAATTTAAATTTCTAAATTTCCAAAATTATGAAAAAAACATACATTTATTTGCTGATATTAATTGGTTTCATACAGGTGTTTTCAGGCTGTATGAGCGATTTGAACACTGAACCACTGACTAATAATGTATTACTTCCAGAAAAAGCATGGAAAGATACTACTTCTTATGATCAATTCATAGCAAAAATATATGCTGGATTAGCTCTGTCTGGAAATGAAGGTGCCTTTGGATATCCCGACATTACTGCGACTGATCAGGGTGAAGCAACCTTTCTCAGGTCGTACTGGAACTTGCAGGAACTTGGCACCGACGAGGTGATTGGCACCGAAGATAATGAGACAATAAGAGGATTGCAATTTTGCCAGTGGAACTCAAGTAATAATTTCGTTAATTTGAATTATACGCGCATCTATATGAATATAGCTTACGCAAATGAATTTCTACGTGAAACTACGGATGCCAAACTTAATTATAGAGGAGTGAGTAATGGATTAAAAACAAAGATTGAAGGTTTAAGAGCTGAAACTCGAGCATTGCGGGCATTAAACTATTATTTTCTGATGGATTTATACGCAAACATCCCGTACATTGATGAAACCTATGAAGTAGGTGTTGGAGCAGGTGTCGAACAGAAAAATCGGAACTTTTTCTTTCCGTGGATAGAGTCCGAACTGAAAGCTGCAGAGGGAAAATTGCCTGCAGCAGACAAAAACCATTATGGTATGATAAACGATCCTACTGTATGGATGATTCTGGCTAAAATGTACCTGAATGCTGAAGTTTACATTGGAGAAACTAAATACGATGATTGTCTTACATATCTCAACAAGGTTCTTAATGCAGGTTTCTCCATTGATCCGATATATAAAAATATGTTTAATGCTGACAATTATAAATCACCTGAAATAATTTTCCCGATAGTTTACGACGGACGTAAAGCCACAACGTTTGGAGGTACAACATTTTTAATTGCAGCTGCCAATAAATCGGATATGAATCCTATGGTTAATGTGGGTTTTGCTCAAGCATGGTCAAATATAAGGGCAAAAGAGACTTTATCATCCCTTTTCGATTCAAATGATAAGCGAGCATTATTTTGGAAGGAAAATCGTTCAAAAGAAACGACTGTATGGTATGATTTCACAAATGGGTGGTCAGTTGTTAAATATACAAATCTCAATAGTGATGGCTCAGTTGGATCAAATACTACATCTGCCGATACCGATTTTCCGTTGTTCCGTCTCGCTGATGCTTATTTGATGTACGCCGAGGCAGTGTTGCGTGGTGGAACTGGCGGAACCAAAGCCAAATCGTTGGAATATGTTAACGAATTACGCGACAGAGCGGGAGTGGAAAGAATTAGTGAGGCTGAATTGAATTTAGATTTTATATTTGATGAACGTTCGCGGGAATTATATTGGGAAGCTCAACGACGAATGGATTTGATCCGGTTTAATAAATTCACTAAGAATTACAAATGGCCATGGAAAAACGGTGTTTACGTAGGTGTAGCGAGCATAGACGATAAATATAAAATTTATCCAATACCAGCTACTGAAATCACAGCAAATACAAGTCTTCAACAAAATACCGGTTACTAAAAGAATGAAATTAATATGAAAACATACAAAATCTATTTTTTGAGTTTCATTGGGCTGTTTGGTATGACAGCCTGCAACAACGACAAAATCATATCTGAATTAACAAGAGTGGAAGCGAGCACAATTGATTCGTTCCCGAAAAATGAATACATCCTTCAGAATCCGGGAGATGAGAACCCGTTACTTTTTACTGCGACATGGACTGAACAACTTTTCTATCTGAACGGAGAATCCACTCCGGAACCGATTGCACCAATAAAGTACACATTGCAGATAGATAAGGCTGGCAATAATTTCAAATCACCCCAGATTCTAACAGTTACAACTTCTTTAGTGGCAAATATATACACTAAGGATTTCAATTTCGTATTGATTGATAGTTTGAATGCAATCCCAGGAGAAAAATTTGATGTGGAGATCAGATTATTAACAAGCTACGGCCAGAACATTCCCAAAGAATCTTTGTCAACAAATAAGATTTTACTTTCGGTTACACCTTTCAAGGACAGTGATCCATTGCAACCCCTGTATATTTTCGGAGATATAAATGGTTGGGATAATACAAATACCGGCAACATGTATATCATGTTCAAAAATAGCAGCGATACAAAAAATGCTGTTTACACTTATACAGGATATTTACCGGGAAACTGCTCATTTAAAATTATTCCGAAGGAAGCTTTAGGTACAAATAAATCATATTGTTTCAAACAAGATGGAGTAGTCGAATATGTAGAATCAGGTACTGCTTTTACAACTGGAACGGAAGGGTATAAAACTATAACCCTTGATTTAAAGACTATGTCGTATTCTATTCAGGACTATGATATATCGGGAACAACTGACTGGGGTTCTATGGGTTTTATTGGCTCATTCTGTAATTGGACAAATGAGCCTCAAATGACTAGACTATCTGCGAAAAACAGACATATTTGGAAGTTGGATTTAACTCTAGATGCTCTTTCTGTTGGAAGCATCTATTCCGTTAAATTCCGTGCTGAAGGAAGCTGGGGGAGTCGTTGGGCTGCAATTGATCCTTATGCTCTTCCTTACGGCAAAACAATTTTTTTAACAGGAAATGAGTCCGATCCGAATATCGTGTTAAGCGTAGGTGGAAATTATCAGATTATATTTAATGACCTCACAGGACAGTATATTATTCTAAAAAAGTAAATCACAATTATTGAGATAAATATGAAAATATCACAATTTATACTTACAATGCTTATTTCCTTGATTGTATTTTCATCTTGCTCTAAAGATGAAAATACTGATCTTACAGCTCAGGCATCTGTAATTGGCAATCTTGAAACAACGAATTTTATTTTACCTGATACCGCGGGCGGGCAAAATATATATTTATTTCGTTTGAATTGGACGAAAACTAAATTTTTCTCCGAATCAGGTTCACCCATGTATGTAAATAATATTAGCTATACGATTGAGGCGGATCTGGCCGAGGGTGATTTCTCGAATCCAGTAACAATTGTAATAACGAAAGGTCTTTATACGGATATTTATACAAAGACATTGCGCACATTGTTCAATAATCTAGCCGGGGCGGATAATAAGAATGAACAGACAATTAGCATTAGGGTTAAAGCAGCAGGTGATAATTTGACTGTTTATTCAAAACCGGTTTTATTGACAATATTACCTTATGCTTTGTCGGGTCTGACAATAAAGCCGAGTACGATCAATAGTCCTACAGCAACTAACTTTGTATTGCAGAATCCTGGAAGTCTAAATCCAGTATTGTTTCAGGCTAACTGGGTGGAGGCATTGTTTTATCTGAATGGAAGTACCACTCAGACATCGGTTTCATCTATAAGCTATAAGTTGCAAATAGATTTT
>Ga0302286_10003139_pt1 | contig 11209 bp, 11 predicted proteins | sample III_Fen_E2_3_FD_198765 | JGI IMG/M metagenome (GOLD analysis project Ga0302286, IMG submission 198765) | Peat permafrost microbial communities from Stordalen Mire near Abisko, Sweden - III_Fen_E2_3 | ecosystem: Environmental > Terrestrial > Soil > Wetlands > Permafrost | place: Sweden: Abisko...
GACCGCGGAGCTTCTTAACACACTGCCTAAAAATGGTGAATATACCCACGAAATGCTCTTTGATAATGGCATAACCAAACAAACCATGATCTACACTGCCCCCATTTTAAGTGCATCCGGTGATTTTATCGCCATCATTGTCGATATCGCACATCTGCATAAAAGCAAAGCATTACTTCTGCAACAAAAAGAGCGTTTGGAACTTGCCTTTGAGGGAAGCGATGAGGCATTATGGGACTGGGATATCAAAAATGAAGCGGTTTTCTATTCTCCCAAATGGAAACTCCTGATGGGGTATGAGCCCAAAGATACCCCCTCAAGCCTCTCTTCATGGCTCAATTTAGTCCATTCCAAAGATATGGCGCTGGTCAATGAACGATTAAAAGCGCATCTGGATGGCAAAAGTGACCTCTTTGTGGTCGATCACCGTGTGCGAGGCAGTGAGCCTTTGCGCTGGATAAACGTACGAGGCAAGGTGATTGTGGGGAAAAATGAGCAACCCATTCGTATGGCTGGTACCATTCGTGACGTTAGCGAGCGCAAAGCACATGAGGTTGAAGCCAATGCCATTTATGAGCGTTTTGTCGCCTTTGTCGAGCATATTCCAGCACTTTGTTTTATTAAAAATGCGCAAGGTACGTATCTTTATATGAATCAAGCGTACCAGAAATTTTTAGGCTTCAAAACATGGAAAAACAAAACGGCACTTACTCTTTTCAATGAAAAAACAGCGTCTGATATTGCACAAACCGATCGTTTGAGCCTTTATGAAGGGGTTGTGGAGCATGAAATTGTACTTCCCACATCGGAAGGTTTCAGTAGCCATTTTCATCTGTATAAGTTTGTGATTGATGAGGAAAACGAGAAGCTTTTGTGTGGTTTTTGCATTAACAAACCGTTCAGAGAGTAGGTGTATCATTGATTAAGACAACTTTTCAGGATAAAACAATGCAACCCAATCTCATAATGATCGAAGATGATGTCGAACTTGCCGAAATCTTATGCAATTTTTTAAAACGCTATAACATCATCGTTACCAACTACGATGATCCTTTTCTTGGCATTAGTGCCTTAAGCCTTACCAAATATGACCTCTTAATTTTAGACCTTTCCCTCCCTGGGATGGATGGACTGGAAATTTGCAAAGAGGTACGCGCTAAAAGCGACATTCCCATCATTATCTCCTCCGCCCGCAGTGACCTAGAAGATAAAATCGTAGGCTTAGGGCTAGGCGCTGATGACTATTTGCCCAAACCCTATGAGCCTAAAGAGCTTTATGCCCGTATTATGAGTGTGCTCAGACGCTATAAGAAGAGTAATTCTCCTAGCGATGATGTCAGCAGCTCCTTATTGAGCCTCAAAGAGGAGAGTCACACCATTGTCTTTAACAACACTCCGCTCACGCTCACGCCCGCAGAATACGATGTCCTTGCACACCTCATCAAAAAAAACAACTGTGTCGTCTCTCGAACAGAACTTCTTAACAGTGCTTTGAGTCTTAACGAAGAGAATGAAAGCAGAAGCCTTGATGTGCTGATTAGCCGTATTCGCACCAAATTAGGCGAGAGTTCGAAAGAGCCTAAACTCATCCATTCGGTACGAGGCATCGGATATAGGCTTCAAGCATGAGGTGGTACCACTCCATCATTACCCGCATTTCGCTTATCTTCGCCATCTCTTTATTTGGCACTACAGCCATCTTCTTTTCCATCGCACAGTATGAGACAAACAGAGAGCTTCAAACGATGTTTGATTATTCACATGTGGCGTTGCGATCTTCCTTTGATCGCACCACGAAAACGATTGACTTTGACAAAATGGAAGAGATCGGATTTACCCTCATTAACGATGAAGTGCTCAAGCAAAAAATTCTGGAACTCCCCAGACCACCCAAACCCTTTCCCATGAAACGGATGGAAGAACGGTTTCATTTTATGATTGATTGTGTGCCGTATCGTATGCATATTTATACGATTTTATTGGCGCGCGACATGCCGCCTATCGTCTTTGAAACCCCGTTGCAAAAAGAGATGATGCCCAGACTCATTCTGCCACTTTTAAGCCTTGCATTTGTCATCTTTTTATACATTGGCATTATTCGAAGCATCTTGCCACTTAAGACACTCAGAGAGAAGATCAAACACTTTGCCAATGGGGATTATGACATTACATGTAAAAGCAGTAAAAAAGATGAGATCGCCGCTCTTGCCAATGAATTTGACAGTGCTGTTTTCAAAATCAAATCCCTTCGAGACTCCAGACAACTCTTTTTGCGCAACATTATGCATGAGCTCAAAACGCCGATTACCAAGGGAAAACTCGCCGCTGAAATGATCGAAGATGCCACCTATACCAAAATCTTACAAAATGTTTTCAACCGCCAAGAAGCCCTTTTAGAGGAGTTTTCGCGCATTGAAAAGTTGAGTGCAGATGAGCTGAAGTTGGATATTAAAACGTATCATATTGAAGACGTGGTAGACTTCGCCTTTGATATACTGGATGATAAACGTGAAAATATTACATGTAAACTGGTACCGATGGAACTCGCGGTTGATTTTGAGCTCTTTGGCGTGGCGCTGAAAAACCTTTTGGACAACGGCGTTAACTACTCCGATGACCACCATGTCAACCTTCGCAACGACCTTAAAACCATTACTATTTCCAACAAAGCTCACGCCTTAGAGTTTCCGATAGAGCGTTACGCTGAACCCTACTTTTTAGAAGGTAAAAAGCAAAAAAGCTCACGAGGATTAGGGTTTGGACTTTTTATCACATGGCATGTCATTCGCTTGCACGGTATGCGACTTGAATACAAACACAAAGCAGGCATGAACCAGTTTACCATTTACATGTAACCAAAACAGGAGAAAATCTATGGCATATTCGGTGGGCATTTATATCTTTGACAATGTTGAAGTACTTGATTTTGCAGGGCCTTATGAAGTTTTCACAACAGCATCTCGTGTCTTTAATAAAACCTCATCGGCATCGCTAGAGAACCTTCCCTTTGAGGTCTTTACCGTGGGGAAAACTAAAAAATCCATTTATGCTAGAGCCGGGCTAAAACTTCACCCTGATTATTCCATTACCTCACATCCCACACCTGATCTTTTACTGATCCCTGGTGGCGTAGTGACCAAAGAGCTTGAAGATGCCGATATCATTTCATGGATCAAAAGCACCTCAACGTTCACAACCATCACTGCTTCCATCTGTACGGGAGCTTTTTTACTGGCAAAAGCAGGACTGCTCGAGGGCAAATCTTCAACAACCCATTGGGAAGATATTGACGATCTTCGCGCTATGTTTCCCACTTTACATGTAAAGGAAAACCAACGCTGGGTCGATGAAGGATCTATCGTCACCTCCGCAGGCATTTCGGCTGGCATTGATATGAGTCTGCACCTTGTTGAACGCCTCATGGGGCAAGAGCTCGCCCTTAACACTGCTAGACAAATGGAGTTTGACTGGACGCAAAACAGTTAGGCTTTTTTGATCTTAATGATACTCTGACAAACGCCCAAATGGTCGATGATCGCTTCGACTTTCAGCCCTGCCATTTCGATCAGTTTGATAAAATCTTTGGAGTGGTACATTTTACTGCATCCATTTGCCATCGCGGTGAAATACGGCGATGTGTTGATGATGCAAAAGGCCGATGTTTCAAAACGTTGCCTGTCCCAAAAGGGTTCCATAATGCAGAGCTTTGTTTGCTCATCCATCGCCTCTTTGGCTTTGCTTAAGATGGAGACGATCTCCTCTTCGCTAAAACAGTCCAAAAACTGACTCATCCAGATGATGTCAAATCCTTTGGGGAAGCTGTGTGTTGGGGCTAAAACATTGGCAGGCAAAAGAGCAATCTGTTCACTTAAACCCTCTTTTTCAATATTTTCACGTGCCAATGCGAGCTGTTCTGGCAAATCCATAATGGTTACATGTAAAGCCACCTCTCGCTTTGCGATGAGCATTGAAAACTTGCCGGTATTGCCTCCCACATCCAAAATTTTGGTAGGTTTGAGGCTCAAAAGGTGTTCAACCGCCTCAGGAAACGCGCTATCAGAATAGAAATGATCAAAGGTAAACCAACTCTGTTTCGCCTTTTCGGGTAGAATGGAAAGTGCGGGGTAGATGGTCTCCCACTCGCCAAAGACTTTCAGTCCTGTTGGCGTACCCGTTTTAATCGCCTCATCCAGAGAAAAAAGTCCTTGGTAGTTCACGTGATGGTTGTAGTTCATATTGGCAATCGTCATCGGATCATTCAATAAAAAGTAGCCCGTTTTGGTGATGAAGTAAAGCTCGCCTCTTTGCTTAACGATGTCCGAGCTCAGGCTCGTTTCGAGAAGTGTTGTGATACCGTACTTGCTTAGATTGGTCTCTTGCGCCAACGCTTCGATGCTAAGCCCCTCTTTATGGTCATACAGAGCCTTTAAGACACCAAGGTCACGCATAGAGCGTGCAACTTGAAAAATAATCGGTGCAAACGCGATGCGTTGGGCATTGTACTGGGCTTCAATCGCTGATGCGTTGTCATTATCATTAAAAAAATGGTTCATCCAAACGTTCCTTTTATCCTACGAAAATCATAACTAAGCAGCTTTAAACCATTATTTTAGCTAGATTAATATAATATACTAATCTATTTTATTAGAAGGAAGGATAGTAAAATTTTAACTGATTTTTATATGCTAACATCTAAAAAGAAAACCTCTTTTAGTATCATGTTTGCTGATGAAAACCACCCTATTTTTAAAGCGCATTTTCCCAGCCATCCTATTGTTCCAGGCTTTATTTTAATGGATATAAGTGCTCAAATTTTAAAGATTGAAATTGTAAAAATCATCAAAGCAAAATTTTTAAAACGTATCACGCCTTTAAGTGTGCTATGGTTTGAGGTGCAAATACATGAGAAAACACTCCAAATACATGTCAGCCAAAATGAACAGAAAGTAGCAGAACTCACTTATGAGAAAAGATGATATCGTCGTTGTTGTTCCAACCTACAACAACCCTCTTACGATTAGTAATGTTGCAAGTGATATTCTAAGCCATGGGTATAGACTGATTATTATCGATGATGGATCTGAAATAAAAGTATCTAACATTATCACATCACCGAATGAAAAACTTACGATTTTAAGACATGAAATCAACCAAGGAAAAGGTGCAGCCATTATAACGGGAATGAAAGAAGCTCAGCAACAAGGATATACCTATTGCGCGAGTATGGATGGCGATGGGCAACATCTTGCTTCTCAAATTGAAACTATATGCAATGCCTGCGATAGAGCAGATCAAATCATCATTGGTGCGCGCAATTTTGAGATCAACCATGTTCCCAATGGCTCTAAATTTGGCAGATGGTTTAGCAACTTTTGGGCGTGTTGGGACACAGAACAAACCATCACCGACTCGCTCTCTGGCTTTAGACTGTATCCTACTTCCATCCTAGACCTTATCATCAAAACCAAACGCTTTGACTGGGAGATGGAAGTGCTTGTTAAACACGCGTGGAAAGGTCGCCTCATCAAAGAAGTCACTATCGAGTGCTACTACCCATCCCCCGAAGAGCGCGTGAGTCACTTTAAAAAGTTTTGGGATACCGCCGCCATCGTGATGGTGCATGTCAAACTTTTGCCGTGGAAATTTTTCCTCAAAAAAAGATACCAATGAGCACGAAACAGCGCGGAAGCGGTTGGAGCATCAAACTCGTTTACACCTTTTACACGCTCTTTGGCTATACCTTTATCTACTACTTGATGTATCCTGTAACGTTTTTTTATTTTTTGGTCGCAGGCAATGTCAAAGAAGCCCTTCGTGATTACTACGCCCATATCAATAAACCGTTTAACAACTGGGTCTATTTTGAGCATTTAAGACACTTCGCGATTACCATGTGCGACCGTTTTGTCTCCAAAGTCAGCCCCAAAGATTATACCTTTGAGATCAAAAACGAAGAAGAGCTTATGCGGCATCTTCATAGCGGCGGCATCTTACTGTTATCGCATTTTGGGGGTTGGGCGAGTGCAGGTAACTGTTTTAGCGATCTTAAAATCAACATTGTGATGCAAGAAGCACTCTTAGCGCCCATTAAATGTATTGAGGAAAACATTAAAACAAAAAATCCACATTTAAACATCATTGATCTCTCCAAAGGCGGGGTGGATGTGTCGATGAAAATTGCTTCTGCGCTTCTCAATAATGAAATTGTAGCGATGATGGCAGATCGCGCGACAGAAGCTAAACATAAAGAGACCGTCACCTTTTTTGGCAAAGAGGCGGAATTTAATAAAAATCCTTTTAGCATTGCCTACAAAACCGAAAAAACACTGATGGGAATCGCCTTTAGTTATCAAAGACCACAACATTACCACATTGAATTTATCGAAATCACGATGGATAAAACCAACCACGCAAACGAAGAGATCCACAAAGCGATGCAAACCTACGCCGATTTTTTTGCAACGCATGTCGCTTCGCACCCTGAACAATGGTTCAATCTATATCCTTTTTGGAAAGAGAACGCACGCACATGAAAAAAGTCTTAGTCACAGGCGCCACAGGTTGCATTGGAGCCGCCATTGTACGCTACTTTGCCAAAGAGGGTTACTTCGTTTACATTCACTACCATCGCAACAAAGAGAAGGCTTTAGCGCTTCTGGAAGAGATCAAAAATGGAGAAATCATCCAGTTTGACATCACCCAAAAAGAAGAGGTCAAAAAGGCGTTAGAATCTTTACATGTAAACGTCTTGGTCAACAATGCAGGCATCACGAAAGACAAACTTTTTTTCTTTATGGAAGAGGACGAATGGAGTTCTGTGATCGATGCGAATCTTAACAGTCTTTTTTATGTCACCAAACAAATTTTGCCAAATATGATCCAAGAAAAAGCGGGCTCCATCGTTAATGTCTCCTCTATCTCAGGTCTGGTGGGCAATGGTGGGCAAGTCAACTACTCGACCACCAAAGGCGGCATCATCGCGTTTACGAAAGCACTTTGTGTAGAAGTAGCGCGCTACAACATTCGTGTCAATGCGGTAGCACCCGGTGTGATAGAATCCGAAATGATTCAAAATGTCGATAAAAATATCACCAACATCATCCCTTGCAAACGCCTAGGCAAGCCTGAAGAGGTCGCTGAAGTGGTCTTCTTTTTAGGCGATAAGGCAACGTACGTGAATGGTGAAGTGATCAATATTAGTGGTGGGATGGTGAGATAATGCACATACTTTTTTCGTTCTTGTACGCACCTGTTGTGGTGGTATTACTCAGCTATTTTGACATTAAAACGGTCTCAATGGGGCTTTTTGGCTTTGGACTGCTGTGGCTTTTGAGCTTGAAAAAAAGAGAGATCAAAACCACCCTCTTTCCTCTATTTTACATTGCCGTAGCACTTGGTGCCTATTTTTTAGATGACTTTTTAGTACTCAAATTTTTACCACTTTTGATCTCTTTGGCGTTTATCTTTTTCTTGATGGCGAGCTATTTTGACAACGACTCGATCATTTTACAGTTTGCCCGTAAACTTCATAAACGTCCTCTTAGCGAAAAAGAAGAGCTCTACATCAACCGATCCACCCTTTTTTGGATCGCACTTGCCTTTGTCAATATTGGTTTACATGTAACCATCTTGCTGCTCAAAAATGACCATTATTGGATCATCTACTCCTCGTTTGGCTGGTACTTGGTCTTCATTTTAGGTGGAATTGTACAGTTTTTACACCGTCAGTTTATCTTCTTAAAACGGATGTAACGCATGAAGATCATCGTTTTGTGTCTGCTCTCACTGCTACACCTTTTTGCCAACGACGCTGCTGCTTTCAAAGAGACACGCTACCTCTATGCCCTCGATAAAACCATCACACTGGAAGGTTTTATCACCTTTGGCGAGCAAAACATCATCATCGAATACGTCAAACCCGAATCCAAGGTTTTGACCTATTTTGAAGAAAAACTCACCATTCAAGATCAAAACGGTTACAACGTCATCGATGCGCAAAGTATGCCTTCGATGAACTATTTTTTTATGATTATCAAAGCGGTGCATGAGGAAAACAGTGTCTTGCTTGACTCCTTTTTTGAAGCAAAAACGCAGGGCGATGAGACCCTATTAAGCCCCAAAGGAGTGGCAGCCGAAGTGCTTGAGGAAGTGCGCATTACACGGCAAGCAACGAAACTCCAATCGTTACATGTAAAGATTAAAAACGGCGATAGGATTACCATTGAAATTAGGAACTAAATCTCTCAATATCCTCCTTTTTGCCATCGTCGGCACACTTTTTTTCGTCTACCAAAACTCGGTGCATGTCTCCACCAACTTGCTCTCTTTTTTACCAGAAGGGAAGAGCAAAGAGGCGTTTGAGATCTATTCGCATTTCAAAAATTCCAAAGAGGTGCTCATCGCCACCGAAGGGTTCGATAAAGAATCCCTTGCCAAAATTAAAATCCTCGAAGAGAAACTGCTCGCATCTGAGCTTTTAAAGTTGGAGAGCAGCATAACACCGAACGCAAAACTGATCGAATATACCAAAAACAACGCTTTTTATCTGAAAAACCTCAATAAAGATGACTCCATAAGCATTCATGAAACACTAAAATCGCTTTATGAAAAAATGACCAATAATCCCTACTATACGGCGATAGATGCCTCTGATCCGCTGGGGTATTTTAGTCCTAAAGAGCAAAAAATTCCCATTAATATTCGTGATGGTCACTTAGCGCTGGGCGATTTTGGCTATCTTTGCGTTTTAAGCATCAAAGATACCTCCAATACCATCGAGAGTTATGAAACCATCTACAATCTCGTGCATCAAACGCTTAATGGCGTGCAAAACGTCCGCGTCTTTAGCCCGACCTTTTACTTTGTGGAAAACGCACAAAAAATACAAGATGATGTCACCTTTTTGATTGTTCTCTCGACCATTTTGTTGCTTGTGCTTTATATTTTTATCATCAAAAATCTCTACCTTCTTATCAACACCATTGCGACCCTTGCGACTTCGGCTCTGCTTTCCTTTTTGCTCATTGGCATGATGTGGAGCGAGGTCTCTGTCTTTGTGCTGGCTTTTGGAAATGCCATAGGAACGTTGGCGATTGACTACATGTTTCACTACTATTTTTACGGTCATTATGAGAGTAAAAAGAAGTTTAACACCTCTGTTTTTTACGGCTTTCTCACCACCTTTGGCGGCTTTTTGATCTTCGCGTGGGTCGATTTTCCGCTCATCCAGCAAGTGTGTGTTTTTGCGATGATCTCTCTTGTGCTCTCTTACCTCCAATTCGTTTTTCTCTTTCCGCTGATTGGGTTCAAAAAAGCACAGCCTTATACCAAATTTCACGTCTCCATTCCCTTACCCTACCGTGCTATTGCCCTGCTTTCGTTGTTAGCCATTGTTTTAAGCGTTCCCTTTTTGCAGCTTGATACCAACATCAAAAACCTTGACTACCAGAATGTCTCCTTAATGAAAGAGGAGAAATTCTTCAAAAATGCGATCAAAAAAGAGGGCTTCATGCCTCTTCTTATCGAAGCAAACTCCATTGATGCGCTTATAGCGCATAGCAATACCATCCAAAAAAGCTTTAAAAACGCCACAGCACCGCTTTCTTACTTTTTTGACAAAGCATTTTACGAGCAGAGAAAACAAGAGATGGATGCTTTACATGTAAACGAGAAAAAAGCGCAGATCGAAGAAGAAGCGACCAAACTGGGCTTTCGTGAAGGGTTCTTTAAAAATGCGTATAACGAAGCGCTTTTACACCCAAGCTATCAAGAACTTTCCTTAGACACGCTGCGTGAGATGGGCTTTGATGTCGTCTTGCGTGAGGGCAAATACTACACCTACGCTTTGGTAAAAAACAGTGATCGAAACTTATTAGTGTCCAACTTCGCTTTCGCCTCTTCTATCGATGCCAAAGAGATGTTCTTTAATGCGTTAGAAAAAATTGCGCACCAACTTCTTTTAGGTGGTGTTTTAGCGATTACGTTTATCTTTTTCATGCTCTATGTGGTGTGTCGTAAAACATTGACACTGAGTGCGAACTACGTTTTACTCCCAACGGCGCTCATTTTGCTCCTTGCGCTCACAGGAGGCTTCACCATCGCGCATATTTTTATGCTGTTTATCATGATGCTATTTGGCATTGACTATGGCATCTATATGAGCAGTGAGGATAGCTTCAAAGATGGAACGAGAAGTGCGATTTTCTTCTCCATTATCGATACTTTCGCAGGCTTTGGCGTGCTGATTTTCAGTGACATTGGCGCCCTTCATGCGATGGGTTTGGTCTCGTGCATTGCCACAGGAGCCATTTTAATTTTACTGATGGGGAGGAAGCCACAATGAGAGTTATACTACAAAACGATGATGGTAGCGAAAACGTTTATGAAAGTTCCAGCCTCATCGATGCAACGCTTAAAAACAAGGTGATGCTTGTTCCTTCCAAAAGCAAAGAAGCCAATGCCATAGAGATATTAAAAGCCTATCTTTCAGGTGCAAAACCCATTTTATACGATCAAGAGAACCTCTCGTTAAAAGAGAAAATCGAGTCATTAGGGGTTGAAACCTTCAATGACATTGACTTTGCCGCCATGTTTTTTACCTCAGGCAGTACGGGTTTTCCAACGGGTGCGTTTAAAAGCAGAGAGAACATCGAAGCTGACATGGAAGCCTTGCTGTTAGAATTTGGGAATTTTCAGATTAAAAAAGTGGTTTCAACCGTTCCATTCATCCATATCTACGGTTTTTTAGCCGCCCTTTTATTGCCGCTCAAACTGGATGTTGATTTGCTCTTTAAAGAGCATTTTTTACCTCACGATCTGCTTGAGCATGCAAAACCTCATCATCTTGTGATCACCACACCCCTTTACATCAAATCACTGCTGAGACTGGATGAAGCAAAAGATTTGAGTGAAACCATTTTCATGAGCTCCACGGGACCTTTGCCCGCCGAAATTGCCAAAGAATTTACCGATACCTTTAACACGACACTCATTCAACTCTTCGGTTCGACCGAGTGTGGAAGCATCGCGTTTAAAAAACAAGACGATACCTTTTGGAGCCCTTTTCGAGGAGTTGAGGCAACGCTCAATGCCGAAGGACTTTTACATGTAAAATCACCCTTTATCTCGAAAACGCTTTGGCAAGAGGGTTTGGTGCACACAGGGGGAGCAATTCAGAGTTTTGATTATGCTCTGATTGAAAACGGAAAGT
>Ga0302286_10003140_pt1 | contig 11207 bp, 13 predicted proteins | sample III_Fen_E2_3_FD_198765 | JGI IMG/M metagenome (GOLD analysis project Ga0302286, IMG submission 198765) | Peat permafrost microbial communities from Stordalen Mire near Abisko, Sweden - III_Fen_E2_3 | ecosystem: Environmental > Terrestrial > Soil > Wetlands > Permafrost | place: Sweden: Abisko...
GTTGACGAGCCGGTCAGCATACCGGCAGCAATAGAAAAAGCAGAGATTAAACTTTTCGGACGGATTCTAGACGATCCCGATTTAATGCAAAAAGCAATTGAAGCGGCGCCCTCTTTTGACCAGTTGATAGAGTTTAGAAAGATGCAGGGGCTTGCGAAAGTGCACGCCGTTATTGACTACACACTCGAAGCGTGGGGAAGTGATGAAAAGAAATTGCTTATATTTTCCTACCACACCGAAGTCGCGGAAAAGATAGCCACCGAGCTTACAAAGAAAAAACTGCCTGTGACATTGATTACAGGCGTAAACACCGACCCCGACGAGCGGGACACTATTACACAGAAACTAAACAACGTTGCCGAAAGCGTCATAGTTGCGACAATCGATTCTTTAAAAGAAGGGGTTGACGTAACCGGCTTTTCGCTCACGCTGTTTGCTGAAATAGACTGGCGAGCGTGGGCGCTCGAACAGGCTGAAGGTCGGACGCGCCGGATCGGGCAAGAGAAAAACGTCAGATGGGTTTACTTTTTCTTCGATTGCGGTGTTGATAAGATGATGAGAAAGAAGATTGACGAGAAAAACAAACTTGCAGCAGCAGTGAGGGAGACGGCATGAAAAAAGGAATAATTGTTTTGTCTTTATTTGACGGGATGAGCTGCGGGCGGATCGCATTTGATCGGGCGGGAATAAAAGTGAAAAAATACTACGCAAGCGAAATCGATAAATACGCTCAAATCGTTTCCGAGAAAAATTATCCTGACATAATCAGACTTGGCGACATTACAAAATGGAAAGAATGGAAAATTGAAAAGCCGGATATTATAATCGGCGGTTCGCCGTGTCAGGGATTTTCTTTTGCGGGGAAACAGTTAAATTTTGAAGATGTGCGGTCAAAGCTGTTTTTTGTATTTGCGGACATTTTAAAACACTACAAGCCGAAATATTTTTTACTTGAAAACGTGCGGATGAAAAAAGAATACCAGAAAGTAATTTCCGATTGTTTGGGCGTTGAACCTGTTGAGATAAATTCCGCGCTTGTCAGCGCACAAAATAGAAAACGCCTCTACTGGACAAATATTCCGGACGTCACACAACCAACAGACAAAGGAATATTTTTAAAAGATATTATTGAAACGGGAATTACTGAAAAAGATAAATCATATTGTATCGACGCAAACTATGCAAAAGGTTCAAACTACAAACAATACTCAGAAAAATGTCGCCGTCAACTGATAAAAAATACTGTCTCATCAAACGGAAAGAGCCTGGCTTTAACATCTAACGCAAATAAAACAGGTAGCGGTGTTTATATTTTAGACGGCTGGAGAAAACTTACTCCGCTTGAGTGCGAGCGATTACAGACTGTCAATACAATATATGAATTTGAAAATTCATATACAAATCATGTGAGTAATTCACAGCGTTATAAAATGCTCGGTAACGGGTGGACGGTTGACGTTATCGCTCATATTTTAAGAGGGTTAAAATGAAACACACGAATTTGACTCGCGCGGATCTCTTCAGTGCTCTCTTTATACCCGGCGACAAGATCAATATCCGCGTGATACAAGACGCAGAAAGCAAAGCAGACAACCGTCTCTACACTATGCCGACCATTCCGCTCTGTGTAGAATACCCCGACGCCTTCCCTTGTGTCGGTATCAATCCACGTCAAACAGTAAGGAAACTGTCATCTATTAAAAACATGGTCATTGATATTGACGACGGGCCGCTTCCCGATTGGGCAAAAACTCACGCCGACATAATTTGTTCACGCGACGAAACACATCACCATCTATATTTCTGTTTTGAAGATACAACACGGGAACTATTCAAAACGTACAGCAAAGTACTACTACAGCAAACACAAGGCGCGGATAAGTCTGTTTCCGATCCTGAGCGCGTCATAAGACTTCCTTATTTTACACACCGAAAAGAGGGTGTTGAGTCGGAAGGCTATAAAATAGTTTTCATCCGTAAAAATATTAAACGTGAATCGATAGAGATAAAATTCAAATGGCTAAAAGTATCCAAAGACGAAAAGAAAGACACGGCAATAATTCAAGATTATAATTCCGTTGTTGCGTTCATCCGCTCGGAATATTTAAAGAAACCCGTGAAAGGAAAAGGCGACGGGCGGAGCCGTGAACTGCTTCACCTGGGCTTCGATTGTCACAAGTGGGGGATAAATGAAGAAACTGCACTTACAATTGCGCAAGAAATATCAAACGAAAGACACAACCCACCAGAAGACGACGCAACAATTCAGCATCAAATTGAGAGCGCGTACAAATACGCCAAGGGTGAGTTCGGTGCAGCTCTCGCGGCAGGTAGTGAGAGTGAAGCAGCGGCGCGAAAGGTCAAACACCAATTCGATGTTGCACAGCGAGTACGTGACAAGCTCCATGACTGGACGTACATACACGGCGCGTGTCGTTTGGCCGATAGCAAGACCGACAGGGCTTTAACATCACGGGAGCAGATAGAAGATTTTATCTCACGCGAGATCGGGGAGCCTGTAAATTTTCGCCGTCTGCTTTCTGACTATGCAATTGAGACGTGTGACAAAATGGAATACGCGCCTCATAGAGAAGAAAAGACTTTCGAGTGCGGCGGTGAAACATTCTTTAACAGCTACCGTCCAAACACGGCAGAAGTGAAACGAGATCCAGAATTAAAGAAAACGGCGGCAAAGATATTCTTGGACCACATAGATTTTATCGCGACGTCGGACGTTGAACGGGTGACGCTTAAAAATTATTTTGCTTTCTGTGTTCAGAACGTCGGGCAGAAAGTCGACTGGACGCCGCTCATAATAAGCAAGCACGAGGGCTTAGGAAAGTCCGCTTTCTCAGTCCTCTTTAGAAAAATATTTGGGGAACATAACTGTTCAACCGTGAGCGCGGCGCGTTTACTTTCTGGATGGACTGACTTTATCGCTGAAAAACTTTTCGTCACATCGCACGAAGTGGAAACGAGCGACTCGTCAGCGCTCACAGAATTAAAAACCCTTATCACTGAAAGCCGCGTTCGCGTCAATGCGAAGTACGCGAGGACATATGAGACAAACAACTGTGCAAACTTTTTACTACTATCGAATAAACTGTCAGCGCTTCGCCTTGATAAAAATTCACGCCGGTTTTTCGTTGTGTATAACAATGAAGCGCCAAAAGAAAAAGCATACTACAGTACACTCTTTGACGCGATTGAAAACGGCGCTGGATGGATTTACGATTATTTAATGAGCGTTGATTTGTCTGCGTTTGATGCACACGGAGCCGCACCCGAAACGGCGGGCCTTGCGATGATAACTGAAGTCACGAAACCCGATACGTTGAAATGGCTTGAATCACAATACGAACAGCAAGCCGGTGCGTTTGCCGCGACAATTATAGATATGATCTCTATTGAACGCGACGCCGCACAGTTTGCACCGCCGAACGTCGCCCGCTACATTAACAGTCGAACCATTTCAACCTTTTTATATCACGCCGGATTTTCGCCGCGAGAGTATAGACTTAACGGCGTACACAAACATAGCTGGTTTAACGGTGACGATTTAGCGTTTGAAAAAGAGCTGAAAAAGCTGCGGGATAAGACGCAGAAAGGACGCGCAAAAGACGTTGCAATTTGATTTTAATTTGTTGACAAAATGATGTAAAGAAAGGGGTGTTCATTATGTTAAAAATAATACTGCCGTATGTGTTTACGTTCGTTGTTGGTTTCGTTCTTTTGGTGATACTAACTTTTGCTGTGCTCGGTATTATTTATTATTTCGGCAATCGCACGACACGCAGACAATACAATAATTGGCGGGGGATAAAAAGATAATGTTCGGCTTTATACGAAAATCATCAATCAAAGATCACATCGACCGCGCTGTCGCGCGTGTGTCAGACACGCTTAGCAGTATTCACGAAACGGAAAAGAAAAAACTTCATGCGCAGTATGACGACAAAATAAACTTTTTACTGGCTGAAAAAGAATCAGAGATTGACGAGTACTGCCGTCAAAACTGCATTTTACGCGACACGATCGCGCGCATGGAGCGCGACAAAGAAGATGTAAAGCAAGGCGCGATTGAAAATACAAGGCTCGCAAATAGCATTGATAAAGTGGCTAAAGATTTACTAGATATGACAGACAAAGCGCGTGTTGATCTTGTACAGTCCATGTCTAGTGAACTTAAAAAATATCTTGAAACGCTCGGCGTGTATTGGCAGACAACGGCTGAAATCATCAACGACACGCGGGCACAACAAAGAAAGGTAATAAAATGAAAAAGGTTCGCGACCCCGAACTAATTGGAGCTATCGTCATTATGGGTATTGTTGCGCTTGTATTACTATATCTATTTATTTATCCGGCATGGGAAACACTATGAAAGAAGCAAAGAAAAACTTTAAACGTCAAGTCATGGACACGCTCACAAAGAAAGCAATCGAAGCACGCGACAAAGGAGTTGAAAAAGTTAAAAAGGAAATGGAGTCGAGCCCGAAAATTCTCGGAGCTAACCGCGCAACGGTTCGAAAGTATATCAAACAGCAATCTAAAATTCTCAGGCAACAACGAAAGAGAGAAATCGCAAAGCTCAGACGAGACGAAGATAAAAAATTTAACGATCATATTGATCGTTGTATCGCTGCTAACGAGGCTGTAGAAAATGAAAAAACAGAGAATTAAACCGGCGCAGTTGGAAAAACTACTCGCCGCGCACGACCTGAAGAAGTACGACATATGCAAAATCTGTGACGTGTCGGCGGCGACTGCCGAGCGTTATATGAAATACGGCATACCACAAGCACAATACAGATTGATTGCGCTGTCGCTGGGGGATTTATGACAAAAACGGAAAAACTCTTAGATGAATTTTTGAGCGACAACGACATTTGCTGTGCGTCGTGTCGATTATACAATAAGAACGCAAAAATTCACACCATACGTGACAACGCTTGTCTATGCCCGCGAAATAAACAATTGACGGTGTTCGACCCACAATTCTTTGTACCTGTGAATGAGAGCTTCATGTGTGAACAATGGCTTGATACGAGCGACGGAGGTCACAAGTGATTAAAAAATCTTTCTGCGCCGCTTTGATTGCGCTCGGTATTATGCTCGACACATATTTTTATGCGTTTCGTTTCATTGCCGACGGTCTGCCGGTGTTCGTCGCCGTGTCGTCAGGCATCGCACTTGAACTGCTGCTGTCGTTCGCGGTGTATAATATGCGCCGCTCAAAAATATTTGTCATCATCGCGGTCGTGATTACTTTATACGCCGTTGTCCAGACGTCCGCCGGTCAGACGTTCGCCCTTCTTTCACACACTGCGTCAGTCGGTACGGAAACGGCAAACGATACGGCGGCGTTCACCATTGAACAGTGTAAACAAAACGCCGAGCGCCTGTCAGCCGAGGCCGATGCAATTACGAAACAACTGCGCAGTCTTCAGAGCACTGAAGCGCGGGCAGAGTACGCAGGGACTATTCAAAGGGCAAATAACCGTCTTGCAGAAATTACCCGCGAGCGCTCGCGGCTTATGGACATTTTGACGAAGACGTCAGCGTCGACCGTCACGAACGCGCGCGTCGAGGATCAAAGTAAATCAATATACGGATTTTATGCCGGTATGAAATACTGGAAAAAAGATGACTGGCTGAAATTCATATTTCACTTTTTTCTGTCGGTGCTTATTGCGATCATGGCCCCGGTCGGCATTATTTCATGGGGACATAATACGGCGCGGGTTGAATTCACACGGCAGCAAATAGAAATGTTTGTCGCTGCGGCGTGGTATAAGATACGGAATAATACCGGATCAACTGTTTTATCAGAGACAGCGTACAATGAGTTATTACAGAAACGCGGGCATATGGTTGAAACGGGGATTTATTTTTCACTTATGAACCGCTGCTCACAGTTGGGACTTGTGAATACAGGCGGGTTTGCGATTGAAAAGGATCACAAGAAAGTTGTCGCGAAATTATCCGGTGAAAAGGTTAGCGCGTGGCAAACGCTGCGGGCGCTAATAAAAGATAAAACCGGCTGAACCTCTGACCATCGCCCCGGCGCTTGATCCGGCAAGGCCGCCGCCGACATACATACGTGATGAAAGAAAATAATTCGCACTAACGCCCGCCATATAAAACGCTTTTCTGTCAAGTATTCCGGCGTATAGGTCGGCCTGTAGCATCCATTTTGGAGCGGGCGCGGTGAACGTGTCTGTAAAAATTGACTCCGTCCACGACGTAAATGCTCGCGTTTTTAAAATTCCGGTCATTGGATCGTACTTTGTTTCGCGCTGAATTACTTCATGCAACCATTTGTTTTTTACGTCGTCGGTCTGTGTGTCGGGGTTTTGCAGTTGGTTAGAAATCGGCGGGGAAGTGTCGGGTTTGAATATGACATCCGGTTTTTTTAATAATTCTCTCACAAATAAAGAAAGGAATACAACAAACAATGCCGCGAATAATACAGTCCATTTCACTTTTTCACCTCTTCATTGATATGAATACCCCAGATCGACACGGGAATGTCCAGCGCCTTAATCGTCGCAAGAGTCAGCCCGAAAAGAACACTTGCCAAAATCAAAAGTCCACCGAATACGAACGCAAGGCGATACCACACGCCGTGAACTTTTAACGAACCGACTGAGACGTCGATTTCTTCGTCGTTCTCTTTTTTAATTTCTTCGCTCATATCATACCGCCTTTAAATACCATCGTTGTTTGTCACCTTCCATGTATGGAAAAAACTCTTGACCGAGTAAACATTTAAAAAAGAATTCTTCCGGGTCTTCTGCTTTTCCCGTCCATCCGTTTGATCCTTTCGGCCATGTTTCAAAATGCAAATGCGCCGCGTCAGTGCCGGAGCAATCGGATTTTGCAATGACAGTACCCTCAGCGAGAACATCACCGTCCTTAATACCGTTAACAAGTCCGACGTGCATAAATTTATACACAAGACTACCCTCGGCGACAATAAAACGTTCCCCAAATTTCTCACCCTTGCCATGACGTAAAATTTTCATCTGTTCGGGTGCGTATATCGGGGCGTCAATTGGTGCGCGGAGATCAACGCCGGGATGGAATTCTTCTTTCCCGTTTATCGTTCGTAATCCAAATTTTGACGTCATAACAACTTGTGGCTCTGTCGGTGCTCTCATTTTTTCCCTCTCATAATATCGTCAATACGTTTATTGCTTTCTCTCAGTTCAATTTTTACTTCAATGACAGTCTCTTTCAAGTGCTCAATTTCGGCGTCTTTTAAATCGATGGCGCTTTCGTGATCTTTTTTCAAATCGGAAATCGCTTTTTCCAAAGCGTCAACTTTTACAGTAAGACACGTCCATCTATTATATATTACAGACCCTATTTTTTTAAGAAAAATTCCGAAACCAGTGAGAAGACTACCAGCAACACCCCACAAAATATGAGAATGTTTCCCAATATCTTCGACGGTTTGTGTGTTAATTTCTGAATGCACGCTAGTTCATTCCCGTTTCGATCCATGTCATACACCTTTTTGCAAAATCTTCGTCGAATGTGGCGGCAGCGTAAGAATAGTCCTCTCCCCGGTGTTCAAACGCGAACTTTTTTCCGGCGAGATATGCGGATCGAAACGCCTCAAAAAACGCACCACCATCATGCGAGTGTTTGTGCAGTATAATGCACGTTTCATTTTCATAAAAATTAAACGATATTTTTGGCATGTCATTATGTTAACCTTGTCCTATGTATTCTACAAGGAAAGTTTCCCTAGACGCCGTGTGTGGAACTGCGGAGTCTCCGTGCGGTCTAATAACGTCACCTTTGTTGAGCCGGCGCACCGTTGTCAACGAACATTCATAAATTGAATTATTTTGATACGTTAAATGGAGAATATTCGCGGCTGTAATTGTAGTTATGGCGGTCGTCAATTGGTTCGAATTGATCGACGTTCCCGTTGTTGAACCGCCCGCGTTTGCGGATAGAACCATATGTTGTATGGCGAACAATCCACTCCGTTGTGCCGTAACTTCTAAACCGTGCGTTCCATAACTGCCGTGGTTGTGCGTCGCAAAATTACCAATATTAGTTGGATTATTGGTGTATTTAAAAATCATAGTATCGCCGGATCCGTATCCGGCGTATGTGTCAAACATTAAAGACGTTCTTACTCTTTCAGTGAGAATTTCCCAATATCCAGAGTTGACGGATTCTTTTACTTTTATCATATCCCCTATTGCAGGAAGCCACATGACGGACATCGCGTCATTTGTGAGCGTGGATGCATCTGATGCGTTTGTTGCAATAATGAGTTTATTTACACCTTTTATGTGTTTGATTGTCAAAACTCTTTCCCGGTTATTTGCTTTTAGGGGAAGTGTACACGTAAGATCGCCCGCAGTTGTGTCGAATTCGAGAACGCTCACGCCGTCAGTGTCAGTGATAACATATGACGCAGTTTTTAGAACAGTGCTGCCGTTCCCTAAAAGAACGAGACTCGCGATAAAGTCATCCACGTATTTTTTTGTGGAAGCGTGGCCGTTGACTGTCGGTACTGCCGTGAATAAACACCCTGCCGCATCGCGCTCTGCGAGTGTCAATGCTGTCGCCGCCGTGTCAGGGACGAGATTACTTATATATCGAACAACCCACGACGCAGCAGTTGTTCCTGTTACCGCAATACATTTTACTAAAAGAGTCCCGCCCGCATAAATTGTTGCAACAAGATTTCCGCCGGATGAGTTTACTGTCACATTTCCAGAACTGCTGTTGATGATTTCAAAATCAAAACCGAGATACAGTGTTGAAACTACAGGAAGAACAACAATTTCAGTTGACGCACCCGTTATCCGTTGCGTTCTTTTACTGTTTACTGTTAGGGTGAGCGTACCACCTGAAGCGGTAGGGACGAGCGTTTCCGCGCGGTCGGCCCTTTCATCAAGGTTTTGTAAGTCGCCCCATATTGCGCTATTGTTTGCGCGCAGGTGGTCGCCGCGAACCGCCGTTACATCGCTAAAAAGCGGCGAAGGTAGCGCCGGGTTTGATGGGTCGGGATATGGTAGACTCATGATATATGCCTCGCGTCAGTGATATAATATTTTGTACTGTCGATGTTCACAATAAACGTTTTACCCGTTGGAATAATCCGACGTAAAAGTTCAAACAAAGTTGCTATTGCAATTGACCCGCCTGCTAGTTGGCGCAATTGAATGGTGATCTCATTTGTCATAATCGCGGTAGCTGACCATGTTGAAAAAGTACCGTAACCTTCTGTTGGGCCGGATACAGGCGGCGGCACTGCGGAGTCTATGGCGTACGTCACACTTGTCGGGTTCGGTGCGAGTACGGATACGGCTTCCGGCGACGGGCGCGGCGCGCTCGGTAGGACTTGCCCTAGATCAACGTTAGTATATGAGCTTTTCCGCCATGTTGAACCGTCAGAATAGTAAACAGAGCCGCTGTCCCCGGAGCCGTCACTTGCGACAATGCAAATAGTTCCTACCGAGGGAATCGCAAGCGGTACCGTTGCGGAAAATGTATATGAATTAGAAAAATCCGATACCGGGCGCGGCGCGCACCATTTAAGTGTTGATCCTGATTTATAACCGCGTGAGTAAAACGTTGCGCTCGCCGCTTTATTTGTCCAGCCGGTCGGTGTCACCCACCCACGCGCCGTGTATGTTGTCGCGCTCGGTGTCGAAGGCGTGGATCCGGCGGTTGAATAAATGATAAATCCGGTATCAGTTACCGATGGCAAAAGATTGCCGGTGATGATCTGCGGGACAAGGGTACTATCAAACCACGAGAACGGTGCAAGACAGAGCGTCTGAATAACGAGTAATACGTTTTTTATAGTGCTTCTATTCCAACCGTTCGAAACAAGTTTATATAATGCCGCTGCTTGATTATTTGTCCCACCAAAAAAACCAATGCCGTATTGTTTCAAAAGATAGTCAAGCCACGGCGTCCGGGGATAATCGAGATGAGAAACGAGCCACGGCGTGAGTATGAGCGTTTTGAGCGCGACCGCTTGTGCAGCTCGATCCGCGAGAACCGCGTCCCACCATGTAATATATGCTCTATGCGTCGCAGGCGCGTCACTTGCAAGATTAAAATATCCCGGCGGCGTGAGCGCCGAGACGGTCATTTTATCTATTAAAGCCATTCACTCACCTGCACTGTGATAGTGATGTTTGCCGGATCAATGAACAGATACCGGTCAAACCATGATGAGCTGTCACTAAAGAGCGCATCCTTTTTAAAATCGATGAATTTTGTCGCGCCGCTATCAAGTGAAAGCGTCACAGCCGTTTCGCCGCCGACATCCGGGTTGACTACCATGTCGAGGGTGTCAATTGAATCGTAAAGGATCTGCGGTGTGTCGGCCATTGAATCGATGTCACACACAAGAGACGTAACGGTTGCAATACCGAACGACGGCGCGATTGATCCGGCAAGGGTTGCACTTCCCGCTATATCAATGTTTGTCACGACGTCAGCACCTACGCCGTCGCTATACGTGACACTCATTGTCCCGTTAACACCGGAAAAAAGTCGGATAAGACGATCAACAAAAGACTTCGCAAAACCGTTTGCCTGTGAAATAAGTTCAGATCGGTCGGCGGCGCTCGACGCCCGGACATTTATCACCGCATCAAGCGTCGTTGTAACAGGCTGCGCGACGGTGAAAAAATAAGAAACGGGTATTTCTGACGTGTAAATCGTGCCGCTTAAAACTGCGTGACGCGCGTCGCCGAGATTTTGAGCGTTTATGAATTCAAGGCGTTCGGAAAGCGTTTGGAAAATTTGCGCTATATCCTCGACGGTTGAGAATAACCCGTTAGGGACAAGAACAACGACGTTGTAACCACTCGCGGGGACAGGGACGGGAACGACGAGCGCGGTTGCGGTTGGATTAACATACATACGCGCATCGGCATAATATCTTTTTAATTCTGTTTCAACTGCAACCGATCCGCTTTGTGCGCCATACTCAGTTTTTTCACTGGTAATTCGATTTAAATACACGGCGTCACTTTCCGCAGCCGCACCATTTAAAAGTGGTAGCGTGTTCTCGCCTGATAGGCTGCCGTATCCGGTGATAGTAAACGTTCGGCCTGCCGGTATATTTCCGCCGATACCCGTTTCCGTACACGTCGCAAAAATATACGCCGATCCGCTGCCGGGGATAATGAACGAAGATACCCCGACGGTGTATTCCT
>Ga0302286_10003142_pt1 | contig 11205 bp, 9 predicted proteins | sample III_Fen_E2_3_FD_198765 | JGI IMG/M metagenome (GOLD analysis project Ga0302286, IMG submission 198765) | Peat permafrost microbial communities from Stordalen Mire near Abisko, Sweden - III_Fen_E2_3 | ecosystem: Environmental > Terrestrial > Soil > Wetlands > Permafrost | place: Sweden: Abisko...
AACGTAAAGAAGCGTCATCCCTTGACTCATCTGTTTCAACGATGCCATTTGCTTGCGCTCCATAGCGTATTCCCCCTATTGGTTGTCCAAATTTAACGTGAGTGGTTCCACCAAGTTCTAGTTCAATGGACGCTTTTTCAAAAAGCATCACGATGGTTGAGCCCATTTCAAAGTGGCCAAGCTCATCGCCTTTTGAAACGGATAGATCGTCATAAAGGTAACATTTCTGAAGGCTTGAGTGTGCATTTGTCTGGATTTTTGCATCAAACGTGAAGGCCATTTTCCCAACATTTAAAGCGCCAACGAAGATCATATAAAAAAGTGTATTTTCTTTTGTGTAGCATTCTAGCACAACGCGCTCGTTTTCGATAAAAAGTCCCTCAATTTTTCGAAGCCATGTGCAATTAACAGGGTAAAGATGGCCTGGGATGTGTACGGCTTTGGTGATACGCATATCAATGGGTGCATGGTAACGATGATAATCGCGAGGCGAGAGGTAAAAGTTGATGTAATCTCCCCCTTCTAAACGATCTTTTTTGTCTTTGGTGATGTAGTCGCCCAAAAGGCTTCCAACATCGTAACTAAATCCTTTAATTTGTAACGCAAGAGCATTTTCAATTCTTCCTGTGGCACTGATGAAACTGTCACAAGGAGAGATCATCGTCTTTTCATTGATGTTAAAAAGGCGACGTGTTTTAAAACGTCTGGTAAAAAGTGCATTGAGGCTCTTATAAGAAGAGGCTTCTTCAAATTCCATCAAATCAACCTTCATCATAGTGGTGTAAGATTGGTTGATGAGGCGTTGTATTGGGCTTGGAAACTCTTTGGACGCGAAGACGCCAAAAAGCCTAGACGCAATAGAACTCTTAAAATTAGGGTAGCGTTGCATGAGACTCTTTCGATGATAGATTTCTTTAAAGCTTTGATTATACCAAATCAATACCCTTCTTGCAAAAAATGTGATATATTTGCGCCATGAAAACAACACACTCACTCTCTTTTGATCAAATGATCACCAATATTGACATGTTAGCCAACCTCACTCAGCTTGGTTACACCACTATGACGCCTGTTCAAGAGGCAACCTTAGCGCACATTATCGCAGGGCGCGACATCGTTGCCAAAGCAAAAACAGGCAGTGGCAAGACCGCCGCGTTTGGATTGCCGCTACTTTTGAGCTTACATGTAAACTCGATGCGCATCCAATCCGTCGTACTGTGTCCCACGCGCGAACTTGCTGAACAAGTCAGCGCAGAGCTAAGACGACTCGCCCGATTTGCGCATAATATCAAGATCGTCACGCTGTGTGGTGGTGCACGATTTGTACCGCAGTGCATCAACTTAGAGCATGGCGCGCACATCGTGGTCGGAACGCCGGGGCGTTTATTGCAGCATTTGCAAGAGAAAACCATCGACTTTGAGCAGATTAAAACGCTCGTTCTCGATGAAGCCGATCGCATGCTCGACATGGGTTTTTACGAAGACATCGAGAAGATCATCGCTCAAATGCCACAAAAGCGACAAACCCTACTTTTCTCCGCCACATTCCCCAAAGAGATCGAACGCATGTGCAACGAAGTGCAAACGGACGCTTTACATGTAAGCATCGAAGAAGAAGCAACCACGTCTCCCAACATCACGCAAATCTGCTACACCGTCGAACCACGCGAAAAAGAAGCGGCACTCAAAGGTGTTTTACTAGAAAGCGATGCCAAGTCAGTCATCATCTTCTGCAAAACCAAAATCGGAGTCGCCGAGCTTCAAGGCTACCTATTAGATGAAGGCTTTGATGCACTCTCGTTGCATGGCGACTTGGAACAAATCGACCGCGACGAGCACCTGCTTCTCTTTGCCAACGGCAGTGCCCAAATCCTCGTAGCGACCGACCTTGCCTCACGCGGACTGGACGTCAAAGATGTCGAAATGGTCATCAACTACGAACTCCCTCAAACGATGGAAATCTACACGCATCGCATCGGACGAACAGGACGCATGGAAAAAGAAGGCATGGCCGTCAGCTTCGTCACGCCACGGGAAGAGGGCTTCTTTGAAGAACTTACAGAAGCCAACTTTGCCTTTACATGTAAAGCCATTAGCGATCTAAATCCAATCCTTTCAAAGCCCAAAAAAGCCCTGTACATCACGCTCTGCATCGACGCAGGCAAAAAACACAAAATGCGCGCAGGCGACATCTTGGGAACGCTGACCAAAGACTTAGGTCTGGAAGCAAGTGTCATTGGAAAAATTGACATTTTAGAGAAATTCTCTTACGTCGCCATAGCGCGCGAATACGCCGATAAAGCCTTTGATGGACTCAGTGCTACGACGATTAAAAATAGACGGTTTAAGATATGGAAGTTGGGGTAAGTTAGTCTTTATATATTTACTATTTTTTAAGATATTGTACTAAATTGATAAACATTTTTTCATTTTTTAAAGTTTCTATGTCAATACATGAATAAAAAAGATTTTGAAAAATTTCTTTTGCATCCCGTTGCTTAACATCACAATAAAATTGTAATAGTTCTATGAAGTCATGCCCTTGTATAATTAAACGGCAATCTTGAGGTATTTGAGGAGTAGTTTTTGCTATAAAATCAGAAAATTTTGCTAATAACTCTTTTTGATAATTTACATATTTTTTTAAGTAATTATCTTGGTCGAATTTGATTGTTGAGTTTTCTTTGATTAAATCCTTTACTATTTCTTTATGTGGCAAACTTTTGGCAACTTTGGATTTTGCAAAACGAATTAATGCAATTTTTTTTAATATTTCACCCAAGTTTTCGATGAAATTTATATAACAAGATGGGGTGTTTGAAGGAGGAAAACCTAAAAATAATTTCTCAATTATTTCTGGGTTAAAATAATACATCTCTAGGCAAGCAAAATCTGTTTTAAAAAGTGATGTCGTACTTTGATAGCTTGGGTTGTCTAAAAAATCGAAATCACTATCTATAATACAAGCGATACGATCAGGAATTATATTAGCTAACGCTATTAGTCTTGTTCGATTATTTTCATCATCTAGGGTTAATGAATCCAATATTTTTTTTGAAATTTCAATAGTTTCAATTTCGTATACATAAATTTCATCAATTTTTTCTTTCTTTAAGAACCATTCAATAATAGATTTGTCTAGCGAACCCTCAACGTATATTTCTACAGGTAAAGATGGTTCGAGTTCATATCTAGTTTTTAGTTCTTCTACTTGTCTTCGTAGTCCAGAGTTACTCATATGATTACTTGATCATTTAAATTAGTAACTTGGTTTTTATATTGAGTAAGTAATTCAATTGAGTGAGATGCAAAAATAAATTGTATATGACTATTTTCAGCACATTTTAATAGAGATTCAATTAGTTTTCGTTGCCATTTTACATTTAAAGATAACTCTGGTTCATCAATTATAAAGATACTGGCTTTGTTACGGGCAGTTATTACATTACAGAACAACAATAATAATTGCCTTTCTCCTGAAGATAACATTTGAGGATCTAAAGTTTCTTTTTCATTATAGAGAGACTTAATTCTTAATCCTTCTTGCATATCAAACTCAACTTGCTTATCCACATAGAATTCATTTAATGTAGTAATAAAAATATTAATAATATTTTTTGTTACTTCAATAGCATTTAATTTTTCTTCGATACCTTTTACATAAGGATTAATAATATCTTGAATTAGGGTAATTTTTTCTTTTGAAGCTTTATCGATGATAGAAATAAACTTATTTAAATTGAAATCTTTCGTTAGTTTATATTTTATAAACTCTTTATTTCTTTCGATCAACATAGTTATCGTACGTAGAATTTCTTTTTTATTTGTAAAATTTTTGTCTTGTACTTTAGTTGTATCTTCATCATCTAAAAGCTTATCAACAATATCAAAATAAATAGAATTTAAACTATCTTGACCAATAGTATTTGCAATGTAGGTTTGTTCTTTGAACCATTCTTCAGTGTTGCTTATAGCATTTTTGAGCATAATTTCATTTAGTGAAAATGTTTCATTTATATTAATTCCTAATTGCATTTTGTGTAGAATATTTGTTGGCAAGTTTGTAAGTTGCAATTGGTCGCTATCCTCATTGCGTAATAGACTTAAACTATTATTTATTTTACGATCATCTGATATAAAATGGATTGCAACATCAAGTTTTTTAAAATACTCTACAAATTTTCTAGTTTTTTGACTGCGTATAACATAGTGGTTATTTTCTAATTCAGCTTCCATCTTTTCAGTAAGAAGCTGTTTATTATCTTTATTTATTATTTTAAGAGTATATTCACCCGTTTTAGCTATTTTACGTTCGGCACTCACTATCTGCTGATTAGAAAGTGTGACAGAAATTTCTTTAAATGGGATATTTGCCAATTCACTTTTATGCCCTTTATTATCATGAGATGACAATAAGTAAAATAGCATTTTAATGATCGTTGTTTTACCAACACCATTGTTACCATATAAAATCAAAAGTTTTGATATGTCAATATCTGGGGTAGGAATCGAATAAGAATAAATACCAAAAAGTTCTTTTATATTGATATGAGTAATACTGACCATATTATAGTGTCCTAAAATAAATTTTTTGGGTGCTTGGATATAAGTGCAAGAATTGTATCCAAGATAATTTAAAATATAACTATAAATTTATTACTTATCTAACTTCTCACCGCTTTCAACCAGTTATAAATCGTAGCCTTCGAGACATTTAAAACCGAGCAGATATATCCCACAACGTTGCGAATGGCGAAGATGCCTTCACTCTCTAAAAAAACCACCAACTCTTTTTTGTCATCACTGGAAAGTCCTGAAAGGGCGATGTTTTTAGTGCTTAAGTATTTTTCGATCGTTTCGTCGGTGTGTTCTCTCCAACTTTGGGAAAAAAGTACGGAAGGTTTGGGCGCGGAGTCGTTTACATGTAAAAAGCCTTTGAGCGATTCAAACAGCGTTTCGATGGGCTCTGTGTTGTAGTTGATGCAGATCATTCCGATGGGTTTTTCTTCCGCATCTCGTACGATGATGCTGACAGCTTTGAGGCGTTTTCCTTCGCTGCTCGTTTTATCGTACGGTCCGACCCAGTTCTCTTTGATGCTGTTTAAGTCTTTGAGTTCACTGAGCATTGTATCACCGATGCGACGTTTTGAAAACGCATTAACGATGTGAACGAGTTTTTTGGCTTCTAAGTCGTGCATGACGACTTCAACATTGGGGTAAAACAGCTTTCCGATGGCATCGCAAAGTGCGACATAAGGTTTAAGTTCTTTTTTCATGGGGAAATCATAACACAACTTTTAAAAAATTGTCTTGATAAAGTGTCTAATTTAGACTATAATTCTAAAAATTACAACAAGGAATGAACATGGTAATAGGTTTTATAGGACTTGGAAATTTAGGAACGGCGATCGCAAAACGGTTGATGAGTATGAACGAAGAGGTTTTGGTATGGAACCGCACCAAAGCGAAAGCCGAAGCAAAAGGCTTTGTGTGTGAAAGTTCCCCCAAAGCGCTCATCGAGAAATGCGACACGGTACTCATGTGTCTGTTTGACTCCGAAGGTGTACGCAATGTTCTCACGATGGAGAACGGACTTTTGAGCGCCAATCTCAAAGGCAAAACCATCATCGATCTAACGACCAATCATTTTAACGATGTGATTGAATTTCATGCACTGGTTGAAAAACACGGTGGCAGTTACCTCGAATCGCCTGTTTTAGGCAGCGTTGTGCCAGCAAGTAAAGGCGAACTCACGGCAGTTTGTGCTGGAAAAGAAGCGGTATTCCTTACATGTAAACCGTTACTTGAGAAATTTTCCTCCACCATTTTCCATCTCAAAGAGGCTGGATTTGCGGCGAAGATGAAGCTTATCAATAACCTATGTTTGGGCTCTTTCATGGCAACGATTGCGGAGTGTACGGCACTGGGTGAAGCGTGTGGCATCGATAAAAAAGAGCTTTTAGAGATCTTGGGTGCGGGTGGTGGAAAGTCACTCGTTCTTGCGGCTAAAACGCAAAAACTGATCGATGAAGACTTTAGCCCGCACTTTAGCACGGCGGCGATCACGAAAGATTTGCATTGTCTGCAAGACTTGGCGTACAGCTTGAACCGTCCTCTGTACACGGCGAGTGTCACCAAAGAGCTTTTCTCCAAAATGAAAATGATGGGAAAGGGCGATGAGGACTTTAGTTCGATCTATCAGCTTTTCAAATCGTAACACACTCGGAGCGTTTTACATGTAAAGCGCTCCACTTTTGCAATTTAAAAACTTCTGTGCTATACTTCACGTTACAAATTTTCTTAAAGGAGACCCGATGGCAACTTTTATATCCCATCAAACCATATACCAACCTCAGAACATAGCGCAATTTTCTAACGCCTCTGTCCTCGTCGTCCTCCTCCTGAAGCTCCGTTAATACTTCACACCAACCCCTTTTATTTTTCACTGTTCATTGTTTAAATTGGCTTTTTAGCCTAGAGGATACCTCTATCTAATTAGCACAATTTTCATTATTTTTTTACATCTATCATGATGTCATATAAGGATATTTCTATGCAAACTACACAAACTTTTAAAAAATACAAACCGTACCCATTGGTACCTTTATCTCACAGAGAGTGGGCTAGTAACGTTATCACAGGAGCACCCATTTGGGTAAGTACCGATCTTCGAGATGGCAATCAAGCCCTTGTTGAGCCGATGAATGCGACCAAAAAATTGGCGTATTTTCAAAAATTGATTGAGATGGGATTTAAAGAGATCGAGATCGCGTACCCGAGTGCTTCACAGACGGATTTTGACTTTTGTCGCATGTTGATCGAGCAGAATTTAATTCCTGAGGATGTTAGAGTTGCCGTTTTGATGCCGTCCATTGAAAAACACATCCGAAGAACGTTTGAAGCGTTAAGCGGGGCTAAAAAAGTAACGATGCACCTTTACAACCCAACGGCAGACAATCAGCGAAAAATCGTGTTTGCCAAAAGCAAAGTAGAGATTATCGCTTTGGCAGTTGAAGGCACACGTATCATCAAAGAAGAGGCGGAAAAATTTGAGGGTGATGTGATGTTTCAGTATTCACCTGAGAGCTTTTCGCAAACGGAGCTTGAGTTTGCACGCGATGTGGTGAATGCGGTTATCAGCGAGTGGATGCCAACGAAACATGCACCGATGGTTATCAACTTGCCGAACACCTTAGAAGCCTGCACGCCGAACATTTATGCCGATAGAATTGAGTGGATGAGCAAACAGATGTTGGAACGCGACTCCGTTATATTAAGCGTTCATCCACACAACGACAGAGGCACGGCGGTTGCGAGCGCGGAGATGGCAATTTTAGCTGGGGCGCAAAGAGTTGAGGGCACATTGATGGGCAATGGCGAGCGAGCGGGCAATGTTGACTTGGTCACGTTGGCGTTCAATCTTTACTCTCAGGGGATCGACCCGATGTTGGATATTTACAACATCGATACGATTTTACAGGAGATCATCACTTTGACACACAGTACGATTCCTCCCCGTCACCCCTATGTGGGCTCTATGATCTACACGGCTTTTTCGGGTACGCATCAGGACGCAATAAAGAAGGGTATGGAGTACCAGAAGGTGGTGTTAGATGGCTATTGGCACGTGCCGTACCTTGTGATCGACCCCAAAGATATCAAGCGTGATTACCGCGATGTGGTGCGCATCAACTCGCAGTCGGGAAAAGGTGGCGTGGCGTATGTGCTGAAGGAATTTTACGGCATAGAGACGACCAAAACGATGCAAATTGAAATTGCTTTGGAAGTTCAAAAGTTGTGCGAGGAGAAGGGCATTGAGGTGAATGCGGAGGAAATTTTCAAAGTATTTCGTCAAATGTGCAAGCTTTAGTGCTTTACATGTAAAGAGGGAAAAACGATGAGTGGAGAATGGAAAGCAGGTGCCTACGCGGCAAATTCAAAAGGACAGGCGATTTGGGCGAATGAGTTGATCGAAAAGATAGGACTTGTTGGAAATGAGTCTATCTTAGACATTGGGTGTGGTGATGGTAAAATTACGGATGCGTTGAGCCACCTTACGAGTGGTGAAGTGGTTGGCATCGACTTTAGTCATGAGATGATTGCGTATGCTAAAACGGCTTTTTCAAAGCCAATGTTTATGCAGATGGACGCACAAGCTTTGAATTTTGATGCGCGTTTTGATGTTGTTTTTTCTAACGCGGCGTTGCACTGGGCGAAAGATCATCACGCCATTTTGCAAGGCATCTATCAAGCGCTAAAGTCAAAGGGAAGAGCGATTTTGCAGATGGGAGGAGCGGGCAATGGCAAAAAGGTCTTTGAAGCCTTAGATCACATCCTCCCCGATTATGCGGAATATTTTGAGGGATTTGAGTCGCCTTATACCTTTCATTCGGATGAAACGTATGAGGCATTGCTAAGCGGTATAGGCTTTAGCACACACAAAGCGCATTTGGTGTTTAAAGATATGGTACATGAAAACCTCAAAGCATTTCGCGGTTGGCTTGAAACAACGTGGTTTCCATTTATCAACCTTGTGCCAAATAAGCAAAAAGAGGCGTTTGTTGAGGCGTGGATAGAGGCGTATATTCTACGATGTCCACCCGATCATGAGGGTAGGGTGCATGTGGATATGACACGGCTTGAAGTGCAATTGTGCAAGTAATTTTTTTACATGTAAACATAACTATCAAAAGGATAAAGCGATGATTATCAGCGAAAGTAAACATGAAAAGTATCTCACGAGTTTTACAAATGGAATGTATAGTGCCTATGCCGATACGACGAAAAACAAAGGAGGCGCAGAGCAGGGCTTTAGACCTCATGAGTTGTTGGAAGCGGCATTGGCGTGTTGTATGAATATGTCACTTAGAATGAATGCTGAAAAACTTTCTATCTCCCTTCCTGAGGTGAAAGTTCATGTCTCTTTAAATCGAGACGACCCAGAACATCCAACGTTTGAATATGGCGTCTCTTTTGGAAAATCACTCACTCGTGAAGACGAACAAAAACTGTTAACGTCACTCGAGTGCAGTTCTGTTCGTTCGACATTATCGAAGCCATTAGCGTTTAAGCTGGTCAATGAAAAAGAGAATATGTGATAAAATCGTTCTATTAGTTTACTCTGAAGGCTTTGTTATGATGAGCGTTGAATTTCTGATCACCTCTTTGATTGTGGTGCTAATTCCTGGTACGGGCGTTCTTTTTACGGTGTCTACGGGATTGGTTCAAGGGAAAAAAGCGAGTATTTACGCAGCTCTTGGGTGTACAGCGGGAATTGTGCCGCATCTTTTAGCAACGATTTTTGGACTTGCCGCCATTATGCACACAAGTGCGCTTGCGTTTGAAGTGCTCAAGTTGGCGGGAGTTTTGTATTTGTTCTATCTTGCCGTGATGACATGGAAAGACAAAAGTGGTTTTGAGACTCAGCCTATTTCCACGCGTTCCAGTGCTTTTTCATTAGCGACAAAAGCGCTTTTACTGAACATCCTCAATCCAAAATTGACCATCTTCTTTTTGGCCTTTTTACCGCAATTTATCGCACCTAACACGACATCACCCTTGGGCGATATGATCGTCTTAAGCGCAGTCTTTATGCTAATGACCTTTTGCGTGTTTGTTCTCTATGGTCTTTTAGCGCATGCCTTTCGCCAAAGTGTCATGGAGTCTCACCGCGTACAAACATGGCTACGACGTGGCTTTGCGCTGAGCTTTGCAGGGCTTGGTGTGCAGTTAGCGTCATCGACACAGAAGTGAAAAAGAGCTTTACATGTAAAGCTCTTCAAAGAAAGAAAGATCGCATCTTTTTTTGATCATGTAGCCTAAGAGGCGAGTTAGATAGTGTAATTAAACGTATCTTTGAGCCTATCGCGAATGGCTAAAAAGTCCTCTTTGGCACTGAGAAAAAGGTCTACCAATTGGGGATCAAAATGTTTTCCATGTTCACGTTCAAAAAATTCAAAGATGGCATCATCTTCCCATGCTTTTTTGTAACAGCGGTCATGACTAAGCGCATCAAAAACATCAGCAACAGCAACAATCCGTGCGTAGAGATGGATATCTTTGCCTTTAAGATTTGCAGGATAGCCTGTGCCATCGTATTTTTCATGATGTTCTTTGGCGATGATGGCGGCAGCTTGTAACAGGGGTCGTGTGGAGTTTTGCAAAATCGTGTAGCCAATCATCGCATGGGTGCGCATAATCGTCCACTCTTCCTCATTCAAAGCGCCTGGTTTGTGCAAAATAGCATCGGGAATTCCCACTTTGCCAATATCATGCATAGGAGAAGCCGAGCCGATGAGATCAGATTCTTTTTTGTCCAGTCCGTACTTTTGTGCCAAAAGACGTGAGTATTCTGCGACACGTCTGACGTGATTTCCTGTCTCTTTACTGCGACTCTCTGCAATCTCTCCCATATGGTAAATGACCTCTTGTTGGGTTGCTTCAAGCTCTACATGTAACGTAATAATTTCACTGATATCTCGACGGATTGCCATATACTCTAAAGGCACGTTGTGTTTATTGCAGATAGGTAAAATCGTGGAAAAAAGCCAATACGCACTCCCATCTTTTTTCTGATTTTTCAAGATGCCTTTCCAAACTTTACCCTCTTTGAGTGTTCCCCATAAATCGGAAAAGACTTCATTGGGAGTATCGTGATGGCGGATAATATTGTGGTTTCTACCAATGACTTCTGCTTCGCTGAATCCCGTTGTTTTATAGAAATTTTCATTGGCAAAGGTGATAGTACCATCTAAATCAGTACGACTGAGGATGGTGCTTTCATTGATGGCATTCTCATACTGTTTTGACATATGGTAAGCATCTTCAAAGTTGTTTTTAGAAACTTTGAGCTGATCTTGCAGTGAATCGTGAATCTCTTGTACATTGCTAATGTCCGTTCGGATACTGACGAATTCAACAATATTGCCATCGTGGTCTACAATAGGATTTATCACCGCATTGACCCAATAGGCAGTGCCATCTTTGCGTCTGTTCTTGACCACACCTTCCCATTTATCGCCCTTTAAAAGAGTTTCCCACATCTGTGCAAACGTCTCTTTTGGAACACTGGGGTGGCGTACAATGCTGTGCGGTTGACCAATGAGTTCTTCATAACGGTACCCTGAGATTTTACAAAATTTATCATTGGCATAGGTAATGATGCCCTCTTTATTGGTTTTTGAGACAATCGTACTGCGATCAACG